>Ga0180432_10011110_pt1 | contig 10663 bp, 15 predicted proteins | sample SS_ome_10_FD_132414 | JGI IMG/M metagenome (GOLD analysis project Ga0180432, IMG submission 132414) | Hypersaline lake sediment archaeal communities from the Salton Sea, California, USA - SS_1_MS_2 metaG | ecosystem: Environmental > Aquatic > Non-marine Saline and Alkaline > Hypersaline >...
CGAAAGCGAGGGCCCAATGATCGCGACGCCAACAATTTCCGAATGGGGCCCCGGGAGGTCGACAGAGCCGACGCGCGACACGCCCGACGTCGAAACGCTGCTGGCCATGGGTTGGGAGCTTAACGAGATCGAGGACCTATTGGATCACCGAGACAATCTCACAATCGCGCAAAGGCGCGAAGACGCCAAAAACGGAATGAGCTCTGCGCCTTAGCGCCTTTGCGTGATGCCTTTTTAGGAATACGAAACCGCCAAGAAATCGGAGGACTATCATGGCGAAACGAAAAACTGCGAAACGGAAACCAATCAATCCCAAACCGCCGGAGAGTAATTGCACGGCCGTCGCCGAGGCCTCGCCGGACGGGCGCGGCGCGTTGGGCGGCGTGGGGACCGACCTGCCGATCGAGGCGATCGATCCCAGCCCGTGGCAGCCGCGGCGGGAGTTCGACGCCGCCGAATTGCACTCGTTGGGCGAGACGCTGCTGGAGCAGGGCCTGCTGCAACCGATCGCGGTCCGGCCGGCCGGCGAGCGGTACGAGCTGATCGCCGGCGAGCGGCGCCTGCGGGCCGCGCAGCTAATCGGCTGGACGCATATCCCGGCAGTGGTCCGAGCGGTCGACGATCAACGCGCGGCGGAACTGACCGCGTTGGAGAATCTGCAACGGGAGGATCTCAATGCGATCGAAGAGGCCGAAGCGTATCGGGCCCTGCTGGCGGCCGATCCGGAATTGACCCAGGCCGAACTGGGCCGCCGGCTGGGAAAATCCCAACCGCACATCGCCAACCGGCTGCGGCTGCTGCGGCTGCCGGAGGCCGCCCGGACGCTGCTTATTTCGGGCGAAATACCGCCCACCTGGGGCCGCGAACTGTTGGCCTATCCGGAGCATCCGGCGATCGACGCGGCCCTGGCGAACGGCCTCGCGGTCTACGCCCGCTGTCCGGGCAGTCTGGAAGAGTTCCGCCAAGAACTGGAAAACGCCGTCGATTCGGAGACCGGCCAGATCGACGGCGAGCGGTGGGTCTCGGAACTGGGCCGGCGGATCCCCATGCCCGAGTGGACCGACGAGGAGCTGGCCGAACTGGACATCGTCGAGATCGGGCCGGAGCAGGAGCGGCGGGCCTGCAACATGGGGGCCTGGCGGCGGATGTTCGCTCGGCGGATCGACGCGGCGAAAAACGACAAGTCGAAAGGCAAGTCGAAAGCGAAGTCGCCGGCCGGCAAGACCGAGCCGGCCAAGCCGCCCACCGCGGCTCAGAAGAAGGCGGCCGCCGCCGAGGAGCGCCGCAAGCGGGCCGATCGGCAACGGCAATTCGCCCGACGGCTGTGGGAATGGTACGCGAATTGGCATCGCTGGCTGCTGGCCGAGTGGATCCGCGCCGAGGCGGTCGAGACCGACCTGCTGCGGCTGCTGCTGGCGCTTGCCTCGCAGTGGCACTGCGGCGGATATCAGGTCGATCGACGCAACCTGCTGGCCGACGTGATCCGGTCGATCGGCGTCAAGACGCCGGGCCACAGCCTGGCCCCGGCGATCGCGTCGCTGGAGCAGGACCACGCGCTGGAGGCGGCAGCCGGCCTGCTGGCCCGTCTGCTGTGGGACAAAGATCAGCCGGTCGAGCACATCGTGCCCAAGGCGGACGCGGTCGCCTGGTGCCGGTCGGTCGGGATCGACGCCGAGGCGGCCTGGCTAGAGGACCAGGCCGGACCGCTATCGGAGGCCTACTGGAACCGGCATACCAAGGATCAGCTCGTCGCGCTGGGCAAGGAGCTCAAGGTCGACCTGGAGCCCGGCTGGAGCAAGGCGAGCATGACGGCGGCCTTTCTTCGCCGCCGGCCGAAGCCCGACGACGTCGAGGTCGGGATCGACCTGCCCAAGGAATTGAAAAACCTCACGCGACCCAAGTAGGAGGAAAGGAATCACGCAAAGGCGCCAAGGCGCGAAGTCAAATCGGAGGGAAGACGCACAGGGCCCTTAGCCCGTCGCACAGAGTGGCAGTCTCGACGCGGAGATAACCGGCCGTCCCCTGTCCCAGGTTTGCCGGCACCTGGCCGTAACAACCGGCATTTTCGTCCTTCGCGCCTTTGCGTGAGATCGTAGTCAACAGACCCAAACGAAAGGAGGCGTGCGATGCTGGTATTGGGAAGAAAACGAAACGAGAGGATCCGGATCGGCAAAAACGTGTTTATCACGGTCGTGGATATCGACTGCAATCAAGTTCGGCTGGGCATCGAGGCCCCGCGCGAGATCGAGATCGCCCGGACGGAACTAGACGGCCGGCCGATGCCGGCCGGCGGCCGACCAATCAAACCCTGTTTTTAAGGAGATGCAGATTATGGCGAGGAAACAGTTAAGCCTCGACACGCTGGGCGATTTCGATTTCGGCCGCGCGGCGGTGGCGTTTCAGAAAGCGTTGGAGGCGGTCGTGCGGGACTGCACCGATCGGCCTGGCGACAAGCACGCCAGGACCGTGGAGCTCAAGGCGTCGATCGTGCCGGTCATGTTGCAGGACGGCGACGTGGTCGACGTCGAGGTGGATTTCCAGATCCGCTCGAAGGTCCCCGCCTGGCAGACGGCCGCCCGGCCGCTAAACGTGTCGCGGAACGGCCAACTCTTTTTCGAGGAGTTCGCGCCGGACAATCCCCATCAGATGACGCTCGACGAACAGCAGTAAGTGACGGGGTGAAAGGGTGACGGGGTGAGACTTTTTGGATTTACCACTGAAACCATTTTTTTAGGGAGTTTATCATGATGTTGAAAGAATTGCTGGAAACGATCCAGGAGACGGCGGTCAACGCGGCCGGCCCGCAGCCGTTCTTGACCGGAGACCCGCGGCGGCTGGCCTACGCACTCGACGGCAAGGCGTTCGACCGGGTAATCCCGCCGCCGGTGCGATCGCACGCGGTCAACACGCTCGCCGATCTGATCGCCTATGCGCAGCGGACCCAAGAGATTGGCGCGTGCTCAGCCGAGGACGATTCGGGCCCGGTCGTCTGGCACGATCACGGCCAGGTGGTGCTGGTGCTCGACGATGACGACCGGCGCGACACGGTCACGCTGGACCTGACCTATTCGCGGCCGTGGTCGCAGTTGGCGGCGCTCGGCGACACCCGGGAGATGCTCACGCAAGAGGAATTGATCCGGCTGCTACGCGTGGAGCTCGGTCTGGATAACGCCGGAGTGCTGGGCCAGTTCCGCAAGCTCGATTGGCGGACCGGCGCCGGCGAATCAGTCGACATACAGGCGAGCAAGCAATCGCTGGGCCGGACGATCGAGGCGGCCGTGCAGGGCGTCGAGAAGCTGCCCGACAAGGTCTCCGTGCTGGTCCCGATCTACGAGACGGCCGGCGAGACGGCTAGCTACGCGGTCGATCTGATCGTCGAGGTCGACGCGCGCAATCAGCGTTTTTTGCTGGTCCCGACGCCCGGCATGTTGCGCGGCCGGCTCGATCAGCACCAGGCCGACATCCACGCACGCCTGTCCACGCTCGACTGCCCGGTCTATTTCGGCCGCGCGTAATACACGGAAAGGAAATCACGCAGAGCTGAATCGAACACGGAGATTGAAAATGCTGATCTATCTGGCCTGTCCCTACACGCACGCAGACCATCGCATCGAGCGGGTCCGCGCGGAGATCGCCACCGGCGTGGCGATGCGGGTGATGGGGCTCGGGCAGGCGGTGTTTTCGCCGCTGAGTCACTCGCTGGAAGTGTGCGAGCGCGGCGCGGCGGGCAACTGGGAGGCGTGGCGGGTGGTCAACCGCCGCGTGATCGCCGTCTGCGACGAGCTGCACGTATTGCAGCTGCCCGGCTGGGACAAATCGGAGGGCGTGGCCGACGAGCAGGAGGAGGCGATCCGGCTGGAGAAACGACGCGTATACCTGGAGGCGCCGACCTGGGCGCTGGACATGCTTGCGGCCGCCGAGAAGATGCGGATCACAAATCCGAAATCCGAAACCCTAAATCCAAAATCCTAAATTCCGCCGTCGGTCGGCGCGTATTAGCCGTGCCGTCACACACCAGCGCCGACCGGCGGTTGGTTTTTGACATATCGAGAGGATCAAAATGAACTGGCATGATGCAGCTAATATCTTCCCGCTCGACGAAGAGCATATCGACGAACTGGCCGAGGACATCAACGAGAATGGTTTGCTGATTCCCATTGAAATTCTCGACGGCAAGATTATAGACGGGCGGCGTCGGTCGATGGCTTGCCAACGGGTAGGGATAGACCCGGACATTATCGAGGTCGATCCCGAAGACCCGGTCGCCTACGTGGTGTCGCTAAACCTTCACCGGCGGCACCTAACGCCTTCCCAGTTGGGGATGATCGGCGGGCGGGTAAAAGACATCTACGCCAAGCAGGCGAAGGAACGGATGAAAGCGGGCGGGGAAGCAGCGGGGAGAGGGCGACCACAACAGGGTAGGGGAAATTTTCCCTACCCTATCGAAAACGCCGGACGAGCCCGGGACGCTGCCGGCAAGGCAGTGGGCGTGTCGGGGAAGCTGATTGACCGAGCGGTGGACGTGCTTACCAAGGGCGTGCCAGAACTGGCGGCGGCCGTGGACGCGGGCAAAATGTCGGTCACCAGCGCGGCCGAAGTCGCCCGGGAATATGCGGACCGCCCCGAGGTCCAAAAGGAAATCGCCGAAAAGGCGAAATTCAGCTCTGGACGGGATGATTATCTGGCCGTGAAGGAGTATCAGGAGCGGACGGGAATTCCGTTGCAACACTGCATCGCCCTGGTCGCTGGAGAGACCAGTCAGAGCGGTAACCAAACCGAACGGTTCAAGAGCGGACGCTATACGGCCAGCGACGACGACCTGCATCGGGAATTGCTAGCCGACGTGCTCGACCATTGCCAGCGCTGTGGAATCCCTTTCGCCAAGAAGACGCTTTTTGTGCAGGCGGTGTCGCGATGCCTACGGGCGCCGCAATTCGATGTCGAGACATTCAAGTCGCGAGTCGCGTCCAATCCGGGCCTGCTCAGCAAGCAACCGACGCTGGATGCGACGATGGCCGGCATCGAAACGGTATACAACTACAAAGCTGGCGCCGCTTCCAGGCTCGCCGTGAAGTTTGTCGTTGATGAAGCAATGAGAAAACGGTCCGTCTCCTACAGGCGAACAGACTCAAAAAATCCCTAATCCCCAATCCCAAATCCAAAATGACCCTGGTCCGAACCCGCGATCCGGAGTCTACCGCCGCCGATGCCGACCCTCTGCCCCCTGCCGATCGGGAAACGATGAATCTGAAATCTAACTTTTTTAACTAAATGGGAGAGCGTGAAATGCAGAACATTTTGGACAAAACTGACAAATCATTAAGTCCCGTGCCGCGGGGCAATGACGTAAGTAAACGCGTGAAATTTAAGTGGTCGAGTGGTGGCCCGCCGGGTGAGTTTCGGGAAATCTCGAAATACGATCTGTTCATCGACGGGGACTATCAACGGGACTGTGTCAGCCATGCCAAAATCTTGGAAATAGCCAGGGAATGGGATTGGCTTTTATTCGGTACCCTATCTCTGGTTGAACGCCCAGAGCGCATCATGGCCGTGTTCGACGGCGGACATCGCACAAGAGCGTCCTTTTATCGCGATGACATCGACCTCTTGCCATGCCTAGTACACAAGTTCGACGACGTCAGCGCTGAGGCAAAAGCGTACGTCGCTCGCAACACGATGGTATCAGCGGTGTCGAGCACAGATCGACATCGCGCCTCGATCTGCGCTCAGGAGCCGCTTGCGTTAAGGACCCAAGCTATACTTGACGGCCTCGGATTAACCGTAAATAGGACCGCGAGGCAGAACACAGTCAGGTGCATAAACACGATTAAGCGCGCCGTGTCGCATGACGAGGAATTAGCGCAAAGGTGCCTGCGGATGTGTATGTTGCTGGCAGACGAGGAAGGAATCAATGCGCAAGTGTTTAGTGGTTTGTTTTGTTTGTGTGAGCGCAAGTCGGGACAGATGGACGTGCTGAAACGGCATGGCGACCGCCTGCTTCGGCACAACCAGCGCGAACTGACGATCAAGATCAGACAGCGTAGGAGCGAGGAAGGCAAGGGCGGCCAGCTTGTCGCGGCGCGGGCACTTTTAGGCGTGATCAATCATGGATTGCACAACAAAGTGCCGTGGTAATCCCAAATCCCCAATCCCAAATCCAAAATGACCCTGGTCCGAACCCACGATCCGGAAACCTCGCACGAGGCGGCGGCCGAGGCGGCCCCGAGGCGGCACAACTGCCGGCGGCTGGTCTGGCTGGCGATCAGGCATCATGGGCCGGTATCGGCCAAGGGCTTGGAGCGGCTGCTGCCGTGGATATCGCCGGAGGCGATCCGCGGTGCGATCAAGTGGCTGGGCGATCGCCGGCACATCCGCGTGGTCGGCTACGTGATAACCGGCAGCGGCCGCCGGGCCAGGGCTTGGGGAATCGCTCGATGAAGGAACCGCACAATCATCCGCGGGAAGGGGACGGCACGGAGATGCCGGTGGTGGGCGTCGAGGCGATGGGACAAATCGCTGACGGCATCCGCCAGATGCTCCGCAACGGCGTCGATCGGCAGGGGATTGCCGATCGGCTCGGCCCGCTGATCGACTGCATCGCCGATCAGGAGGACCGGCTGGCCGCGGAGACCGGCCGGAGGGAGCGAACGCGAAAACGGACTTAAATAAGGATTCGACGATGAAAATTGAAACCGGGCCGAGCATCTATAGCCGCTGGATGATCCGCCGCGACATGCACGATGTGCTGGCGATCGCCCGCTCGACGCCGGCCGGCTGGATCGAGGCCGATTTTTCGACCGCCCTGCGGCAACGCAACGTGATCGGGATGGTAGCGGAGTACGAGACGCAGGTCTGCGGCTACATGGTCTATGGACTCTGCAAGACGGAGATCGCCCTGCTGGACCTGGCCGTCCGGGCCGACGATCGGCGGCTCGGCGTGGGCACGCTGCTGGTCGATAAGCTGAAACGGAAGCTGACCCGTCAGCGTCGTCGTCGGATCACCATCGAGGTCCCGCTGGCGAATCTCGACGGCTTGCGGTTTCTCCAGGCGATGGGGTTCGGCGGCGTCCGAAGCCTCGACGCGGATTTCGTGGATATGGAGTTTGGGATCTAGATTGCCCTTGTCAACCGGCCGACAATCGGGCAGAATCTCCCGGTGACGGTGCGGCGGAAACGACGATGGACACGTGACCGCCGAAGAGAACGCAAAAACCAACAGCGCCTGCTGTAGTTGTAAGCAAGACCTCGGGTCTGATTCGTCGGGCCCGAGGTCTGCCATTTCTTGCGGGCCGTCGGGCGAGAAGTCCGCACTGAAAGACATCGGACCCGGCGTGCCGGGAGTGGGCCCGACGCCCGCTCGCCCGGCAGCCCAATCCCCAATCCCCAATCCCCAATCCCAAATCCTTCCGCCGCGCCGGCCCTCGATCGCCGTGTGGCACGTTGTCGTCGCTGGGTTTCTCCAGGACCGCGGCCAGCCCAACGGCATGGTCCGTCTGTGGCACGACCTGCACACGGCCCACGCCGCTCCCGACACGGCGGTAGTGTTCGCCGCCTGGGACGCCGACGCCCATGCACTGGCCGAACAGATCTGGCGATTGCAAAACGCACGGCCGCCGACGGTCTGCCTCTACGGTTACTCGTGGGGCGGGCAAACGGCCGTGAATCTCGCCCGCGCGTTGGGCGATCGAGACCTCCGCGTCCGCCACCTGGTCCTCACCGATCCGGTATGCCGTCACCGGTGGCCGGTCGGATGGTGGCGGGCGTTTTATCCAGCGTTTGCGGTTTCGCGGATCGCCGTCCCGCCCAACGTGGACGCAGTCCACTGGTGGCGGCAACGGAACTCCTGGCCGCGGGCCGGCGACCTGACGGCCGAGGACCCGGACCAGACGCTAGTACATAAGGCCCGCTGGGCGGCGACGGCCACGCACAAATACATGGACGATCTGCGCGAATTCCATGCAACGAGCCTGCGGCTGGCATCGCAACTCGATTAACGACTCGATTAACGAGCGGACAAAACATGCGACTTCCCAATCCCAAATCCCAAATCCCAAATCCCAAATTCTACCTCGCCGTCTACCTCCTAATCGGCACGGCGATCATCGTGGCCAGCCTGGTCTGGGCCTCGACCGCCCGCGGCCAATGCGCCGGCGGAGTCTGTTCGACGTGCCCCGGCGGGCAGTGCAATCTGCCGGGCAACTATCGTCCGACCACTTACTCGCCTCGGCGTCCCTCCGCGTCCTCTGTGGTACGTTCTCCGCAAGCTGCGCAGGGCGGCGCATGGACCTACGAGGAGCACGATCCGAGCCGGCTGGCCGCGCGGACCAACTCGCACTATCCGGCCGTGGTCCGCGTGGTCGGCCGCAAAGCGACCGCCGGGGCATGGCGCCCGGCCGGCGACGGCACGTACGCCCGCGACACGGCGATCCACGACTGCGGCACGGGGGTGCTGGTCTACAGCGATCCGGTCCGCGACGTGGCCGGCGTGCTGTCGGCCTGGCACGTAATCCGCGACGGCGGATACGAGGAATACAGGGTTTATTTCCCGGACGGCCGGATATTCGTCGGCCGCCTCGATGCCGCGGACAAAACGCGAGACCTAATCCTGCTGGCGATCCGCTGCCCGACCGGCGTGCGGCCGATGCCGCTGGCCGATCGGCGGCCGGCCGTCGGCGAGCAGCTGATCACCTGCGGTTACGGCTCGGGCCGGTTCCACGTCTCCGCCGGGCCGGTAACGAAATATGTTTCCTGGCAAGAAAACGGGCCGCTCGGGTGGATCCAGGTCGGCAGCCGAAACGTACCGGGCGATAGCGGCGGCCCGATCCTCGACCGTCGCGGTTGCGTGGTCGGGATCGCCTGGGGCGCGGCCGAGGGCCGCGCGAACGGCACGGTCTGCACGGTGATCCGCGAGAGTTTCCGTCGGCTGGCCGGTCTGATTTCGACCGAAATATGCGGCCGCCGTCCGGTCGTTGCCGTGCAGCGCCCATCGGCGGCCGCCAATCCCCAATCCGAAATTCCCAATCCCAAATCTGAAATCCCAACCGACCACGCCGCGGCCGGCGCCGACTCGACCCCGGAAACCTCCTCGGCGCCGGCCCTCTTACAAATCCAGGCCGAGCTCCGCCGCTTGAACGCGCGGATCGACGCCCTGGCGGCCGCGAAGCAGCCGGACGCCGAGCAGCTTGCCGAGCAGGTATCCGCGCTGAAGATCCAGCTCCACAAGGTGATCATCGGACAGTTTCAACAACAACCGACGGCCGCCGAACTGGCCGAACAGATACGCGCGGCGTTGCCGCCGATCACGGTCGAGACGCAAACGCCCGACGGCAAAATCATCGAATCAATCGACGTACCACTCGGCGGCACTCTGCCGCTAATTTTGAAACCCGTACGGAGGGCCTCTGAAAAATGAGCCCGACAATCCCGATCCCCAATGACAGCGAAGGAGAAGTGATGGCAGCATCAGAAACGATTGCCACGGTCCTCGATCAGACATTCGCGGACAACCACCAGGCCCGGCTGCACGCCGGCCGCCGACTGACGGAGGCGAACGACAACGTCTCCGAGCAGACCAAGCTCGGCTACCTGGAGGAGAAAATCAAGGTCGGCACGCGCGAGGCGGCCGCCATGCAGCGGATGGACAACGACAAGTTGGCCAACGCGATCTTGCAGCAGCGCTCGGCCAAGGATCAACCGCAAGGCACCACCTAAATCCGATGCCCGACACGGATCAAGCCGACCGACGAGCCATAGCGAATAAGCTGGCCTTCCTGGCCGCGAAATGCGGCCAGGGGGCCGGCGTCGCTGGGCCTATTCGTGATCGAATGGAGGAATTGAATGGGTGCGAAATTGGAGGACATCCTGGCGGGGAGCGGAAAACTCCGAGTGGCGGAACAAGCACGGCTACTAGCTGACAATCAGCGCACGTTGGACATGGTGCATAAAGCCGATCAAAAAAGCCGCGACCTGCACGCCCGAGTTGAGGAAGCGCGTGCCGCGGAAAAGCATCAGGGCATTGCCGCCGCCGAGCAACGCGCGGCCGAGGAGGAAATGAACATACTGATCGACTCGCCGACCACGAACAATTACGCCACGCCGGCAACAGCAGCCTCGCCAACCAGTACGGCCGGCAGCCTGGCCAAGAAGGCGGCCATCGCGGCGGCCCTGCTCGGCGCCGGCGGAGCGGCCGGCCTCGTCCCATACGTCGCCGGCCTGCTGGGCAACGAGCCGCCGGCCGTAGAGCAAACCGTCGATACGGACACCCAATACGAGCTGGGCCTAGGGCAGGCAGCAGCGGAGGATTAACATGCGATTGCCAGCCTACGGCCTGTGCTTGCCGTGCAACTATCGCCGCTGTCGGGATGGCGACACGGTGGAAATTTCATTGCCCGGCAGCGATCGCCGCTGGGCAATCCGCTTGATTGATTGTTGGGCGCCGGAAACACACGAGGCAGGCGGGCCGGAGGCCAAAGCCTATATCGAGCAGTTACTGGATCGTGCGAATGGCCGACTGAGTGTGTGGATTCCAGCACCGCGGCACGTCGAAAACTTGCTCCGGAATCTCACCTTCGATCGTATCCCCGGCCGCCTCTTCATCGGCACGGACTTCGACGTGAGCGAGGCCATGGTTCGAGCCGGCCACGCCACAGCAGACAGACCCCCG
>Ga0180432_10011111_pt1 | contig 10663 bp, 6 predicted proteins | sample SS_ome_10_FD_132414 | JGI IMG/M metagenome (GOLD analysis project Ga0180432, IMG submission 132414) | Hypersaline lake sediment archaeal communities from the Salton Sea, California, USA - SS_1_MS_2 metaG | ecosystem: Environmental > Aquatic > Non-marine Saline and Alkaline > Hypersaline >...
GACGCGGGGTTTTGCGCCCGTTCTTTCCTTTTTGCCTGATACATATTTAGAGTACCATGCATATGTCACGGTGTAAACAATTATTTGAATCTCGTTTTTATTTATTCACCACCCAACACATCCATCATTAATTTACATATCTGTCCCCTTTTGGTTTTCTTCCCCTTTTCATTCGGGTATAATGTCACCTCACGATATCCGGCCGCATTCCGGATTTCCGTACATTCTAAAAAGGAGCACCATAATGCCCCTGCTCTTGGGACTCGATGTCGGAAGCTCATCGGTGAAGGCGGCGCTTGTGGAAGCCGACACAGGCAGGGTGATCACCCATTCCACATCCCCCGAACAGGAGCTCCCCATTTCGGCGCCCCGACCGGGCTGGGCGGAGCAGGACCCCGAGACCTGGTGGGAACACACCAAAAGGGCCGTCGGGCTCCTGGCCCGAAATCCCGGTGCGGACCTCTCGGCCGTCCGGGCCGTGGGCATCTCCTACCAGATGCACGGCCTGGTCATCGTCGATAATGACCTCGAGGTGATCCGGCCCGCCGTCATCTGGTGCGACAGCCGGGCGGTCTCCATCGGGGAGAGCGCCTTTCGCGATATCGGCCCGTCCAGGTGCCTCTCCCGGCTGTTGAACTCGCCGGGAAACTTCACCGCGTCGAAGCTTGCGTGGGTCAAGGAACACGAACCCGACGCCTTCGGCCGGGTCTTCAAGTTCATGCTCCCCGGGGATTACATCGCCCTGAGGCTGACCGGAGAGGTCACCACGACCCCCTCGGGCCTCTCCGAGGGGGTGCTGTGGGATTTTTCAGAAGAAACTGTGGCGGACCTGGTCCTGGAGCACTACGGCATTTCCCCCGATCTCCTTCCCCGACAGGTTCCCACCTTTTCGATCCAGGGCGGGATCACACGAGCCGCCGCCGATGAGCTGGGCATCCCCCACAGCGCCGTCGTCTCTTACCGGGCCGGGGACCAGCCCAACAACGCCTTTTCCCTGGGGGTGTGCGATCCGGGAGAGGTGGCCGCCACCGCGGGGACGTCCGGCGTGGTGTATGGGGTAGGGGACAATGTCGTCTTCGACGACGCCTCCCGGGTCAACACCTTCCTCCACGTCACCCATACTCCGGACTCCCCCCGCTACGGTGTACTGTTGTGCGTGAACGGCACCGGCATCCTCAACAGCTGGCTCAAACACAATATTATGAAACTGGGCGACCTCGTTTTCGATTACCCTCAGATGAACGAGCTGGCCCGGGAGGCGCCGGTGGGGTCCGAGGGATTGTTGGTATTCCCCTTCGGCAACGGGGCCGAGCGCACCCTGGGAGACAGGAACCCCGGTGCTCTGATACACGGGCTGAATTTCAACATACACGACCGCCGCCATCTCTTGCGAGCGTCCCAGGAGGGGATCGTCTTCGCCCTGAAATACGGCGTGGATATCATGAGCGAGATGGGTCTTGACATACAGGTCGTCCGGGCGGGCCGGGCGAATATGTTTTTGAGCCCGCTCTTTCGCGAGGCGTTCACCAACACCATCGACGCCCGCCTGGAGCTGTTCAACACCGACGGCGCCGCGGGGGCCGCCCGGGGCGCCGGCGTGGGCGCGGGTCTCTATCCCTCCCCGGCCGACGCCTGTATCGGCCTTGCAACGGATACGGCCCTTGAGCCGGAACAAGACCTCGTATCGTCATACGCGGCATGCTACAAGCACTGGAAGGAAGAACTGGAGCGATATCTCTCGTCTATGTATTGAAATCATTTTTTGTGGAGAATCATATGAACCGAATCGAGCGAGTGAAGGCCGCCATCCATTTCACCGGTCCCGACCGCCCGCCGGTATTCAAGGCGGGCCTGGCGGATTTTTTCCCCCTGTTGATACTGCCGTCGAAGTCCTGGATGCCGGGACATCATCCCGACGAGGAGGGGCTGTTTCCCTACTCCCACGACGAAATAACCATCAAGTCCCACCTCTGGCGGTGGAAAAGGCCGAAATGGGCGAAGGACCCGAAATACAGAGACTGGCTCTCTGTCCCTCGAAAGGAGATCGACGAATGGGGGACGATTTGGCATCAAACCGGAAAGCACGACTCCATCGGCCACCCGGTCGAACCGGCGCTGAAAAGCTGGGACGACTACGACGAATACATCTCCCGCTACAACCCGGACCCGAAAGACCCGAGCCGCTACCGGCTGTTCACCCGTCTGAGTAAGATTCTCGGGAAACGCTTCTACCGGCTGGCGATACTCTGGCACCTCGGCCCCTTCGGGATGGCCGCGAACATTCGGGGATTCAACCAGTTTCTCATCGATCACCGGAAGTATCCCAAAGAGGTCAAGAAGCTGCTTGCCCACATCACCGATATTTTCATAGAGAGCATGAGGATGTGGCACGCCACGGGCGCCAAGCCCCACGGCTTTATCCTCTATGACGACCTGGGCGACCAGCTCAACCCCTTTATGTCCCCCGCTCTGTTCCGGGAGTTCTACGAGCCGGTCTATCGCCCCATCATCGAGGAGGCGCATCGGTCCGGCTGCGAGATCTTCCTTCACTCCTGTGGCAAGGTGGACCCGCTCATCCCCCTCTTCATCGAGTGGGGTCTGGACGCATTGGAATTCGACAGTCCCCGGATGTGCGGCTACCCGGACCTGGCCCCCTACCGGGGAAAGATCATGATGATGGGCTGCGTGAACATCCAGACCATCTATTCCCGGGGCACCCCGGACCAGTGTTATCGAGAGGTCTGGCACATGATCAGAAACCTGGGAACGGAAAAGGGCGGCTACGGGGCCTATTTCTACCCCGAGATCCATCACATCGGGGCGTCGAAAGAAAACGTCAAGGCCTTCAAACAGGGATTGAAAGACTTCGGCGTCTACGCGAACATTCCGAAATCGTGGTGGGAGCACCCGGTAACCGACGAGTGGCCCGAGTTGGAGGTCCCGCCGCTGCCGCCCACGCCGTAGGTATTCTTTATTGTACTTCTATTCATGGAGAAAACAGGTCATGGGCATGAACCGAAAGGAATTCAGAAATCCTACGTTCGACAAAGAGACCAGAACCTACATCGACTCCCCCACGTACCGCGGGTTCCCCCTGGGGGGCATCGGGACCGGGGGCGTCTCCCTCTTCGCCGATGGAGACTTCTCCGAGTGCCGGACCGCCTACAACTGGTTCTGTGCGGTCCGGGACCTCCGGGGCTCCTTTTTCGCCCTGCGGGCGAAAGACGCCGACGGCGCAGCTTGTGCACGGCTGCTTAGAAAAACCCACCACCACTCCCGGGAGTTTTCAGCTCCGAACATCGCTGAAACCCGGTTTCGGGGACGGGTGCCGCGGTTCGAGCTGGACTTCGAAGACAACGCCCTCCCGGTGGCGGCGACCCTTACCGGCTTCACGCCTCTGATACCCCACAACGTGAAGGACAGCAGCCTTCCCGGGGCCCTCTTCGATCTGACGGTCACCAACCTCACCGACGAACCGGTCTCGGTCAGCGCGCTCTTTTCCTGGCAGAATCCCCTGGGCATCACCGGCACCGCCGGCAGCCCCCTGACGTGGAGACACACCTTTAAAACCGACATGAGCCGCAACTGCACGAACACTGTCCCGACGGGCGACATTTGTGGTGTCTCCTTCGGGATCGACGCCGACTTCGACCCCGGGGACACCCGGCGGCGGGCGGTGGGGGAGCAGCTCATCGCCACGGAACAGGGAGGGGGCCGCACCATCACCACGTGCCCCACCTGGGACGAGCAAAAGAACATTCCCTCGTTCTGGGAGGAGTTCACCGCGTCCGGTCGCATCTCCCCGTCGTCCGGCGGGAGAGGAAAAAGCGGCGCCGTGTGCGTGGAAGTCACCCTTTCGCCGGGGGAGGCGGCGACCATCCCCTTCTATCTGGTCTGGCACTCTCCCCACTACGTGCTCCAGAAGGAGGCGAGGAGGAAGCTTCGAAAAAAGATCTTCGACGGCACCGACTACGGCACATATGCGGGCAACAGCTTCAAAAGCGCGGGCGACATCCTTCGCTACCTCATCGGGGAGAAGGAGCGGCTTCTCGCCGAGACGATGGAGCTTCCCGGCATCCTGGCGGATCCCGACATCACCGATCTCCCCGGATGGCTCGTCGACGTGATCCTCAACGCCACGGACTCCATGCTCACCAACACCGTCCTGACACAACAGGGCGATTACTACATGATCGAGGGGATGGACTGGCAGTTCATCAAGCGGTTCCAGAACAGCTTCTGGCCCTTCGGCGGCCTCACCGGCACCAACGACCAGCGGCTCTCCTCCCACCCCTACTCATCGGTCTTCTTCCCCGGCCTCGATAAAAGCGAGCTCGTCACCTTCCGGGACCTGGCCCACGCCGACGGCGGCAAGGTGCCCCACGGCAACGGCGGGGCGGAGATCGCCCTGGGGGATACCGATACCCCCTACAGCACGCCCATCCCCTGGATAAACGACGGCAAGAACGACTGGCCGGACTTGACCTGCTCTCTGATACTCCAGATGGGAAAGCTCATCAAGATCACCGGCGACCTCGACCTGCTGTACACCTCGTGGAAGCCGTTCGTGGAGATGACAGAATATCTATTGACCCTGGTCGAAAACGACGTGCCCGAGGGATCCAGCACCTACGACGTCTTCTCCTACGAGCCCTGCTTTCTCTACCACGCCACCCTCTACACCGCCGCAAACCGGATGCTGGCGGACCTGGCGCGGTATATCCCGAAAGAGCTGGACCCGGACGCCCAAAAACTCCGGGAGACCTTCCTCGAAAGGGCAAAAGCATGCGAGGACACCTTCACCGAGCGGCTCTGGATGGAGGACAGGGGATACTACCGGGCCGCCGCAAACAACGACAACCTCTTTCAGGGGGGGCTCGCCGGGGACTGGGTCAGCCGATACACCGGCATGGAGCCGATCATCGAGCCGGGGCGCGCCCGGTCCCACAGCCTCATGCAGCACGACATGCTGGTAAGCGCCGCCCGGAAGCGGGGAAAAAACAAATCCGCCTTCGGCGGCGCCCCGCTCCCCTACAACGAGGCGGATCTCACCGGAAAAGAGGTCCCCATCTGGCTCTTCGGCGTCATCCGGTACTGGGGATACAACTATATCTACCAGTCGATCTCCTACCAGGCGTTCGAGGCGATCTACCTGGGGAACACCGCCGAGGGGCTGGAGCTGGTCAAGATGATCTACGACAAGGTCTACCGGGAGGGATACCCCTGGGACATGAGCCTGATGGGGTTTCCCGGCTTCGTCTACATGACCCACCCGGTGATGTGGGCGCTCTTCAACGCCCTGTCCGGGGCGGCGGTGGACCTCCTCACCGGGAGATTATCCCTCTCCCCAAAGACCCTTCCGGGAAAGGATACCCTCACGGTACCGGTCTTCTTCCCCCGGTTCTGGCTGGCGGTTTCATGGGATGGGAGAAAACGGTCGGGCAGCGTCCGGGTGCTCAAGGCCTTTCCCCCAAACGACCTCGGGGAGCATCGGCCCGCGTCACTCAAGGACGGGGCGTTCGTGCTCACCGAGCTGGCCCTTACCGGCCCCGACGACCGTGTTCGAATCATCGACCTCAAGGGTTTCAGGGTGGAGGAAGGGGCGAGCTTCGACTACTCGCTGGAGTGACATCATGGGGAGTACGGTTTATTGGGGGACATCCCCGGGACGTCTTTTGATACCTCCCGGATGAAAAATTCCTGGGAAAAGGTGATGTTCGGCTCCGGCCCGGAGTAGTCGATCTTGTAGTGATAATCCTCGATGTCCGGATATTCAAAGACGCTGGGATTCTCGCCGGTGTAGGCGTAGATATATATAGGCGGGCGAATCCGGTAGCAGCACATGGTGGCGTCGGCGACGCTCCAGCCCGCCCCGGGGAGATACACCTCGGAGAAGGCGTGGGAATCCAGGTCGTCGGTGCCGAAATAGATGTACCCATTTCCCTTGCGAGCGGGAATTCCTGTGGCCCTGGCCAGGGCGAGAATCGAGTCGGTGTATTCATTGCAGTCGCCGGTGCAGGACCCCAGGGCGCGAAACGCCCCCACCATCGGCCCCTGGAACTGGTAGGTAAAACTGCTCAACACGTGCCAGTAGATGGACCCCGCTTTTTCGCACAGGTCGTCGTCGCCCGTCGTGATACGCCGGGCCGTATCGACGACAAAGCCCCGGTTGGACTCGATCAGCGGCTCCGGCTCCAAAAAGTCGTCGATGATCCCCCCGCTGCACGCCTCGGGCACGTTATACACCCCCCGCATCCTGACGAGATAATCCATCTCCACCCGGAAATTGGCGCTCGGTTTTACGTTCAAAAACTCGAAGCGATAAAAACGATTGCCGTAATTATCGGTGACGATTGTGTAGTTGGTGAGATTCACCGTCGCCTCCAGGACCTCCTGGTAATCCTCGAACGACTCGATGACCGGCACGATCAGCTCCACCCGTTCGGCCGTCCCGGATCCGCCGGGATGGCTGACGGTAATGTGGTTGGAGAATCGAACCAGTCGATCGGGCAGGTTTTCATATGAGAAGGAATAGGTCCCGCCCGTCTTCGCACCCGGGGATATCTTCACAAAAAATCCGCCGGAGAGCGGCACTTCCACCGATCGCTCATTGCTGTAATCGAAGGAGGTCATGTTCGATTTACCGTCTCCATTGACCAGGTCCACATGGAATCTCCCGCCCTGGAGGGGCCGTGCGAAATCGAGGAAGAAGTCGGCCGCATCGCTCACCATGTATATGATATCTTCATCTCCGGGACCCGAGAGATCCCCCGTCACCGTTATGCGATCGCCGTCGACATACCGCACGATCCCGTCGTTTTCCAGGGCGCTTCGCTCGAGCAGGAGATTTGCCGTCTCGTCTATGGCATACTCCACCCGCCAGTCGCCGGCCCCCCCTCGGGAATAGACGGATATGTAGAACACGCCTCCGCCGATGAGCTGAATGATCACACCGTTGTCCAGATCGAAATCCCCCAGCACCGTCGTCTGATCCTCGTCCACCACCTTCACCCAGAAGTCCGCGGAGCCCTTCGGATAGGTGAACAGCAGCTCCACCAGCTCATCTGATCCGGCATCCACGGTGAAGGTATGGGTATCCCCCGGGGCCCTGAGGGTGCCGATACGGGATTCGGCACGTGACACGACCGAAACGGAAAGAAGCAGCAGCAGTATCATGGAGCATATAAAAAAGTATCCGATTTTTCCAGTATTCGTCATTACCCATCATCCAAAAAAGAGAACCGCCGAAAATGTATGTATTAGATTATACCATGTTTTTGCAGACCACAATCCCCGCCCTTCTTTCAACACACAGAAAAATGCGAAGAAATAGCGGGGATGATCATACAATTGAGTTGACATGCCCCGGTGCTCCCGGCATGATGGGAGGACATATGCTCATCCCGCCGATACAGGACTCCGTCATGGCGAAACATGAGGAACATATTGTGCCGGTTCGGGATCATGCCGCCGAGGTCGGGGACAATCACCCCCCCGGGCCCCGTCATCGAACGCCCGGGGTCAGGGTCAGCTGTTCGGTTTGATAGAACGGATATTCACGCTCACGTGGGAGATTTTTCATGGAAAACGACAAGCTTCCCCTGAAGGTAAAGCTCGGGTTCGGCGTCTGTGACGTGGGAGGAAGTCTCTTCTTCACCGTCATCGCCTTCTGGCTGCTCAATTTCCTCACCGATACGGTCCTCATCGCCCCCAGCCTCGCCGGGACCATCATCCTGGTCGGCAGGATATGGGACGCCGTGACCGACCCGATGTTCGGCTACGTCTCGGACAGGACCACATCCCGATGGGGGCGACGCAGGCCGTACATGCTCTTCGGCTCTGTGCCGCTGTTTCTCTTCATGATCGTCATGTTCACCAACCCCGCCCTGTTCGCGGGACCGGGCTGGGAGCCGGAATCCCACCAGTGGCTTCTCTCTGCCTGGGGGATCGCCGCGCTGTGTCTCCTCAGCACCGCGTTCACCTCGGTCAACATCCCCTACAACGCCCTGACGCCGGAGCTGACCCGAAACTACCACGAGCGCACAAGCCTCAACGGGTACCGCTTCACCTTCGCGGTCTTCGGCATGTTCATGGGATCCGGCCTGGTGCTTCCCCTGGTGAATATCCCCGCATCGAAGGATATCGGCTTCATCCTCATGGCGGCGATACTGGGGGCCGTCATGATGGTCACGGCCCTCATCACCGTGATCGTAGTCCGGGAGCCGACAACGGAGCGGGCCGCCCCCACCGCCGGATTTTTCAAGACCTATCTCCACGTATTCACCAACGGGCCGTATGTATTGATACTCCTTACCTGGACCTTTCACACCATGGCGGTCACCGTCGTCAGCGGCATCCTGGTCTACTATTTCAAATACATCCACACGGCCGAGGAAAAAACGACCCTGGCGCTCCTCATCTTCCTGGGGGTGGCGGTGGCGGTCATCCCTCTGAGCGTGCTCCTCTCCCGGCGGATCGGGAAAAAGGCGGTGTATATATTAGGCATGCTGACGCTGTCCACGGTGGTGATGGCGGTCTTCTTCTTCGCCCACGACCGCTCCCTCGGATTCACCTTCGCCATGATGGCGGGGGCCGGGGTCGGCATGGGATTGATATACCCGATGCCGTTTTCCATCGTGCCCGACGCGATTGAATACGACTACCTGAAGACGGGGCAGCGAAACGAGGGGGCGTTTTACGGCATCTGGACCTTTTTGACCAAGGTGGGCCAGGCCCTGGCCATCGGCGTGATGGGATGGACCCTGTCGCTCTCAGGCTTCATCGCCAACCGGATACAGATCGATTCGGCGATTCTCGGCATCCGCGTCCTCGTCGGGCCGGTGACCGCCCTGTTCTTCCTGCTGGGCGTCCTGGCGCTGGCGTTTTACCCGATCACCGAAAAACGATACGCCGAGATCCTCTCCGAGATAGACCGCAAGGAATCAACACGGGCGGAATAGATCATCCCGAGGCATGCCGCCGGGTGGAGATAATGGGTGAAAAAACTTGAGAAATCCCCTTAATTGACATACAATATGCGGACTTGAGGACGCTGAAACCGCTGATATATGTTATTGAAACAGAGAGAGTAATACTTATGAGGAATAGAGGAGAAGACCATGCAGGATAAAAAGCTATCCGTGGGCGTGAAGGTGGGCTACGGCGTGTGCGACATGGGGGGAAACCTCTTCTTCACCGCCATGGCGTTCGTGTTCCTGTTCTATCTGACGGACGTGGTGCTTATCAAGCCGGCCCTGGCAGGGGTGATCGTGGCGGTCGGGAAAATCTGGGACGCCGTGACCGATCCGGTGGTCGGATATGTCTCCGACAGAACGGAAACGAAGCTGGGAAGACGCCGGCCCTACATGCTGGTCGGGGCCTTTCCCCTGTTCGTGGCGACGATCATCATGTTCACCAACCCGCTGCTGGTTTTCGATAAGGTCTCGTTCCTCTCCCCTGACGTGTTCGCGGAGGGATTCGACTGGTCGGCGGCGGCGTGGAATCCAAGCGAACATCAGACCCTTCTCCTCATCTGGGGCATTATCTTTTTCTGCCTGCTGAACCTGGCCTATACCCTGGTCAACATCCCCTACAACTCCCTGACGCCGGAGCTGACCCAGGATTATCACGAGCGGACGAGCCTCAACGGCTTTCGGTTCGGCTTCGCCGTCTTCGGCACCCTCCTGGGCGCCGCGGCGGCCTTCCCCATCATCCATGCATTTGTCAACGAAAACGTCGGCTTCCTGGTCCTGGGAACCATTTTCGGGGTTGTCATGATGATTACGGCCCTCATCACGGTAATCGCCGTGCGGGAGCCGGAAAGGCACGGCGACAAGCCGACGAAGGGTTTTTTCGAGACTTATTTGAAGGTCTTCAAGAACAAGCCCTATCTCTTCATCGTTTTCACCTATGCGCTCCACATCACGGCCCTCTCGGTTGTCAGCGGCGTGGCGGCGTATTACTTTAAATACATCCACCAGAACGAAGATATCATCACCATCGCCATGGTCATCCTGCTGGTCACCGCCATGCTGTTCATTCCGGTAAGCGTACTGCTGTCCAAAAAAATCGGCAAAAAGCCGGTCTATATCCTCGGTATGGGCGGCTTCGGTCTGTCGATCTTGATCATCGGGCTTTTCGGGGGTCGACTCCCCGTCAATTTCTCCCTGGTGATGATGTTCTTCGCCGGGATCGGCATGGGCTTCACCTACGCCATGCCCTGGGCCATCGTACCCGACGCCGTTGAGTATGACTACCTTGTGACAGGCGAGCGCACCGAGGGCGCCTTCTACGGCATCTGGACCTTCGCCATCAAGATCGGCCAAGCCCTGGCCCTGGCGATCTCCGGCCTCGTTCTGCAGATATCCGGATACCAGGCGAATATTGTGCCCCAGCCCCTGGAATCGGCGAACACCGGCATCCTGCTCCTGATGGGGGCGATCCCGGCGTTCATCTTCCTGCTGGGCATCCTGGTGCTCTCGAAGTACCCGATCAACGAGGAGCGCTACCAGGAGATCCTGGCGGACATCGAGAAGATGGAAAAGGGAGCCTGATACGGTTTTTACGGCGCTGGCGGAACATCACACACACTGTGAATGAAAAAGCGTCATGTCAATTTCAGCACACATCAACATCGACCGGGACCGCGTTATCGGCGAGCGAA
>Ga0180432_10011112_pt1 | contig 10663 bp, 10 predicted proteins | sample SS_ome_10_FD_132414 | JGI IMG/M metagenome (GOLD analysis project Ga0180432, IMG submission 132414) | Hypersaline lake sediment archaeal communities from the Salton Sea, California, USA - SS_1_MS_2 metaG | ecosystem: Environmental > Aquatic > Non-marine Saline and Alkaline > Hypersaline >...
CACATAGCCGCCTGTCTTGTTATATTCATAGTTGCTCTTGCTCGTAGTAATCTCATATGGGTCGACACCATAGCTCATGGTCTCAAAACCTGGTATGTCCGTTGTCAGATAGGTCTCATAGCTTCCAACGAGGGGTATATCTGAATGTGCAAAACTGGCAGGATAGAGATATCCCTCTGAATGTACGGCCATATCAGCCATCTTCACAAGCAGGTCTATATCTGAGAGCTCACCTGTGTTATCTGTAGTATTATATGTAAAATAGAAGGCTTGGACACTGGTACCGCTGTCATGTGCAGTGAGAGTATCACTATCTTTGATAGGTGTATGGTCATAGAGCACAAGCCATCTCTCAGAACCAGATGCCATGATGCCCTTGCTCACATAGACCGATTCATTATCATGTTCCTCTGGTAAGAAACTGAAATCTGTAGTATTATATCCATATGCAGCTATATATACCGTATACAGGACCCCTTCGATGTTAAGAGCATCACTGTCAAAGCTGAAGGTATAACTGCCGTTCCCTGCTACATCATCCAGGAAGACCTCTCCGATGATGGAGCTGCCGTCCTCATCTGGTATGCCTATATATCCATAGACCTTGTATCTCAGGCTCTCATTACAGTCTGTGAGCGTGACCGTGAGACTGTCAATCCCATTGACTATGTCAAGGTTGTCATAGTCATCCTGTTCCACTTCAACAGCGTTCACGCCAGCTGAGGCCATCAGCATGCAGATGAACACGGCTGTAAGGACCAGGAAGGATTTTTTACATGACACCGCTGTCACCTCCTGTTTTTCTCACATTTCCCCATATGAAGTTCGCAATCCGATAGACAAGGAAGAACAATAGGCCGATGAATGGTATGATGATGACATAGAGTGGTATGAGGTTCAGCATCATAGAGAACAAGACACCGACAAAGCCGAAGGAGGCAATCACTGGCATCGGCACACTGTCGGCCTTGTCCCTGATGATTAGATATGGGATGAACATGAAGGCCACTATGATGAACAGAGCTATTATGAGCTCAAGGCCTCCTATCCCAAGGTTCTCAAGTGTAAAGATGAATGTTGGTATGTCACCAGCCTGTGCAGTGCTCGGTGTGGTTGTATCAGCTGCTGTTGTTGCTCCCATGAAGGAATATACACCTACTCCACTGCCTGCATCACGATAAATCATGGACTCACCTAGAACATTGATTGGTTTATGGAACCTGCATCTGGTGAACACATCATCATTATATGGTTCCTGGATACTATATGTATATCCATCAGATATGAAAAGGATAAGGTTGGGAAGCTGTGGAGATGTAAGAACAGGTCTGACATCACAGAAACCAATATAATAATCATAGCTGTCATCCGGCACACTGCTGTATCGGAGCAGTCTCCATGGATGCACCCCGCTTCCATCTCCTATTCCGAGGATAGCTGTGTCAACACGCTTTATATGATGCTCCTCATCAACAAGGAAGGTGGCAATACTGTTCGCCCCTATGTTCCCGCCTGTGAAACCATCATAGCGGACATTGAAGGCCGCCCAGGTCTGCACCTTGCCGTCATCTGCATAGAAATCCCTTAGGGAGAGCTTATAGTCGGTCCCTGGTGGGTTCCCGACAGTGAAACGGAGGACATAGCTGTTGCCGATGTATCGTATGACATCTCCTCCGAGGTAATCATATATGGTGAAAACAATCTTGTATTCCTCATCAAGGAAAGGTACATACCATGAGAGGTCAAGGCTGTAGGTCCCGTTCTGATAGAAGTATGGGTCATCGATATCATCCCAGTCATCATCTGTATAGTCCACATCATCATACATGGTCTCTATGTTTGGGTTAAGAGGAGTAATCCTTGATATCTGGACATCCATGTCATCCTGCACGAGATAGACAGTGAAATAACCATATATGGGGTCTCCCTCTGTGTCTGAGAGGGTGAAGGACAGGTCATGTTCATTGCCCCAGTAGGCATTCGGGAGTTCACTGTCATAGACCGGGTAATGTATCACCATCTCTGGCAGGTCCTGTCCGAGCAGGAGATTTATTGTGAAGGTAAGGTTCTTCCATATGACATTGTCAAGGTCTGATAAACGCATGCAGAGGGTGATGTTCGTATCATTGACATAGGCATGCCTGTGCAGTGCATACCAGAGCTGCTCAGGTGTGAGCGTGAAGTTCAGGCTGAGGTTCCCATCATCTATATAATCATACCAGCTGTCATCCTCATCATATGATATGATACCATCACGGATAAGGCGGTTATCCTCAACTATCCATATGCTCTCGTTGATATATCCCCCATCTGTGGTGTTTATTGTAAAGTTTGCCCATACATCAAGACTGATATATCCATGCTCGTATGTGCCGTTGTTGCTGAAATTGACCTGAATGGTATCTGACACTGGATTATAGTCGCTTGCATTATCAGGATAGCTGCTTACAAAATATGGTGCTGTATTGGGTAATACTGTGAAATTATAACATCTATAGCCTCCACGGAAGAGACTGCTCTGCGTGCTGTTTGGAAAATAACCATATCCGAGAGTGTCAGAATAGCTGTCTGATAAACGCATCCTCCAATAGATGGTATCACCCGGGGAATAATCAGTACCCAGATATAATGTCCAGTTGCTCAAAGTAGTGCTTATAAAGCTCAAATAACCTTGATAATCCCAATCAGCACCATCCCATAGATAGAGTTCGGTTCCTACTCCTGCATCATAATCACTGTTTGGGGTGAAGACGATATCTGTCTCTGCCTCAGGCTGGACCTCTGCATCATGAAGAGGACTTGTGAGCACAGCTGTTGGAGGGCTGTATTCCTCAGTGGAAAAAGTATAATGACTGGTACCAAGCCCATCATCGGGCATCTCCCAGCTACCCCATTTCTCAAGGCTTACATTGACATACCAGTCGACATCCTCTGAGAAGCTCAGATACAAGGGACCAGCTGTAACTGGTGTGTTGCTTGTTATGAGCTCTACTGTCGTCCCGGTCATCTCGCTTGTTCCCTCCCCGGTTATAGAGGCATCATAGATGAAGTCTGAGTTGGCGACAAAAGGCGTAAAGCTGTTGTTGAGCAGGGTAAAGTTCAATGATGGGGATATGGTCGTTGATACATTGACCTCGTCTGAGGCTGGTGTGAAGCTTGTCAATTCTAAATCATATGGTGTTGGGCATACTATGAAATCATCAAAATATGCTATTGTATCGCTGTCCCCTGTTATGTTTATCTCTGTGACATTCCCATACATCGCCTGCAAGGCTACATATTCCCAGTCCTGGTATATGCTGTTATCAGTTGTCAATGAGACAGCGATGTCACTGTATCTCTTTATAGCTGAATAATTGTCATCTGTATAGAAATCATGGTTGAACTGATGATAGAGATGCAGCCAGTCTGTCCTGTCATCGGAAATCTGGGAATGAGTATATTCATAGAGAACATCACTATCAGGATTAGTCTCATACATATAGGCTATGTACTCATAATAACTGTAGTAGCTGTGGTTGAGAAGATATGTATCATCAGAGTCCACTGTACCGTCATCATTGACATCCCAGTTGAGATACTCAGCTAGATTATCAATACCATCAAAGACATCTATTTCTGTTATGTTCATGCTGAATGGTTCTATTACACTAAGATAGCTATAGTTCAGCTTAACCTGACATATCTCTGATGGCTCATAATCATTTCCATAGGCGGATATATCATTGTAGTTTATGACCCCATCTGTGACATAGTCCTGTTTTATCCATCCGGGGCTTCCTGTTTGCCCATACACATCCACAAAGGCCTGTATATCGAGAAAATCAATCTTCCCATCATCGTTCATGTCCATGGACTCAACATATTTTGAGGCATCATGATATATGCTGTGTATCAGTGAATATATAACATCACCGCTCTCGTTCAGATAATCTATTGTGACATCCCCGTCTATGAGCAGGAGCTTATAGTCAAGGCTGAAAGGCTGATTATCGATATATGAACTATTCAGCTCAAAATTAGCATAACCGTCTCCTACGACTGCCAGGCTGTCATTGTCAAAATATGTGAGATAGTCTGTATCCTCAATGAATGATAATGATACATTGTCAAGGTACCAGCAATCAAAAGAGCCCCATCCACTGACACCCTGCCAGCCAAAATTGAATGTATCAGGATTGCCATAATCCGAGAAATCCACCCATATGACATCATGATAAATGACATCATCAGTATAGTTCTCATCATCGATATTATATTGTTTCACGCTGTTCGATGTACCATTATCTAAAAAGACCTCCCAGACCTCATCATATCCAAAACCCGATGAGCTGTTGAACCTGAAATAGAATTCCGCCCTCATCATCTTGTAGCCTGTTGTATTTATTTCTGTATAGATATCGTCACTGCGGTCATCTAAGTTGTAGACGGACCAGTCACCATCTATTACATATGCTTCGGTATCGGTCCTTCCACCATTACCAGTTTCCTGATATCTTCCCCATCCTGTCTCAAAATCCTCAAAATCCTCATACACGGAATAGTTGCCTGTATAATTATACCAGCTTGAGTCGGTCATGCCATCATCAAAGCTGTTGTTGAACGCATCCTCTATATCAGGTTTTATAACAGAGGAAGCAGCACTTGTTGTTGGAATAAAAATGAAACCAACAGGGATGATAAGAACAAAAGCCAGGATAATGCATGATATAATCTTCAATTTCTTATTCATACTCTGTTCATCTGCTAATATGTATATATATTCTTTCTTAAATGATTTGTGATGTCATGTTTTTGGTGATAATGTTAATATACGAGAAGATTAATAACATGTACAGGTGAAAAAAAGAAATGGCTAATTATTCCAAAAAGTTTATGGACACCCTTATAGAGTTAATCTTCGGTTTAGTATTACTACCAGTTGCTGCAAGCATCATAGCTACAACTTTAGCAAATGATGACCTAATGAACGATAGCAATTATGCAGTTATCAGCATAATCATCGGTATCATATTGATATTCGTTGCTCTTGGGCTTGTCTATCATGTGATAAAGCAACTGTTCTAATGAGATAAAAGAAAATTTATTTTTTCTTTTTTCTTTCTTCTTTTTATTTTTCTAGTCTATCCCAGAAATATATCCATTTGTTCTCTTCTTCATCTTCGACTATTATCCGGAAGATGTTGAATATCCTTAAAAGCCCGTAGAAGAAACCAAGCCAGATTATACAGCTCTCAATAAGGGTCATCCTCATGTTATAGGGATTGTATTCCAATGGAAAATAAGTATAGGGGTCCCTTATGATTGTTGTATTGAGCTCAGATGGGAGATGATACATCTGTGTTATGAACGTAAAGACAGCTGGGCCCCAGAACAGCAACAGCAGGATAAGCTGTATAGTCATCCGATGTTCGTTCTCTTCCATCATGTTCTTTCTTTTTCAAGCTCTTCCCATTTCTTCCTCATGTCCTCTTTATATTGCCGTTTTACCCTTTTGTTGAGATGAGCACAGTAACGACATGGGACATAGTAGGTTGTGCCAGTCTTTTTGAAAAGGGAATATCTCAGGGTATGCAGGACTCCGAGCCTTTCCTGGCATTCATCACAATGCAGGAAGCTGTCCGGTGAGAGCATGAGCTCTGTTAGGTCTGAGGCGACCTTCGTCTGATAGTTGAACTTCTTTTTATTTTTATCTTTATCTTTATCTTTTTTCATTTTTAGTCATCTCCTCTGAAATGGGGGTTCTCCGGTTCTGTGAAGAACATGAGCACCCATGTGACAGCAAAACAGACTATGAGGCCCATGAACAGGTTGAGCCCGAAGAAATATTCTATCATGTTGAAATAGACGAGGATGAGCGTGGACATAACAACATATACGAGATAGAGCAACAGGCCCCATCGGAGCCAGTCATACCACATCTCACGGAATGTCATTATCATTCTAACTGTCTTTTCTTTCATATGCCTCATCCACGGTCTTGATTACTTCCTCATAGGGCACTTTTGCCTCTTTCATGAGTATGAGACTTCTCTGCATGAACCAGAAGGCCATCTGTCGTGGATTGCTTCTATCAAGTTGTTTCTTGACCTTTTTCTTCACATTTTTCATTCTCATTCTGTTTTCCTCCTTTTAATGGGACAGGCCTGCTAAAAATCATAAAAGTGGTGAGGAGGAGATTCTTGAGTCAGTCTGTCCTCTCATCAGAAGTATCTTCCTCATTCTTTGTTCTTGCTTCTTTCATATAGATATCTTATAGCTGAACTATGGCTTGGTATCTGTCCTGTTCTGCTCATCTCCTCTTTGGTCTTGCAGAGCAGTCTCCATGCATGTTCATCTATTGCTATCTGTTTGTGTTTCATTAGGTCCTATCTCTCCTTTGATGGAAAAATGGGGAGTTTATTCCCCTTTTCCACGTTTTCTTTTGACATCATAGAGTTTCATGTCTCCTTTGTCTTGTTCTTCGACATCGATGAACTCGACTTTGACATGGTCACCTATTTGGCATTGTTTCATTCTGCTGTCAAGGTGTGCTGAACCATGGAATCTCATCTGAGTTCCGTCTTCTTGTTCGATTGTGTATAGTCCAAAGTTGTATCGTTCTGAGTTGCCGATATCTACAAGTTTGCCAGAGACCTTATCTCCGATGTTCTCAAATCTGAAGAAGTTCGGGTCTTCTATGTCTTCCCAATCATCTTCTTTTTTGTCTGGTTTTGCCATTTGTTTTCCTCCTTTTTTGTTCTGAGCGTGTGCAGAGCCAGTCGGGCAGAGCCTTGCTCATATAACAAACATGTATGCATACATATTATATATATTTTTGCCATAGGATATACCACTTTGAATATTAACGCTCGTTAAGCATGGGCAAGGATTTTATACAAAACATTGCATTACAACTACCTATGGCTGTGTTTGGCAAAAAATATCATCCCGGGATAAAAAAGCTCTATGACAAAGGACTCATATCATACTCACAAAAGAAAAAGAAATACATCATAAAAAGGTTGTCATCCCCTGCAATCAAAGGAGCAAAGAACAAATATGTATCAGAATCAACAATGTACAGGATAGCATCATACCTATACAACAAGAACGGAACAAGGAAAAAAGGAAGAAAGCTCAACACACCCCTCAGCAAAATGTACGGACTCCAAAAACAACGATACAACTATGCACAAAAAGGCAAAACAATAAAAGAAGCAACACTCCTGGGACCAAAAACGACAAAGCCAAAGACAGTAAAAAGAAAGATAAAGAGACAGGTCTCAAAAAGAAAAAAGCCCCCAGAGTTCAAAGACAAAGAACTACAAGAGCTTGAAAGAAGAGGCCTGATAAACAGACAAGATTTCAGACAATGGGAAATCACCCGCTCAAGGGAAAGCATATATCCATTCAGGGCAGTGATAAGGACAACATATGCAGACGGAACAATAAACCCAAGATACACGTTCTACAAACCATCAGACATACCAGTAAAGATTTACAACATAAGAAGGGACATACTCATCAAAAAGGTCCTCCCACTCGCAAAGATGTTCCGCAACAAGATAGGCATATCAAGAAGATACGAGTTCTCAGGAACACTCGAGTTCCTCCTCGTAGAAAAAGGGAGACAGACCAAGAGCGGAGAAAAACAAGGAATACCAGTCAGGATAATCAGGACCTCGGCAAAGGACAGGACAGGAAAGCTCAAACCAAGAAAGTTCTTTGAAAAACTCGTAGTAGACACCTTCGAGGCAGACATAATATATGCACTCAACCAGATAGCAGACCTGCAAAAGGACATATTCAAATCAGAAAAACACTTCAGGATGGTATCACTCACATCGATAACAGTATACATAATGACCAACACACGGACAGCAAAAGAGCTCAAAAAGTTCGTAAGAAGAGTAGGAGTATACGGCTCAAAATAATTTTTAATACAACTTACCGTTCATATAGACAAGAGACCTCGTAGTAAAATCGTTATAGTTCACATGCCTCTTATCATACTCGGTCTGAAAAGACTTCTTGTTCTCATCAGTTATATGCCTGAAGATGCCGTTGTTCTTCTCACTCAACTTCCAAAGGCTCTTGATAGGCTTAGGCTTGAACCTGCTATACTTCAAAAGGTCATAGTTCCTCGTCATCAAGGCATTCTCAAGAGTATGATAATCAATCATCTTCTTATCAGCCTCGCTCAAATCATAGCCCTTCATCTTCAGAATATCATCCTTGGGCTTACCACTCTCCCAGACATTATACAAAGTATAGGTCTTGGGCTGAAGGAAAACGCCGGACTCGAACGTGCACTCAAGCTTCAAAGCCCCAAGCCTGGTGCTGCTCGGAAGCCTGGCATCAGTGAGCACACTGTCCGTGTCACAATAATAGACGACACCATCATGCTTCAGACAATCCTCCATCGCATGCAGAATCTTCATCTGACCCCCAGCGGTCACACGAGAGGCAATACCAGGAAGCATATAAGGAGCAAAAATCTCTTTCTCATACTCCATCAAATCATAATCAGCGTTCACCACCCTCACAGAACTTGCATCCTTAGGAAGCTGAGACCGGGTACAGACAGACTTCACAGTAGACCTCTGAGCAAACTTCCCATACGAAGAATTGAGCACAAGCTTCAAGGTCTTCTTCAAAGAACCAGAGCTCTTCACCCTCTTAGAATAGATATCACCGACATAATCCCTGAAGATATAATCAGAATCCTTGAAGAAATACGCCCTATGGAGATTGACATTATAACCATGTTTGAATGCCTCATTGATGATAAGGCCATCAAACCAGTCCGTGAGCTCCCCGGTAGGAAAAAAGAGCTTCTTGTTCAGACGAAAAGGAACAAAGGGAAGATAGGTCCTTGCAGGCACATGGATGGTCGCATAGGCAAAACCACAATCGTTCTTGAAATCATCCTCATCACAATGGGCATAGCCACGAGGCTTACCGATAGGAAACAAGTTATCATGCATGACAGATGGATAAAGAGAATTGAAATCATAATAGTTATAGACAGCATCATCACGAGGAGGAGCATAAAGGTTGAAGACCTCCGTCCTCCCGCCCTTGAACACATCATGGATGATATCGTTATAGCGGTGATAGGTAGGAATAGAATGTTTCAGATATTTACGCTGATAGACACCAAGCAGAGCCGTCTTGGCGATAGTGTTATAGACAACACCCCCAAGGCTCTCGATTTCCTTTTTAAAGGCTGAGATAACGCCGTAGAGGGCTTTACAGTCCTGAAGACAATAATCCCTCCATTCCTGCTTGTTAGATGAATAAGAGGTCTTAAAAAGCTTAGAGATACGTTTCTTAGCCCATTTCTTTTGCTTGACATTGAAACCCTTAGGGCCAGAGAGACGAGCGAGAGACTCCGCCATAAGCCCCATACTGTCCCGAAAACGGAAAAGATACCGCCCGTTCCTCCCACCATAGAACTTCATCTCCAATATACTGCCATTCTTGATGATGAGAAGCCTCGGGGAATATTTAGAGACATCCTTACACCCGGGCATGATTTTGTTCCTCACAAAACGAGGCTCCTCACTGAACATCTGATTGATAGGGATAAAATCGAACTTGCCCCCATTATGAGCAAAGGTCACAAAAGGAGACCTCCGTGAACCCTTCCTATGCCCGCCGTTCACATACCATTCAACAAAATCCATGATGAGCGTATTAGGCTTGTCAAAGAACACACCATTAGGATGATGCTTGTCATAATAGGTCACAAGAAAAGGCTCAATCACCGTAGGCTTATCCTCAGACCAACGGTTCGTCTCAATATCAAAGACACCAAAATCCTTCAAGATACCCTTCTTAGGGTTCTTCCCAGGCTCGAACTTATACGAATACCTCCTCTTCTTCGCCACACTACTTACACCCATTCCTCAACGAACTTTCCGCATGAATCACAGACACCATGGAAAATGAGACCATACCAGTCCGGGTTAAGCCCAGGGGACATCTCACAAGCTATATAATCAGAACACTGGCCGTCAGAGGCATCATCAGGCAAATCCACCATCCTCATCTCCTTCTTCAAATATGTTTTATTCCCGCAGAACGGGCAGAGATGCTCATAGAGGGGGATAACAATCAAAGAAGGTCTATCATCCGGGGTGCTGTGTTTATGAGCCACAACGCCTATACAGCCGTGTTTGAGGACCTCAGCTGAGATATATTCAGAGAGCTCTTTCTGGCAATAGCCGATGAAGAGACCATCAAAGACGACCCTCACAGCATGCCTGTCATGCATGTTCGTAGGCTCACGCTCAAGTAAGACACGAGAACCGGGTTTGATTTTGTTCCAGATACTGAGAGGAGGTTTAGTGAACGTGATGCCTTTGACCCGAAAAAAGGCGGGTTCATCCCAAAATTCTACCATATATAACGGTATAAGTAAATTGTATATAAGTGTTTTTGTGAGGTGAAAGGGCTGATTTTGGGCTCTAGGAGAACAACAGAAGAAAAAAATTTTGAAAAAGGAGGGTAAAATCGGAAAAGTTTTTCCCAGAAGGGCAACAGAAGGGGCGTATGTGGTAATATATATGGTACCAGGAGTGCAACAGGAGAGAGCATTTTAGCGGTGTTTGAAAAAAATGGGTGGATTTTGGGGCTGTCAACAGGAGGGAAGGGTCTGGGGCGCTTTGTCCAACAC
>Ga0180432_10011115_pt1 | contig 10659 bp, 20 predicted proteins | sample SS_ome_10_FD_132414 | JGI IMG/M metagenome (GOLD analysis project Ga0180432, IMG submission 132414) | Hypersaline lake sediment archaeal communities from the Salton Sea, California, USA - SS_1_MS_2 metaG | ecosystem: Environmental > Aquatic > Non-marine Saline and Alkaline > Hypersaline >...
AAGCGTGTGATTCAAGAATCGTAGCCCCGCACTGCAGCTTTATGATACATGACGGATACGAAGCATACAATGGCACATGCAGATCTTTTGAAGCGTGGGGAGACCACGCTAAAGAGATGCGCAGACGAATGTACGAAATCTATCTTAGCCGAATGAAGCCAGCAAAGCCACGCACCACAATCAAAACGATAGAAAAAATGTGCTCACACGACAAAATCTTTTCAGCCCAGGACGCCGTAGACCAAGGTCTAGCAGACTGGGTGATGGAACAACTAGATGACCCAGAGAGATATTACGCAACAGAAACACAGAACGCAAAATGGCAATCTGGGATGAAGCTAGGTAAACACGAGTCAGAAGAAGAATCGGAGGAATAGTCATGGATCTGATCAAGTACCAGACACAAGCTCGACATACTGCTATATATCCGGAAATGGAAGGCAGCGACATGATCTACCCGGCACTTGGGTTGGTTGGTGAATGTGGCGAAGTGGCAGATAAAGCCAAAAAGATCATAAGGGACTCAAGCAATCAACTTACTCCAGACAGAGCGAGTGCAATAGCAAAAGAGCTTGGTGATTGTTGTTGGTACCTCGCAAATATCTGTTACGACCTCGGCCTTAGCCTAGACATGATGTACTACATGAGAGGTAGAGCCGCAGCACAAAGCGCTCGTGAGCTACCAATGTCGTATCTTGTAATCCGGATGAATATGCGGGCCTCAGAGATTGCCAAGATTCTAGAGGACATTCATGCTTCTGGGCAAGACCCGATGACTGTAGCGAACAGGAGTGGTATCCAAAACCACATCTCATATACCATCACATATATCGAAGCTATCGCGGAATATTGTGGTTACACACTGTCAGAAATATGTGAAGCAAACATAGAAAACCTTGCTGGACGCAAAAAGCGGGGGACTATCCACGGGGATGGTGATGACAGATGAGTGGTGTATAATAGCTATGGAATTCGTTACCACCCAACATAGAAATGGGGTAGCGCCATGGTCGATGTTGCTTGGACACTGTTGCAACGAGAAGAACGATTCTTACTAGTGCAACGAAGCGTGGATGATTCGCTAGGCGGCAAATGGGAACTGCCTGGTGGTGCAGTAGAAACTGCCGACGGAACATTATTGGATGCGGCCAAAAGAGAACTAAGAGAAGAAACCGGACTAATCGGCGTCTCTATGAAGCAACTTGGAACAACAAGACGCAATAACTACAGGATACATGTTTTTAGATGTACAGAGTGGATCGGTTCGCCAAGCTTAGATTGCGATGACATCATGGGTGTCGGCTGGTTCACCCTGGCACAAATGTATGCTTTCGACCACAGTGTCTCACCGTACCTTATCGATACCTTGATGTTTATAGCGTACATAACTCAGCATTACGATCACCATCCGGAAGAATTGAAGTAGCAAACAGGGGGGAGTGTGGAATGGCAATGACTGGCGCATCTAAACCGGCTATCGTACAACTATTCGAGAATGTGTTGTGGGCTAACACGCCTAAGGACTGTGAAGTCAAAACAGTCTACTTCCACAGTACGCTGTTTGTATCCATAATGATACCATCCGACAATAAAAGAGGATTCAAGAAAATTAGACGCAGTTTCACAAAAGACCGAATAGAAGAAAGAGTCGATGACCTTTGGGGTCTTGCTAGTGACTGTGTTGACGAGATGCTAACGGAACCAAAGAAGTAGCGGAACCACGCAATGCTTATTGCACCATCAAACAAAAGAGATCTACTAAACTTCCTGATCAACAGATGGAAATATATATCAGGACTCGCCGCTATAGAGCGGGTCTACATAGCATCATGTAATCACGCGAAAGAAAACAATTTGCCAAAACCAGAGGAACCAATCTTTATCAACACCCACCCATGTCTACAAATCACAATCATCAAACAATATATAGTAGACATACTACCAGAAGCTAAGTTCATCCAGTATGATTACAGAGCACCATTCCCTCTCGACCCATCAGATTTTGTAGAACTATATCTGGCCGAACAAACACAGTGCATAGATAAAGTAACAGCACTTATGGAAAAGCTCAGGATATCCTAACAATGGCCAAAACAAGACAGGTCAAATGTGCGTGGTGCGGCCGAGTATTCGACAAAGAACAAAAGAGAATCAATCGAACAGAAAAGCTTGGCAAGAAACACACATGCTCACGTGCATGCTCCTCACGGTTAACTAACGAAGATCGTAAATGCGAGCCAACTACCCAAAACGCACAACACACAAGGAACGATAAGGAAAAGTTCCCGGAAAAATCACACGCCAGATACCTTGTGCGTCAAGCAGTAAAATCTGGCAAACTCATACCATTGGACACGTGTGAGTTCTGTGATTCACCAAACCACGTCGAAGCACATCACCCAGATCACTCCAAACCATTCCTTCTACTATACCTCTGCAAAGAGTGTCATCATGAAGCAGACAACTCCGACGACAAGTGGGAAAACCTAGCGACAGACTACTCAGGGTGTATAACACAATAGTGTTCCGTACCTGTAGTGTCTTTCGTTCTGGAGTCGGAGGTGAATTCTGTGAAGGAAACCATTGGTTTCAAACTGAAAAAATGGATATTTCGCTTTATAGGTGACATCAAGTGGGCTGGAATCCTACACCCATTCTGGTTTATCATCAACGCAACCACATTTCGTCTCAAAGGCAGGCATTATCGAGATCTGGAGGAAGTCATCGAGCCCGGAGACATCCTGATCAGGAGATTCGAAGGATACGTTGACAAGTTTCTTATCCCAGGTTGGTGGAATCACGCAGGTTTGTACGTAGGAGAACTCGACGGGGGAAACCACAAGGTCGTCCACGCGGTCAGCGAAGGGGTCGTAGTGGAAGATCTCATCGACTTCATGCGGACGGACCATCTGATAGTTTTGAGGCCTCCTAGGCCCCAATGCGGCGATCTGGCGCAAGACCAGCAAACATGGCTCGATCGTGAAACAGCAATAGAAAGAGCGAAAGCTGCTGTTGGGAGTGACTACGACTTCGCGTTCGATTTCAAAGAAACTCTTAGATTCAGTTGTACTGAACTAATTAGCCACTGCTACGCAGGCTTGATTTCGGGAAAGAAAAGGTTCGGGCGGATAACTGTCGTCGCGGACGACATCGTTCAAACTCCAAATATGCATGTGGTGTGGGATTCACGGAAGGACGGTTAGGGATGAACGAGGAAGTGTTCAACAAAAAGCTGAGAGAGCTAATCAACAAAATCGCTCAATTACCACCAGAGAAACAGAAAGAATTGGCTCCGCTGGTCGACGAAACAAAAACCAGACAGGAACAACTCAAGGCAAATATGGATAGGATAGGTGGATCTCTAAGAGATCTGAGTATATGCATCCAATACGTGCTATTCGATCTAGAAGCAACCAAGAGAGAAAGAGACGAACTGCAGTCCATCATCGACAAAGACGAAGACGAAGACGACAGACCAAACAAAGCAGATGGAGAAAAGTAGTTTCCTACTCGTGTGGATCAAAATGTTCTTCCGGTACGTCCGAATACGGTAGACGATACCGACTCAACACAAAGGGGGCAAGATCGAAATCGGTCTTGTCCTCATTTAGTTTAATCTCCACAGCTTCTTTGCCACAAGCGAAAGCACAAAAGGCTTCCATGTTGGCACCAAGAGACTTATTCCACCCTGGCAACAAGGCAATCTTTCGGCACTGATTGATAACAGCATTCAGGTCTTCAATCATACATTCCCCGAAAGATGACTTCAAATAGTTGGCATGTTCTGCTGGGTTCCAAACAGTGAACCCCCTAGACCTCAACATATGAGCCGCCCACGCGAACATCTTGAAATTCAGATCTGGATAGCCACGCATCGGCCCTCCTAGATAAAAGTCATACCGCTTCTTTCCCAATCCAAACATCTTTCCCTCCATCTACGCACAATAATCAGCCCATTCTTCTCTGGCCACACAACTAGCGTGTTCGACAATAGCAGCAGGATCGCACTCGTAGAAACCAGAGCAACTGAAACTATTGAGTTCTAGTACGCGCATTTCACCTTCTGATTCGGCTATGTCCACTGTGTAACACAGATCTGGTTGCCATTCTAGTTGTGAGACCTTTTCTGCAAGACGCAAAGAGTCGGCTGGGTAGTCTGGTGATTCTGTTGGTAAATATCGACAGCCGGTTACTACCTTGCGATCACAAACGACAAATCTCCACTCCGCAGTTATCGCCTTCGCTGGTGCAACCACTACTAGAGTATCGGGACCGACAGACTCTACAAGCTGTCCGATTTTGTGCTTTTCCTTGATATCAACAACATACCCTGTAAATGGCTTGGCTCCGCTATCTGGTCGAATAAACACACGATCGCTGCACCAATCGATTGTTATCCTGTCTATTTGCCTCAGCAGGTCACCCACCGGCATCATGATGTATCTGTCGTTCAGTAGGTGCTCGCCAAGATATGCGTAGTATGTGCTACACTGCATGTTCTTGAAATTACACCACGCACCTGGGATAAATGGTGCTCTCGTGATGACCTGTCGCACAAAATCAATTTCACCATAATAGAGGATACATTGTTGTGGGTCGTATTGACCAAACCCCAATTGGCCACCAAGCCTATGCGGCACTAGATCAAAGATCATCCCATGACGGACTATCTCTTCTCTAAGACCGCTCGTATCAACACCATCCATATTCTCTTGGATAACCCAAAGTGGTTTCATGCAAACACCTCGTTCAAAACAAGTCTGATCGCGTTAATCCTTGCCAACTTACCTGCTGCCTTTTCGCTTTCGCCTTTATTCCGGTAGAGCCGATATAGGCCTGCGACAATTGTTCTGTCCTTAATAGACTCATCTCCAACCTCTTTGTCGTCTAGTGGAGAATACCTGCACATCCTCTCAATACGACAGCAGATGTCCATAACCATTTCACGAGCTTGCTCTTTCGGGTCTTTATACTCTCTCGACATATCAACTAGACTCCCCAGGTGGTGGCACGAATGGGACATCAGTAGCTACGTCATCCCGTTCTGGGATAAACGAACCACCAGTCGCAGCAGCCTGCTCGATAGACATATCTCTATCCAACTTTTGTCGTCTTGCAGCAACTGCCTCATCATAAACTCTCTTGTGTTCATGGGTCATCGCAGCAAGTAGCGTACCCTCTGACACCAGACTCGTGATCCAGACGATTACACCACACCCTACCTCGTCAGAAAAGTATTTATATCCACCAACCCCATCCGGTTCACGATACAGATGAGCACCATTCGGAAGTTCACCAAGATCAACACACTTGTCAGACATAACTCGCTCCCTATTCCTTCACAGAACCATCTTCAATGATGACTTGACACTCATCTCCCTTTGAGACACGTTCCATCCACACCTGTGCATCGAAATCGTCAGCCATCTCAGCTATCATAGCTAGATTCTGTTCGTCCAACAACGAACCTTCTCTAATCAAAAGAACCCGTAGTTCTGGATTCATCGCCAACCCCATGGCAACAGACACTCTGATCCTTTGAGCCGTAGAGCATTGATCGAATGGGATACCCTCGAAAGTCACAACACCATCCTCGATAGCCATACCGTCAACTGGAAACTCGGCTTCCGCGATCATCTTGGCTTTGGTCTCTTTCAACGCCGCCATCTGCTGGGTCAGTGAACCGGATTCTTTCCGGAGTTCTTCCAGCTTAGCTTCGGTCTTGTCGTAGGCAAGATTCTCTTCTATCTTTGCATTTGTCGTTTCTGCCGTCCTCATTTGCTCTCTAATGCGATCGGCATTCGGCTGGTCCTTACACAATTCGTCAAACCGTTCTGTGTCTCTGACTATCTTTTCCTGCAGTCTCTCCATAGACTCTCTGAGACGATCTAATTCTTTCTTGTCCTCGATCAAACCTCTTCTAACACTCTCAATTTGTGTCCCACGAGAAACCGCTTCTGCATACTGATCGCTCAACTCCTGAACAGAAATAGGCTCTGACGGGACACCATCGTGCTTCTCCACTCCCTCAAGAGTAGCCTTCGTCGCCTTCCCTTCTCTGTTGACTACCGTCCGCCTATCGAACAATTCTTTGTATCGTGCGTCTATTTCGTCGCAATCAAGACCAACCAGAGTCTTCAACACAGCGGCCTGCTTCTTCGCATCCATCTTAGAGAATTCTAGTGGATCAAACGTTAGCTCACCAACAAGCTTATCCAACATCGCCTGTGGAGACGCAAATGTAGCCCCTTCCTTGCTTTTGACTACAACTTTGGTTCCACCGGGCGTGAAAGTCCTTGTAACTTGAATCTCACCAAGATCCAGAACTACTCTCGCCTTCTTCTCTCCCTTGCGAATCGGTTGAGATGGGATCGCACCTGCACCACCAAGAGCGTATTCTATAGAATCAAGTACACACGTCTTACCCTGAGCGTTGTCACCGCCAATGACAACAAGAGAACCGTCTGGCTTAATGTTCACGACTTTGAGATGCTTAACGTTTTCTGCTTCGAGTGCTACGATCTTCATTCTACCTCATCTCCATCAAACTCATCACCTGTGTCACCATCAAATATGATAAGCTTGTTTTCTGGTTCATCAGTTATGTGCTGTACGCATCCGCCAAAATGTTTGATGCCGTTGATTGTACCTAACATACCCTCAATGGTGTCCATGTATAGCATAAATGCTTCTGCATTCTTTTCGGCATCAAAACCACGGAACACTATACTGACTTCCACAATTTGATCTGCCATTTTTCACTCCCAAGTGCCGAAACCAATCGGTGTCCACCAGGCCGATACCGACCTGGGGACTACACTCGGGCTAGCTTAGATATCGACGCCCACGGAACTTAGCGATACCAAGCGGCAGCAACATTGCGACAAGAGTCACGCCACCGAAAGCACCACACATCCCACCAACTGGGACGTCTTCCTCAATAACGGCACCTTCACCACAATCCTGAATGATTACATCAGAATCCGCACAAGTAAGCGTGCATGTGGCATCTAGGTTATCGATAAGCTCACAGCCTTCTCCATCTAGGCCGTCAACACCATCGACACCATCAACCCCGTCAACACCATCTCGGCCATCTGTGCCATCTGTACCGGCAGGACCAGCAGGGCCTTGTGGGCCAACGGGACCTTGCGGACCGACAGGACCAACAGCACCATCTTCTCCATCACGACCCGGTCTGCCTGGCAATCCATCCAGGCCATCTTCTCCGTCCAGGCCATCGCCGCCACGACAATCCAGAACATTGATGTCCCCATCTCCATTCAGGTCTTCTGTGAAGGCACATAGTCTTGCTGCGATTGTTTCCGAAACATCAAATGTCGAAGCGACATATTCTTCACAACTCACAACTGCCTCACATGTGTAGCCATCGTATACCTTGGCAGCCTGACGAGCCTTGCTAACCGTCTCACCGGGTAGGTCGCATGGGTATTCCAGAACGAACTCTGACGGACACTCGCCATCGAACATACGACGAATGTGTTGACTGCAGAAATCAGCCACACCGTTCTGGTTCAGATCCCAACAATTCAGACCATTCCACACAATAGCCTGAGTTTCACCACAGCGGATGATCGCACCACGACGACGCTGTTCGGCAAAGCACGACGTACCGTCAAGACCGTCGAGGCCATCCGCCCCATCACAGATAGTCGCCATAGTATCGTCGCCACAGCGGATTACAGCACAATCACCTTCCTGGGTGACGAAACACGACTCACCATCCTCACCATCTTCTCCGTCCTGCCCATCTTCCCCATCTTCACCACGGCAGTCTTCCACATTGATCACGCCGTCACCATTCGTATCCTCCGTGAAATCATCTCCCTGACAGATTGGAAGCTGTGGGATGTATCGGCAGAAACATGGACGACGTGACTCAAAGTCCTTTTCGCCATTGCCGTTCAGATCCCAGCAAGACAAACCATCTTCACCATCTTCTCCATCCTCGCCGTGACGGATAATTGCCCTCGTACCATCCTCGCATTCGATGACGTAACCGCCACCACGTCTCTTAGGACGAACAGTACAGCTTGTGCCATCTTCGCCATCCTGACCGTCGATACCATCCTGGCCATCCAAGCCGTCGAAAAGGGTTACGCACTCTTCGCCACAGCAAATCTCGGCACCATCTCGGGTCTGGGCGATCTCACAATCATCACCGTCTTCACCATCACACACGACAGCGCTCGTCCCATCTTCACACACGATCAAAGCACACGAACCATCCTGCTCTACCGTACACGAAAGACCCGGAAGACCCTGTGGACCAATCTCCCCATCTTCTCCGTCTTCTCCATCTTCCCCGTCTTCGCCATCGTATAGATAGCCAATGGTATTGCCACAGGTAATGGTGACGAAACCATCGCCCTGTTCGATAACACAATCATCACCATCTTCGCATTCGGTGCAGCACTGGATAACTGTCAGATCAACGTTCTTCGTTTTCTGATGATTCTGGCACGAATCGCCAGCGAATGTCTTGACTTGCACATTGCCGACACCCTGTTCCCCAGGGGCTGTAATCGTAAATGTCTCAGTAAATGTACGACGACCACTGTAGCTGGCATGGTTTGAGTGATCATAACACACACCATCAATACTGGTGCTTTTCCATCTACGGATGTCAGACAATCTGCCGTACAGTTCTACCTGAACGGAAACCTGAACATCATCACCAGCACATGCAGTGATAGGGTCGAGGGTCACCGCCTTGATACTGTGGTGACACGCATCAGCGCTGCTCGGAACAGCAGCGACACAACAACACACTAGCAGACCTACAAGGAAATTCTTCATGGATACATTCTCCATCTAGTTGCCTAGATTATCCCCAAGAGCCACGACAGGAACAATGAAATCCAACCCGTTATCGAGTTCAACTTCAATACCACCATACAGTGTGTCGCCGTTGAACACCGGCCCAAGGGCTACGCCCCAAGACTCGACCGAACACGTACCAACAGAGAACACAGTTGAGCATGCGAGAATAGCGATTAGCTTGCGCATCGAATTACCCCTCTACAACAGTAACGTCGCCCTCGGCGACAGTCTTCGGACGATTCGCCTGGGGACGACCACGGCCGAAATTCAATTCGACTTGACCATCGGTGATTGCCCGCACCTTGGCTGTCTTACCAACAACAGCCGGACACGCTGCACACTTCTCAATCTTAACTACGTCACCAACCTTCATGATTCTCTCCCTTCTCTACCAACCCTTTAGGGCCTTGATAGCCCTAGCCACAGAAATCACAGCATCAGCAGCAATACCACGCTGCGCTTTGCTCACACCGAATCCAATCTTACTAGTCCCGCGACTAATCGGAACCGTCGCCTTCATCCTTACTTCCAACTCTTCCACAGCAGCCCTGAGTTGATCCAACAACTCTGGGTTTTCTATCGCACCTTCTTCTTTGTAAATCCTAGCTTTTGCTGCCATCGTATTAGCTCCAATTTATGGCTTGAACTCTTCTCTGGTGGCGGTTGTTTTCCGTCTGATATTCTTGATAACAGTAACTCGACTGGCCTTTTTCTTGAGACAATTATCACAAACAACTACCTCAAGCATGTCTTCGCAGTTGACAGGCATCGGATCAAAAACGTCAGAACCATAGTTACCATTCGTCCGGAACCGAACACCACCATAGACAGGCGAGACAACAAAGGGGTTCGGATTCGCATCAGATTCCAGCGTCCTGTTACACGATAGACACTTCAGTTTCTGATATTCCGTCTCTTCTTCGGGCTCAGACAAAGCGACATCTTCTCCAGATGCAATGACCAGCGAAGCCAGGTCTTCCATGAACTCCCGCTTGGTTACGTCGGATGGTGAAATAGCTGGCCAATCCGCCGGTTCCCACTTCTCATAGAACTCTTCTGGTGTCATACCTGAATCTCCAACCAAACCTCATAACGACCAGGACCTATTCTTTGCCCTTTGATGGTCGCCTTCTGCCCGCGTACAAACACCCAGCTACCATGCTTGTCTAGAATCGTCTGATACTCTTTCGTGGTAACTGTCTGCTTGAAACAGTTCAGCGTCCAATGATTAGGATGTAGATCGTCCATCACAACTCTCCGTGTCGTAGTATCCCCAACCAAAGTATGGTTCAGGATTGTGGTACTGCAGCTTGTTCGTCGTCGTAAACAGGACGACCCCAAGCATAACAATCGTACAAAGCCATCCGATGAGACATGCATAGAAAACTATGTTCAAGCTCTTGAGTTTTCTTTCGTTCTCAGTGTTCAACAATTTCACCTCAGTCAACTGTTTCTTGATCGTCAGCAGTCTACCCCGCTTCATGTAGCGTACCCCTCAAAAAAAGGAAAGGACAGCGACTCGTGTCACTGCCCTATTATACGAGAAAAGCATACGTGCGTTTTGTTTATTCGGGAATATTTCTACCCATCCAGGGACGGCTGATGTACGGTCCGAAAATCAAAGAAGTTTTGGAACCTCGGGTCCTCTTCTGCTAGCTTCCTCGCATATTGGTTGCCGAACGCCAGATCGATTTCGGGAGACGGCTCTCTACTGTGTGTCATCATCGCCCATTCGACACGGTGGATAATTTTGTCCGGCCTGATGACGGTCGCACCACAAGACAGTGCTTCTGTAGCCATGTTCTTGAAAATGAC
>Ga0180432_10011116_pt1 | contig 10659 bp, 7 predicted proteins | sample SS_ome_10_FD_132414 | JGI IMG/M metagenome (GOLD analysis project Ga0180432, IMG submission 132414) | Hypersaline lake sediment archaeal communities from the Salton Sea, California, USA - SS_1_MS_2 metaG | ecosystem: Environmental > Aquatic > Non-marine Saline and Alkaline > Hypersaline >...
CATGGAACTGCAAGAAGCGTGGTCTGTTACACTGTGGGAAATCGAAGGAATTCATCAAATTGCATCGAGAAATAATATTCCATTTCTCCTGCTGATCGCCCCGTATATGTTTCAACTGGACGACCCTGAAAAAAATAACCAACCGCAAAATGTCTTAAAACGTTATTGTCTGAAGAACAAAACGCCGGTTTTGGACCTTTTACCATATTTTTCTACATATAGAAAAAAGAACAATATTCCCTTGTTTGTCGACGCAAACCATTTCTCCTCTGCAGGGCATGGAGTAGCGGCTGAAGAACTTGCAAAAAAAACATTACAATTACTTAAACAGACAAATTCCTCTCCACAAAGAGACCAACTCTAAAGGAATCAAGAACATTTAAAACACAGAGATCCAAACTCCTCCAATGAGCAAAACCTTGTTTTTTACGAAAAAAACTCCAGCACACTATAGACAGTTGAATATGCACAAATCGAGTGCTGTTTCCCCGGATTAGACCGGATTGAGCCCCTTTTTGAAGACTTTTTTACCGAGTTTTTCTTGTCCGAAAGAGAGGTATATATATAAAATCAAACGAAATATTTACTTTTGTTAAGCTTTGATGTATACTCTGAGGCCATGGAACAGAAAAATATTGAAAAATTGGTTGGCGAACTGAAGGAAATTCTCGTCTCCGGTGGAATCACCGATTACTTGCCCGAGAAGATACTGGGGCCGTTGTTGTCTCAACTTGTGCCTATTTCGTATGACGAGGGTTACCTGGATCTTTATTATTTGGAAGATTTTCTCCGTACCGAATATGAAGTGCCTCCTGAAAGGGTCTTAACGATTTTCCAGGAAATTCAGAAAAGGGAAGACGAACTGGAAATCAAGGTTATAATTCCTTCCGATTTGCAGGAAGAAACGGTCCCTGCCGGTGATGCCGAAGCCGGTGCGAAAGATGTTTCCGCTCACCATGAAGATGATTGGTCGGAAGTTTCCGAGAGCGTTCTTGATGGAGGCGATAAAGCAAAGAAAGAAGTGCACGATTTTTGGGAGGACGCGGATGCTTCCGGCGCCGGGGATCAAGCGGCAGCTTCAGAGGTGGTCGAACCGTCGCATGAGTTTTCTCCGCCTCCTCCTATCCCCGATTCGAGTCCACCTCCGTCACCGCCCTCACTCGATTTATCCCCGCCTCCCGATCCGCTTCCACCCCCTCCATCTCCCGATCTGCCTCCACCTCCCGAGCCGACTGCGCCGGAGCCTTTTTCCGAGGAAGCTGCGGTTCCCGAACAGCAAAAAGCTCCCGATGGGGCCGAAGGAATTACGGAGGACATGCGCCGCAAGCTCGAAGATCAACTGCGGAGCGAACTAAAAGGTGATGTTCGCTCGGCGTTAGCGGAAGAGTTGGCCGAAGAAGTACGCAACGGCTTGAAACAGGAATTGAAGGAAGAAGTTAAGGAATCGCTGAGGCTCGAGGTGCGTTCGGGCTTGGAAGAGGAAATTCGCAATCAGTTGGACGGCGAAGTGCGCGCGTCGCTGACGGAAGAATTGCGCGATGAGGTTACCGAGCAGATACGGCAAGAAGTCAAAGAAAAGGTCGAGGGCGAAATCAGGGAAAAAGTATCCGGGAAGCTAAGCGAGGAACTCGAAGCGGAATTGAAGCCGCAGTTGCGCGAGGAGCTTGATGATAAGGTCAAAGACGAATTGAGGGGTGAACTGCGTGACGAGGTCGAGGAAGCGTTAAGAGGCGAGTTGCGCGAAGAAATAGCGGAAGAGATGCGACCGCAGATGGCGGACGAAGTGCGCGAAGCGCTAAAGAGCGACCTTCAAGAAGATGTCGTTCGCGAACTCAGAGAAGAGTTGAACGAAGAGGTTCGGGCGCAGTTGAAAACCGAGTTGCGCGAAACCATTGCCGATCAAATGAAAGAAGAAATAGCTGTCGAGTTGCGCGACGAAATACGCCCCGAAGTCGAGGAGGACTTGAGATCGGAGCTCAGACATAAACTGGAGGAGCCGGTTAAAGCCGAGCTTACGGAAGACCTTCGTGACGAAGTTGTAAAGGAACTTAACGATAAATTGCGTGACGACGCCATAGCCGCACTCAAGGAAGAGCTTCGACCTTCCGTTCAGGAAACCCTCGTTGAAGATCTTCGCGATGAGGCTTTTGAACGGCTTAAGGAAGAACTGGAAGGTGACGTCCGCGAGAAGTTGCGTGAAGAGTTGAGTGACGATGTGCGCGGGGAATTGCACAAGTCGCTCGAGTCCGAAGTGCGCGTCGAGTTGAAGGAAAGCTTGCGCGGCGAAGTCCGCGAAGGGCTGGCGGACGATTTGCGCGACGAAATAAAGGCCCAATTGAAAGGCGAGTTGCGTGATGAAGCATTGGCCCTGGTCAAGGACGAGTTATATGAATCCACCAGGGAGCAGCTTCGCGGCGAGCTGCACGATGAGGTATTGAGAAAGCTCAAGACGAATATGCGTGTTGAAGCGCTGGTCGAGCTTAAGGACGACTTGCGCACCGAAGCTAAAGATGAACTGAGAGACGAGTTGAAAGACGGCGTCCGGGAAACGTTAAAGGGTGAACTGAGGGATGTGGCTCTTGCCGAGGCCAAGAAGGAACTCGAAGCCGAGGTGAAGGAAACCCTCAAGGAAGACCTCGGCGAAGAGGTCGCGCTGGCATTGAAGGAAGAGATTCGTGACAATGTCGGCAAGGAGCTGAAAGTCGAACTGCGCGACGAGGCGATAGAAACGGTCAAGGAAGAGCTTATAGAAGGAAAAAGCAGCAAGGACCTGCATTTCCATCTCGAATTGGTAAGAGACGCCCTTCGAGCTTCGGCGGGCGGCGCGCCTGGAAAGTTGCCGGAAGGATCGACCGTCCGGGACTGGGAGCGCGCGACACTTATAGCCGTCAAACTGGCCGACCCCGATACACCTTACAAGGGCGAAAAACTGTGGGCTTCAATACAAAATGCATTTGCAATAAAACGCAAGCTGGCGGAGGAAATGAGGCGAGACCAGCGATTGGGCGGCGACCGGAAGCAATTCTACGAAAGTCTCGTGCAATCCATGGATGAGGTGCTCGTGGACGCAATAGATACCTTCCGCGCCTGGTTGGAATCCGAGTGAGGCAATCCTTCCTATGACCGAGATAAACAACGACCTGCTGGCTCCTTGCGGGCTATACTGTGGCGTTTGCGCCGTATACATCGCCACTCGCGACGATAATCTTAAATTCAAGGAGCGCCTGACAGGCGTCTACAACTTGCCCGTCGAGGAAATTCACTGCAAGGGCTGCCTCTCGGATGATGTTATTGTCTTTTGCAAGGTATGCGCCATCAAGAGTTGCACCAGTGAGCGCGGTTACGAGGGCTGCCACCAGTGCGACGACTGGCCATGCGAGCATATCGAGAAATTCCCGTTGCCGGTGGGTAAAAAGGTGATTATGCGCGCCATTCCTCAGTGGCGAGAATGGGGTACCGAGCGATGGGTCGAAGAGGAAGAAAAGCGATACCTGTGCCCCGAATGCTCATTCCCGCTGTTCCGCGGCGCTAAAAGATGCCGCAACTGCAAAACGCCCGTAGATTTGGATTGAAAATATCCCCAAGGGTATTATAGATAGCCTTAACCAAAGTAAAGTAATGGCAAGATAGTTGCCTGAGGCACAATGCACAAGCATTTAAGGCCCGTATGAACCTCTACTGTTTTTTCTCGTAATATTCTTTCCAGAAATCGCACTTGCATCCACGCTCGAACGATTCAATGCGGATTTCGGAGTCCAGCACAATGAATTGCCTTGATTGCGTGTCGTATTTCGGCCATTGGGGCGCCCCTTCCGTGTTCGGATCGCCCGTCGAGGCGAATTTCGTCCAATATTTTCCCATTGCATCGGAGAGTGGCCTGGCTCCGACAATTTGTTCTTTCTTGAAAATCAACTTAAACGGACGCTGGTTGAAGGTTCCGAAGATGAAAGGTACCTCTAGTCCGTGGAACGCGCCGAGTTTGGAAAACCGCGTGTTGTCATAATCGAAGCGGTAGAGGTAGATGTCACTGTTAGATGCGGACATGACTTCGGCGATTCGGAATGCGCTACAACCAAACCTCGAATCGCCTACCGTTGCGAATAGCGCGTCGGCCGGCTTTTCGTAATTCCCGATCGGGTAAAGTTCCAATACTTTATTGACGGCATCCTCGCCATACAGTTCCCGAAGTCCTTCTTTCACCTGATCCGAGTTCCAGCGTCTCGATCTCCAGGAGAAATATCGCATCAGCCTTAATTCATCGCGGTTTGACCCTGCTAAAAACGGAACGCGGTTGTAAGTACCTTTTTTGAAGGCATCCATCGGTTGATCGGTCAGCGCATACCCGTCGAGGTGGAATTTGAAGGGACTGGTTTCGCCCGTTTCGTCCCATGGTATCTCGCGGAAAATGGCTTGCGCCGACTTCTCGCGCAGGCACTCGATCTCTTCTCCTTCCTCACAATCGAGGTCCTTTACGAGCTTGTCGCCGTAATCGAAACCTTCTTCAAGAGTCACGATATTGTCGCAACCGCCGCTTTCCATAATGGCTCTATGAAACAGTCCTTTTGCAAGCGGCGAAGCCAGGAGCGCGCACACGCTCCGACCGCCGGCGCTTTCGCCGAATATGGTCACATTCTCCGGGTCGCCTCCGAAAGCGGCGATATTATTCTTTACCCATTCGAGCGCTTTTATCTGGTCGAGCAGGCCGTAATTGCCGGAACTGCCGTTCGGGTCTTCAGCCGCGAGGTCGCGGTGAGACAGAAATCCCAGAGGGCCGAGCCGGTAGTTTATGGTGACCAACACCACGTTGTGTTTATCTGCCAGCCAATCTCCCCGGTATGTCGGTAACGAGCCGGAGCCGGTCAAAAGAGTACCGCCGTGTATCCATACCATGACGGGAAATTTGTCTTGCTTGCGAGGCCGCCATACGTTCAGCGTAAGGCATTCTTCATAGCCGACAAACAGCCCGGTTTTGAACGGATTAAGTTCCAGCCGGGAAACTTTCTGGCAGCACGGCGGGCCGTATTTCCTTGCCCAGTAGACCTCTTCCCACGGTTCGGGATCCACCGGCGGCTTGAACCTCAGTTCGCCGACCGGCGGTGCGGCATAGGTTATATCGCGCCATACGCAAACATCGGCCACTTTCGAGCATCTCCCCTTTAGCGGCCCGAACCGGGTCGATACCACCGCCTCACAGTCCACTGCATCCACAGAACGAACAGTCGAGTAAATAAAAACGCCAACCGACAATATCAATATTGCAATAATCCAAAACCTGTATTTCATCCTTCAAACCTCTTTTCCGGGGAAATCCCCGTTTACCACATCGCCTGATGCGAAAATACCGCCACCGGCGAGGGGATGTCAAGTCGGATAGGGTAACGCCCTAAAGATCGCATGGGTATTTATGAACCGCCCTCAACGCGCCGTTTTGCCAGGTTTAATCCGGCCTCGATCACCATCCATGCAGTTATTATAAGTATGAGTACGCTGGTGATTAGCAGTGGCCAGTTGATAATTTCGGCGTCCAGGAATTTTATCAACTTGATTGTCATCGCCGCGGCGGTAACGGCGAGCATAAACACCATCGGGATAAGTGTATAAATAACCGGCTTGCCCTTTTTATAAAGGTACACGCTTGCAACCAAAAGCCCCATTGCCGCCAGTAATTGGTTTGTGGTACCGAACAACTGCCAGAGTATCATTCCCGCCGGCTTGGTTATGGTGACGACCCTGCCATCTTCGATTACGGTTGTGTGAACCTTCATGAGGGCGAAATATCCGATAGCCAAAACGGCGAGGATGCTTGCGGCGTATCGGTTGGCCAGAGGTTTTAACCTAAAGGTTTTGGCCATCTCCTCGAAATTGAACCGTAACAGCCGAGTGCCGGTGTCCAGAGTGGTCATCGCGAATGCCACCACTACGACGCTGACAAAAGTTTCGGCGAATTTTCGCTCGATGCCGTAGCTTCCCAGCAGCATTCCCGCACCGCTTATGAAAGCGTTGAGCTTGGCGGGCAGTCCCTGCGCAGCCTCGAAATCGGCATAGTTCGCCAGCCATGTTTCTCTCGACACGACTGCGGCGGTGCATGCAATTATTACCAACACCGCCAGAAGTCCCTCCGCAAGCATACCGCCATAGCCTATGACTCGTACATGGCCCTCGTTGTCTATCTGCCTTGCGGTGGTGCCGCTGCTGACGAGGTTATGGAATCCGCTTATGGCGCCGCAGGCCACCATTATGAAGAGAAACGGAAACAGCGACGGCGAGTTTTTCGCGGTGTGCAAGGCGGGCGCTTTCATTTCCGGGTGCAACACCACCACGCCGACAAGCAGCAGCGTTACGCCGATGTACAGTTTGAAGCTGTTGAGGTAATCTCGCGGTTGAAGCAGCAGCCAGACCGGCAGAACGCTCGCCACCAGCGCATAAACCAACAGTATGTACGTCCATTGCGGCGCGGTCACCGATGTGACCGGATATTTTACTCCTACCCAAATGACCGCCAGCATGGCCGCCACGCCCACAATCGTCGCCGGCAGGATGGGAACCTTCCACCTGTATACCGAGATGCCGACTAGCATTGCGATGACCATCAGGGAGAAGACCGGAATCACCGCTTCCTGCCTGACTTCCGCGAACAACTTCGATATCACCAGCGCGAACACTCCCATCGCCAGGGCCAGAAGGAAGAATATCAAGAAAAGAAAAAGAACTTTTGCTCGTTTCCCTACGAGGTCTTCGGTGAGATCGCCTATCGTGCGGCCCTGATGACGCAGCGACACCACCAAAACACTCATGTCGTGTACCGCTCCGAAGAATATCGTCCCGAACACCACCCACAACAGCGCCGGCAGCCAGCCGTATATCACGCCTATGGCCGGGCCGACTATCGGCCCGAGACCCGCTATCGACGCAAAATGATGCCCGAAAAGTATCGAAGGGCTCGTCGGAACGAAATCTATACCGTCCGTACGGGTATACGCCGGCGTCTTTATCGACGGATCTATTGAAAGTATCCTCTGCGATATAAACCTCGAATAAAAAGCATAAGCCGCCAAAAAAGCGGCGATGGAAAGTACCGTCAAAAGCAAAGCGTTCATTTGAATAGCCTCTTTTCCATTTATTCGATCCGAGAATTATTCCTGGCCTGCGGACATGTCTGCCATTATAACCTCATTTTGCCGGCGAGAACATGTCATTTTTAATAGGTGTGGTGAAATGACGCCGTTCTATGTAGGAGTGCCTGATGTCGGTTCCCCTTTTTCGAGCAATTCGAGCGCTTTTTCGGCCGGGGCGCATGCGGGGTTTACTTTAAGCGCTTTTTCGAAATGCTGTTTTGCCATATCGAGCTTGCCTTCGCCGGCGTACAGCCTTCCGAGTATGAGGTAAGCTTTGTCGCTGTCGGGGTTCATGGCCGCCGCCTTGTTGAGGTACTGCTTGGCCTTTTTTATATCAGTGGCGTTTTGAGATTCGCGTGCGAGTTGAAAGGCCGCCCATCCGAGGTACGCGTAATACTCCGGCTCGTCCGGCTTCAACTTGACCGCTTGCTCGAATTTGGATTTCGCCGCGCCGAAGTCGGATTCGAGCATTGCCCGTTCGCCTTCCTTGAAAGTAATCTCCGCCTGCAACCCTTCATCGTGTGCGCGCTGCCTTTCCTGAACTTCGAGGTAATGTCGATACTCGCGTCGGGTTCTTTCTTCGAGAAGCACGCGCCTGGCGGCCTGCGCTTTTTCGAGTATCTCACCTAACTTCCCCATGATCGGTCGAACATCGTAATCCGGCATATTATCGGGGTGGAATTGCTGCTCGATCTTTTCGAACGCCTGCTCGATTTCGTCAGCGTCCGCCTTGGACTCGACACCCAGCACCCGGAAATAGTTCGAGCTCTTGACGCGGTAGTACTCTCTCATTATCGATGCCAGTACATCCGGCGGTATCGGGCGCTTTTTTGCCGGTATCTCCGCCGAGCGGTTCATAAACTCGCTGGCGGCGCTCTCGCGCGGCTCGTCGCTGAACTCAATCATCTTCGAATGAGTGAGCATCCACATCAGCTGGTAAGTACCGGTCAGGTCGTCGCGGCCCAAAGTGAGCAGGTCTCTTATCTTCCGTTTGCCGTCGATAAGCAGAGCGAACTTGAGCTGGTGGGTGTTTAACTCCATCTGGTCGACAAGCTCGGCGAATCGCTGAGTTCTCGTGGCGAATCCATCCATATTTTCGTGCACCGGGACGGAAAGACGCTTGAGAGGATAGTGCTTGCAAATCCCTTCAAAGATGATGGATAACGGCTTGAAATCGAAGCTCGGCACGTAATCGGGCAATTTGTCCAACGGATGGAACTCGAAATGCCCCTCGTTCCATGCGAAACAACTCACCAGCACTTTCCGCTCGTAATGCTGCACGTGAGAATAAAGCGCTTCATACGAAAGAGATGTCGCCGCCACCAGCGCCTCGTTCAAACTCTTGCCCTCCTGGCTCATCATCAGCAAGCTACGCGAGTATTCTTCCTCGGTAATTATTCTATCCTCGACAAGCATTAGCGCCGGGTTTTCGTTCCTCAAAGTGCTGGTTACGTGTGCTATGACACCTTGGTGGAAGTATGCCTCCCGGTGAATTCTGTTCCTTTCGATTTCGAGCGTCCCGGTGCGCTTCAATTCGGTAATGTGTAATATTATGGTTGGGAGAGATGTGGTGTTGAGACTTCCACGCAGTACGGCAACCTTTTCGGGCCCGGCTTTTTGTCGTTCGGAAGGCGGCAATGGAAGCCACTCGATCTTCGCGGGCCCGGCGGGAGTACCCGACTGTTTAGCCTCCGGCAATCGGCCCTTTGCGGAACCGGCATCCAATTCGGTGGAAATGCCCTTCAGGAGCGGTTTGAGCGCATCGAGCAAACTCTCCCTTTCGATGGGTTCCACCAAAAACCCGTCCGCTCCGAACTTTTCGACAGCGCGTTTTCCGAGTTCGGGGTGATCCGCATAACGGTCGCTGGCCAGAAACACTAACGTATTTTTGCCATCGGGGTGGCTCTTGATGCGCTGGCAAAGGACGCTCCCGACAACTTTATCCAACTGCGCGCTTGCTATGACGACTACGGGGAACTCGCGCTTGAAACGCATAAAGCCCGCTTCTCCGTCGTGAGCGGCGATGACCTGAACATTTTCACCTTTTAGCCAGGCGGCAACTTTGCGCGGCGCCTCGAGGTCGGCGTCCACCACCAGGACCTTATTGATCTTGGTGGCCGTCACGTCCCCTTCAATAGCCCCCGAACTTTTTCCAGCACGTCGGACTGGCGGATGGGCTTGGTTATGTAATGATTAACCCCCAATGACCTGGCCTTCTCCACGGTCTCGGGTTTGCTTTCGGTGGTGATCACCACGATAGGAAGGTCATCCATTTTCAGATCCTGGCGGATGTGTTGTATCAGTTTGAAGCCATCCATAACGGGCATGTTGATGTCCACCAGAGCGACATCGATTTTTTGCCCGCTTCTTAGGATTTTTAGCGCCTCCAAGCCGTCACCGGCCTCGATAATCTCTACGGCGCCCAATCGGTTGAGCGCAAACCCCAGCAGTTGACGCATTGTAACCGAATCTTCGACTATGAGAATCTTAGGTCCCGGCATCTTTTCGCCCCGGCTCGTCCTGTCACTTGGTCAAAAGGTCGATAAACCCTTGTATCGTATGTAGTTTTCGCTCGGACTCGCTATAGAGTTTCGCGCTGAAAAGCGCCGTGGCCGCATGCCCGGCCAGCAAACTGAATAGCTCGTAGTCCACGCTTTTGAATGAATCTTTTTGTTGCAGAAGTCGATATATTGTTACTGCACCGATAACCCGATCCTTGATCTTAAGTGGTACACAAACGATTGGGTTTTGCGGATCAAGTCCGCCCTCGACTTCGCTGCCGCCTTCGTGGAAATAACTTTCGCCCACTCCTGCCGATTTGCCGACTATTCCCTCTCCAAGCTTTATACGCGGGAACCCATCAACTTCGATCCCCTCCATCGCCAATGCGTTGAAAAGGCCGGTTTTTTCATCAAGCATTAACAGCCCGAAAACCTCGGCTCCGATAAGATTTATGATTATCTCCATAATAATGGAAACAACCTCCTGGAAGTCGAGAGTCGAGTGCAACTGGTAACTGGCCACATACAAGTTGGCCATGTTGTTGTTCTCTTCTTCTATTTCAATGTACCGGCCAACGAAATCCTTATTTTCTTCTTCCACCTGCTGGAACCGCTCGAGCATTTTTTTCTTGTCCGTTTGCAGCCTTATGAGCTCTTCTTTCAACTTGCCGAGGTCCCCATCGCCGTTGCCACCGTTGCTTTGTGCGAGAGTCGAGTTTTGCCTTTCAAGTTGGTTGACTTCAGTTTCAAGGCGCTCGTTCTCAAGTAACAATTCCTTGGTGAACTCCGCCACCTTGTTGAACATCTGTAGAAATTCTTTTCCCTTCATGAAAAGGTCTCTCTCCGAGTCTTTCGAGTTCATTCCCGCACAACTCTCCCGCGTCCAGTATAACACAGTGCAGTTGGCGCTTCAAGGGGTTTTTATCCCGGATTTTGCGATTGGAATTACCGCACTTCTGCAATAATAGTGTAACCATATGAAAATGCTCCTTGTTTTGCTAGAATCAGCAATAAAACAAGGAGCACAAAAAAATGGTAAAAAA
>Ga0180432_10011117_pt1 | contig 10658 bp, 8 predicted proteins | sample SS_ome_10_FD_132414 | JGI IMG/M metagenome (GOLD analysis project Ga0180432, IMG submission 132414) | Hypersaline lake sediment archaeal communities from the Salton Sea, California, USA - SS_1_MS_2 metaG | ecosystem: Environmental > Aquatic > Non-marine Saline and Alkaline > Hypersaline >...
GCGCCGGGCGCGCGAAGCGCTGGCGTGGGAAGCGCGGGTGCTGCTTGGGGAAGGGCTGTCGGATCTGGTGCGGTGGTTGGCGCGTGGCACGGACCTCGGCGCGACTGGGAGGCGCTGAAGCGCTCACTACGAGCGGCTGCTGCGAGGGGGGACGTCTATGACAAGCACTCAACCGGCCACGTTTGAGCCCTGTTGCCTGGCGACGACGATCGGTAGCCTGCCGCATACGGACCCGGTCCGGGGGACGGAGCTGATGTTCGAGAGCACGCCGGAGATCCCTGCCTGGGTGCAGTTCCCCAAGCGCGTGTTCCACGAGAACATGATGGTGCAGTTCACCGAGGGCATGCCGGGGCTGGCGGAGGGTGACGAGCGCATGTACTTCGATACCGCCGCGCCCGACTACGTGGAGCAACTGACGGACTTCTACACCCGCTACCTGGCCGTGGCGGAGGAGGGGGACGCTGCCGCGCTCGATAGCTTTGGCCTGTCCCCAAGGTGCGCGGCGGGCTTCGGCGAGTTCATCGCGCGGCTGCGGGAGCAGAGGAGCCCACGCGTGGCGGTCAAGGGACAGGTCACCGGCCCCTTCACGCTGGGCATCAATCTGCTCGACCAGGAGCGGCGCTGTTCGTACTACGACGAGCAACTGCGTGACGTGATCGTCAAGGCGGTGGCCTTGAAGGCGGCGTGGCAGATGGCGCGCTTGAGCGATCTCGGCCCTCGAATGTTGATCTTCCTCGATGAGCCGGCGCTGCTCGGTTTTGGCTCGCAGACGTTTATCACCGTCAGCCGCGAGGACATCATCGGCGACATCAACGCGGTGGTTGCCGAGATCCACGGCCAGGGTGGCCTGGCGGGCGTCCATTGCGAGGAGAACACCGACTGGTCGCTCCTGATGGCGACTGATCTGGACATCCTCGACTTCGACGCCTACGACCACATGCAGGCCATGACGCTCTACCCGGCCGAACTGGGCGCTTTCCTGGAGCGGGGGGGCATCCTGGGTTGGGGCACTGTGCCGACGCTCGACCGGGAGGCCGCGGCGACCGAGACGATGCCCTCGTTGTTGGACCGTTTCGACGCGGGGCTGAGTCGCCTGGTGCGCAAGGGCTTCGACCGGGAGTTGCTGCTGCGCCGGGCGCTGATCACGCCCAGTTGTGGGGCGGGTGGTGTGCTCACGGAACCGCTGGCCGAGCGGGTGCTGGTTTTGCTGCGGCAACTGTCCACGGCCCTGCGTGAGCGGCATGGTTTCGGGGAGGGGGAGTAGCGATGGCGCGTAAACGATGGCCCAGGCCCTCGACGATGGCGCTCATGCGGGAGGCCCGGCGCACGCGGGGATATTCGCTCTTTGACCTGGTGCACGGCTACGTCTACGCGCGCTGGCCGTATCTCTACATCGGCGTTGGGCTTGGGGAGCATCCGCTGGCGCGGATCTTCGGGCCGCTGATCCGCTGGCTGGGCCGGCTGTTGCCACGCCGCCCCGGCGGGGACGCCGCTCGCGTCACCTTCGCGGACACGTACCACGGCAAGGCCGTGCCACTGGACGCGGCGACGCAGTTGGTCACCGTCGAGGAAGACATCCGCTTGACCGACCTGGAGCAGGTGATCCCCTACGCCCGCGCCCGCGACATCGTGTTGCAGAATCCTGATCACATCGTCGTCCTGGACTGCCCGTGCCGCGTCTCGCGGCCCAATCCGTGCTTGCCCCTCGACGTGTGCCTCATTGTCGGGGAGCCCTTCGCCAGTTTCGTCGCCGAGCACCACCCCGCCCGGTCTCGCTGGATCACGCCCGGGGAGGCGGTCGAGATCTTGCGCGCGGAGGACGAGCGCGGCCACGTGCACCACGCGTTCTTCAAGGATGCGATGCTGGGCCGCTTCTACGCCATCTGCAACTGCTGCGCGTGTTGCTGCGGGGCGATGCAGGCGCACCGCAACGGCACGCCGATGCTGGCCTCCTCCGGCTACGTGGCCCAGGTGGACGCGGAGCAATGCATTGCCTGTGGTGTGTGTGTCGACTTCTGCCAGTTCGAGGCGCTGGCAGTGGTGGACGAGGTCGCCGCCGTGGACGCCGCCGCGTGCATGGGCTGCGGCGTGTGCGTCTCCAAGTGCGCGCAGGGGGCGCTGGCACTCGTGCGCGATCCGGCCAGGGGCGTGCCGCTGGAGCTGGGCGAACTGCGGGCGCCGGGAGGGCTGCAATGACCTCGACCAGGTGGCAACACGGAGGGTGAGCCTTGGAGATTGTCGAGGTCGCTGAAGTCACCGATGGGCTGGTGTGCGCCTTTGAGCGCTTGATCCCTCAGTTGGGCTCTTCCATCCCGGCTCCCACCCGGGCCGATTTGGCCGAGGTCGTGTCGTCCGACGCATGCACGCTGTTCGTCGCCCGGGAGAACTCGCACGGTGGGGAGATCCTGGGTACGCTGACGCTGACGGTGTTCCGCGTCCCCACCGGGGTGCGGGCGTGGATCGAGGACGTCGTCGTGGACGAGGTCGCGCGCGGGCGGGGTATCGGCACGGCGCTGACGCGGGCGGCGCTGGCGCGTGCGGCGGCGTTGGGGGCGGGCACGGTCTACCTCACGTCGCGCCCGGTCCGCGAGGCGGCGAATCGGCTCTACCGGCGGCTGGGGTTTGAGCAGCGCGAGACGAACGTGTATCAGTACACGTTTGAGTGACAGAAGAAACCAGGTTTTTCGGAAAAAACCTGGTTTCTCACGCGTCTCTGCCTCCGATGAATCGGGGCGTCCGCGTGCCAGAAGAAACCAGGTTTTCCGGAAAAACCCTGGTTTCTCAGGCCCCCCGGTGAATCGGGGTGCTCCCTCTGCTTGAAGTCGAAGCCGCCCAGCCGCCGACCGGGCATGAAGTGCCCGGTCTAGAGAGCAGCGCCCGATAAATCGGGCTGGAGATCGTTTCCCACGTGCTCGCGTACCAGTTCGATTACGGCAGCCCCGTACCGCTCTAGCTTGGCTGGTCCGATGCCCTTCAGTCTGGACAGCGCCTCTACTGTGACAGGTTGGTGCGCGGCGATGGCGCGAAGGTGGCTGTCGTGGAAGATGACATAGGCGGGCACTTCCTGTTCATGGGCCTGCTGCAGCCGCCACGCGCGCAGCGCCTCAAAGAGCGTCTCATCCACCTCTGGGGCTGGTGCCTCTTCACTGGGGGGTTCCTTGCGACGTTCCCTGGACGAATCGCGTGATACGGGTGTCGGCTCCGGATCGACGAGAGCATCCAGCCGGGTTGGGTCTTCGAGCGCTGCCTGGCCTGCGGGACTCAGGTCGAGCACGATGCCGCCGTGTTCGAGACGGCGTGGCTGGAGGAACCCGCCGGCCTCGAGGTCGTCCAACATGTGCTCCACGGCCACTGCGGAGCGGAAGCTCAGCGCGCCGAAGGCGGCACAGGTGCGGGCCTTGTCGTGGAGCGCCCTCGTGCCGGGGTGTCCCTGATCATCCCCGCGCAGGATGCGTGCCAGCGTGCGCCGTCCCCAACTCCACTCCGCCGCCGAAACGCACTGCAACACGGTCCGCAACTGCTCCCGCTCGTCAGGCAGGCCCGGGTCGGGCGGCGGGGCGATCTCGACGCAGTTGTCACACGCGGTGCAGCGTTCGATGATGCGGCCGCCGAGGTAGGCGTTGATGTGCCCGTGGCGGCAGCGCTTGGTTCGGGCGTAGGCGATGATCTCGTCCACGCGCTGGAGTTGGACGGTCTCGTAGCGCTCCAATAGCCTGTCGATGCGCTCGGTGGCGTCCGGCGGCGGCGGCAGCAGTTCCAGCAGCAGGTCGCGCCCGGCCGGACGGTAGCTGAGCAATCCGGCGTCTGCCCACTCCAGCACCTGCCGCTCCGCGCCTTCCAGTGTCAGCCCGGCGCGCCGGGCCACGTCCGCCAGGTCCAGCGTCAGGGGTTGGCCCTGTCGCAGCCGGGCGGTCTGGCAGAAGGCGTCCAGCTCGGGGGGCAAGGTGCCGTCCTGGGCGATGGCCTCCTGGCATACGACGGCAGCGCGGGGCAGGTCGGGGCCGCGCCGCAACAGCTCTACCTCCTCCAGCAGGCTGAGTGCGACGCGTATGCGCGTGACGTCGGTCTGCAGGTCGCGCTCCAGATCGGCCGCCGCCACGCGGCCCACCTGCTCTCCGTTCAGGCGGCGCCTGACGACCGCGTAGACCGTGCGCAGGAAGTCGATGGGCAGCACGTCCCGGCGCGCGCGACGGGTCAGCCCGGCGCGATCTGAGGGTGCAACCATCAGCAGGCAGCGGGCAGGCAGGCCGTCGCGCCCGCTACGGCCCGCCTCCTGGTAGTAGGCCTCCAGTGAATTGGAGGGGACGAAATGGACGATGAAGCGAATATCCGGCTTGTCGATGCCCAGGCCGAAGGCGATGGTCGCTACGACCACGCGGATGCGGTCGGCCATGAACATATCCTGCACCTCGGCCCGGTTGGGAATGCCGGCGTGATAGTGGCCCGCAGCGAGGCCGTAGCGGCGCAGCAGTGCGGCGATTCTCTCGCTCCGAGCGCGGGTGCCGGCATACACGATGCCGCTACCGCGTTCCGCGCGGCAGAAGGCTAGCAGGTGGCGCAGTTTCTCGTCGGCGTTGCCGGCGTGGAACACCTCCAGGTGCAGGTTGGGGCGGGTCACGTCGCCTCCGATGACGCGCATGTCGCCCAGGCGGCGAAGGATGTCGCGCCGCACGCGGGACGGCGCGGTGGCCGTCATCGCCAGCAGCGGCGGGTTGTCCAGCGCCTGCCGGGCCTGCCCGATGGTGAGGTAGTCGGGCCGGAAGTTGTGGCCCCACATACTGACACAGTGTGCCTCGTCAATGACCAGCCGGTCCACCCCTGCCTGCCGCAGCGCGTGGAGGAAGGGCGGCTGGCGCAGTCGCTCCGGGGCGGCGTAGATCAGCCGGTAGGCACCGCCGGCGATGTGCCCCAGCCGGTGCCGCAATGCGTCTCTGTCCAGGCTGGAGTTGATGGTGGTCGCCCGGCTTCTCAGTTTGTCCGGCAGCGAGTCCACCTGGTCCTTCATCAGCGCGATGAGGGGCGAGATGACGAGCGTGGCTCCCTGCTGGGACAGCAGCGCCGGGAGCTGATAGCACAGCGACTTGCCGCCGCCCGTCGGGAGGATCGTCAACACGTCCTCGCCTCGCAGGACGCAGGCGATGGTCTGCAACTGGCCGGGGAGGAGGGTCTCGAAGCCGAAGAGCCGCCGGACGGCCTCGGTGACGTGCTCGCGCTCGTCTTCGGAGACCGGCACCTGGTCGAACGTGGGCAGGTGTTCGACGGGCGGTGGCTCCCGTCTCTCGACCGGGGCGGGGCGTGGGGCACGGGCACGGGCACGGGTGCGCCGTGCCCGTGGAGCGGGCGAGAGGGCCTCTCGCAACTGCTGCACCTCGGCGGTGTGGCGGCGCGCCAGCTCGGCCTCCAGATCGGCGACGCGCGTCTCCTCGCCGCTGGCCTGGAAGTAGTCGCGCAGGCGGCGCAGGTAGGTGACGCTGAGGGGTCTCTCAGCGTCGGCGCTGCGCAGCAGGCGCACGGCGTAGCCGCTGGCGGTCACCCAGTCCTCGCGCGCCTGGTAGAGGGCCACCATGCCTATCAGGTAGGCGCGGCTCTGGGGACGCAATTCGTGGACGCGCCGGTAGGCGTCCAGCGCGGCCTCCGTCTCCCCGCGGGCCAGCGCGATCTCCGCCAGCAGGCTCCAGGCCATCGTGCTCTCGTCCTGTTCCTCGATGAGCGCCTGGACGATCTCGTGGGCGGCCTCCACGTCGCCGCGGGCCAGGTGTGCGCGGGCCAGGAGCGCGCGGGCGGTGAGCGATGCCCTGAGCTGCAGGCGCTTGTCCATCACGGCCAGCGCGTCTTCGGGGCGGTCCTGAGCCAGGAAGGTGCGCGCCCGGAAGTCGAGCAGCGAGACAAGCTTCGGCCTGGCCGGGATGAGGGCGTCGAGGCAGGCGTGGACGGCGTCCACGTGCTCCCACCGCAGGAGAAAGTTGAGCAGCCGGCTGCGCTCATTTCCGCTGAGCTCGGGGACCTCGTTGAGGGTGATCTCTAGGTCGGGGACTATGCGATGTTGCTTATCGGTCATTGGGCTTGCCTCCGGGTGAAGGGAGAGAACCAGGGCTCAGGGTTGGCGCTCGGGCGTGTCGTAGTCCGGCACCGTGTGCACGCCGATGACGAGGGGCCAGTACTCGCCTTCCCAGTTTCGGCTCAGGCCGACGGCCAGATAGATGGCCTCGGCGCCCAGCCGCTCGCGGAGTGCGTCGTGATCCAGCGCCAGGGAACCGCCGTTCTGGCCCAGCCAGGCCTGGCCCAGCGCACGCCACTTGAGATCGGTCACGGAGACGCCGCGCCGGCCCGTGGCCCGGGGGTGGTTGGCATCGCCCGGCAGCACGAAGCGCATGCGGGCCTCGTACTTGCCGGAGTAGGCGTCGCGCCAGTAACTTGCCCACACATGCTCGGGCTGTACCAGGCAGAGAGAGCGGGTGTGGGTAAGTAGCACGTCCTCCGGTGCGCGGTCGAGGTACCTGGCGAAGAAGCGCGCGCGTTTGTCGCCCTCAAGCCGGCGCACGACGCGCGGCCGGTGGTGGATGAAGTCGGTGAGCCAGTCCTCGACGTGGGGCGGGTTGGGGCGTGGCGCGATGAGGTCCAATTCCGCCACGTCCCCACACTGAAGCAGCCGGCCACCGGCGTCGCTCACGTCGCCCGGCAGGAGTGTGCTGCCCTCGCGCACCGGGCGCACCCACTGCAGGCCGGTGACGGGGTCGCTGTCGTGGGTGAAGCCGGCCGCACAGATGCCGGCGAGCATCTTGGTCATGGCCAGGATGAGGACTTCTTGCCGTGGCATGGGCGATCTCCCTATGGCGTGACTCAAGACCTGACAGGTTTTGAGTGTTGGTTATCGACGCAGGTGTCTCTCCAGACGGAAGCGCCTTTGACCTCGGAGTCTTCCTGTAAACCTGTCAGGTCTGGCTTGAGCAGCGAACGACCTGGTTTCTTAGCCGCTATAGATGAATGATGGTCAACTCTGGCACGTGCCTGGCCCAGTGCTCGGCGACCAGGCGACGATGGCAGTGTTCGGCTGTTGGCTCGGCGCACAGCAGGCACGGCGCGCGATAGCGGGCCAATATCTCTCGGCCGATGGAGCCAGCAGCTCGCTCCTCCAGGAGCGGGAGGAAACGGGCCTCGTATGCGCTCCAGTCGTGGTCCTCACGATAGGCGGCGAAGATCTCCGGCGTGGGGGCCAGCTCGGGGTGATGCTCATAGCCGATGGAGAAACCCTCCTGCAGCAGGAAGGCCAGGTCATCTTGCTTCGTGTAGCCAGCCAGGTGGGAGGTGTTCCGCAGGCGCACGTCGATCACCGCGTCTACACCGGCCTCGCGCAGTTGCCCGATGAGGGCCGCCAGCGGCTTACGCTGGTAGCCGATGGTGTACACGAGGGGCGCTGGCGGGCGGTGGTCGTTGGAGGTCACGGCGTTTTCCTATTCGAACAGCGAGAGCTGCCGGGCGATGCGCTCGCCCGCGACCGTGTCGCCGTCGGGCTGGATGTGGAGCACGCGCACACCGCGCGCCAGGAGTGTCTGAGTGACGAGCAGGTGGCGATGGCACTGGCGATGGTCGCCCTCGCCGCACATCAGCGCCACGCGCGCGGACCGGGCCAGCTCGATCAGGCGATCGATCCCGGCCTGATAGGCGGGCGTCTGCTCGACGCGCGCGTAGTCGGGGCGTTCCTGTCCTGGGTTGTACAGAGATGGATCGGTGGGGCGGCCTCCGAGCGAGTCGCCCATGAACCGATAGGCGATGCCGGCGTCCTCCAGGTCGCGGGCCAGCGTCTCGCGGTTGAAGTGCGATGCCCAGCGGCTGTAGGGCTGGCTGCGCACGTCCGCGACGAGCGCGATCTCGTGCTGGCGCAGCAGGTCAACGAACGCCGGCGTGGTGTGGTCGCTGTGGCCGATGGTGTAAACCAGCAGATGCTCGGGCACGGTTGTCCTCGGTGTGGCTGTCTATGTGGGTCTGTAGTGACAAAGGGGCCGAGGAAGATTATAGCAGATTGTGGGGAATCGGCAAATGGAGCAAGTCGGCAAGTCAGCAAGTCAGCAAATCAGCAAATGGGCAAGTCAGCAAATCGGCAAAACGGTAATTTGGAAGTCGTTGGTGGGTTGTGATATAATAGCGGCGCGCGGTGAATTGGGATGTTGAGGATGCAGCGGGCGAGGAGGAGGGAGCCAATGAGAGCCGATACACTGCCCGAGGTCATCCGTGCCTTTGATCCAACGCAGCCTCTGAGGGGGCAGGCGCTGAGGGATTGGTACATTGACCGGCCGGGCAACCCGCTCAAGCAGATCAAGATCTACCTGCAGGGGCTGGGATTGGCGAACCAGCCGGTGAAGATCCTGTTCACGGGACACGTAGGGAGCGGCAAGTCCACGACGCTCAACAGGCTGGCGGAGGAGATCAAGCGCCAGTTCCTCATCGTGCCCCTGGACGTGCGTTTCTTCACCAGCATAGCCGACCTGACGCACGTAGACCTGATCCTCGGCATGGCGACCTCGCTTTTCCAGCGCGCCACAGAGCCCGACGTGTTGGGCAAGGCACCGGCGCAGATCGCCGGCGACGTGTGGGATGACGTCGCGAGCTTCATCGAGACGGTCATCTTTGGCCCGGCCAATTTTCGCACCCCGCCCGCCGGGGCGGAGCTGTCGGCCAAGGTCAACTTCCTGGCCGTGGAGTTTCAGACCAAGTTCGCCAGCGAGGCGGCCACCCGTGACGCGATTCGGCGGCAGGTTGAGTCGCGGCTGGCCGAGCTGCACGACAAGATCAACCAGGTCGCCGACTCGGTGCTCGTCAGCTACAAGCGCCCTGTGCTGTTCTTCGTCGAGGGGACGGACAAACCAGATCTGAGCCGGGCGCGCGAGATCTTCCGGGGCCACGCCTACGCCCTGACGGCCTTTCGCGCCTCGACAATCTACACGTTCCCCATCGGCCTGCGCTACTCGGGCGCCGATTTCAACCTGATCAGGGACCACTTCACCGAGACCTTCATGCTGCCTAATTTCAAGGTCACGGACCCGGACGGGAGTCCCAACCGCGGGGGGCTGGCGTGCCTCAGGGAGGCGCTGGCGGTGCGCATGGCGGATGGCCTGATCGAGGACGACGCCCGGGACCAGATCATAAGGGCCAGCGGGGGACTGATGCGCACACTGGTCCAACTGGTCCGGCGCTCGGCGGTGAACGCCATCGCCGCCGGTGGCGAGACGATCTCCGTCGAGAGCGCCGAGGCGGCCATCGGCGAGGAGCGGGCGAATTTCGTCGCCGGCCTGAGCCGCGACGACTACCCGGTGCTGTATGAGCGCCACATGGACAAGCAACTGAGCGGTGACGCGGCGGTGTTGCGCCTGCTGCAGACGCGCGCGCTGTTGGAATACGCGGACGGGAATCCGTGGTGCGACGTCCACCCGGTGGCGCTGCCCCTGGTCCTCGAACGCGTGGCCGAGAGTGCGGCTCGGGACGTGACTGAGGAGGAGACGTAGTCTGCCATGGCAGGTCCAGAGACGCGTTCGGCCCTGGCGACGCTGGAAAAACTGGCGTCCCAGCTTCCAGCCCACCTGGCCCGCCAGGATCTGGCCGAACTGGCGGTGCTGATGCGATATGCCGAGGAGGGCGCGTGGGCCTTTGCCGTGTATAACACCGTGCCCGTGCGCGACGAGGTGGCCGGTGTTCTGCACGAGCTCCTGTCTCCGGTGCCGGTCTACGAGTTCACGCTGTCGTCTCAGCATTCCAACCCCCTCGACTATCTGGCGGACATCCCTAGGGGCCAGAGCCGGGCTGTGGTCTTCTTCTTTGACCTGGAGCAAACGGAAGGCGCGGTGTGGCAGTATCTGGAGGCGGAACGGGAGAACCTGGCTGCGCACCGGCTGGGCCTGGTCTTCTGGATCAGCCGGGATGCCTGGAGCGAAGGGGTACGCGCTGCGCCGAATTTCTGGTCCCAGCGAAGCGGGGTGTTCGATTTCACTATCCAGTCGCCGCAGGTGCTGACCGAGGTACGCGGGGCGTGGGCTGGTCAACCGGTGCGATTGGTGGGCCGTGACGATTGGAAACGGCAGATGCGCCTGTTCGGCGGTCTGCTGCGCGAGTACGAGGAGGAGGAAGCGCCGCCGGCCGCTCGGGCCGGGCTGCACGGCAAGATCGCTTACCTGCTCTACTTCGACGATCGCAACGACGAAGCCGTCGAGCACTTGCAGCAGCAGTTGACCCTGGCGCGGGCCGGGGGCGACCGGCGACAACAGGCTGAGGCGATGAACAACCTGGGGCGTATCGCACAGCTTCAGCAGGGGCGACTGGCGGCAATGGATTGGTACGAGCGGGCGCTGTCCGCCGCCGGGGACGACGCCGGTGCCCGCGCCGAGAGCCTACAGAACATGGCGTCAGCCCTTCTGGGGGAGGGCGAGGCGAGCCGTGCCCTGGAGATGCTGGACGAGGCGCTGGAGCTGTTCCGCGCCGTCGGGTCCCGGCTGGGCGAGGCCAACACGCTGCGGGCCATCGGCGACGTGCAGCGCTTCCTGAAGGAAAACGAGGGGGCGCTGGAATCGTACGGGGATGCGCTGGAGCTGTTCCGCGCCGTCGGGGACCGGCTGGGCGAGGCCAACACGCTGCGGGCTATCGGCGACGTGCAGCGCTTTCGGGACGAA
>Ga0180432_10011118_pt1 | contig 10658 bp, 8 predicted proteins | sample SS_ome_10_FD_132414 | JGI IMG/M metagenome (GOLD analysis project Ga0180432, IMG submission 132414) | Hypersaline lake sediment archaeal communities from the Salton Sea, California, USA - SS_1_MS_2 metaG | ecosystem: Environmental > Aquatic > Non-marine Saline and Alkaline > Hypersaline >...
ATTACGCCCCATCTGTCAAACTGGAGCAATCAAACGTTTATGGGCCATCCTGCTGCCATCGGAGAGGACCGTGCGCTGACCAACCTGATTCTGGGTTGCGGATATCGCGTGGTCTATCAGCGGAAGGCTGTGGTCCTGACAAAGATACCGAGCACATTCACAGGCCTGCGCAGGATGCTTTTAAGATGGGCGCGTAGTAACGTCCGTGAAAATTTGGTGATGCTCTCTTTTATAATGAGTCGCTTCCGCCCCAACGATAGCGGTGGAGGCTGGATCCGCCTGTTCAGCGCAACCCAATTATTTCGCATGACCTTGGGTGAAGCCTTCAAGTTTGCTGTGGTGGCCCAATTGGCGCTGGCTCCCGTGTATACGCTGGTTATCTTGGCAGTGGGTTGTATCATCAGCGCTTCGTTACCCGCTTTGGTTTACCAGAAGCGGCACGGTGGATGGTTCGGCTGGCGCTGGGCGATCCCCTATTCCTTTTATTGGTTGTTCTGCTTGTATTGGATTTCGCTTTGGGGACTCCTAACGGCTTCCCGCTCCGGCTGGTTAACCCGCGGACTGCTGAACGTTGCCCCGCCGTCTAAACTACCGACGGGCATTCCAACGGCCAGCACGTCCAGTATACTTTCAAAAGCCGCCTGAGTGGTCTGATTTTATCCCGGCACCTTGCCTTAAATCTTTCATCTGGAAAAGGTTACAAATGGTTGGATTTCGCTTTGAAATCATCCATCCAATACCCACCTCGTCTCGATATCCGTTGGGAAGTACTAGAAGCTATCTCAAAAAAGTCTTTTTCCCCTATCTCTGAGTTATGCCCTCGTTTCAAGTCCTCGACATACTTGAGTATGCCTGTCGGAGATCCCGTGATGTTTTCGGGGCGGTTGAAACTCGGTCCTGCCTTGACCTTGAGCCAAAATCCTAATTTTGAGATGGCTTCTAGTGTCTTTGGATCTGCTGTAAGTAGGGTAATTCAAGATATTGTAAACCTGTTAAAAAAATGACACGTTGATTACCAAATACTAACACAATACTTGTGGTCAAACAACTCGTTTATTTAAGCTATCTCTTTGATATCTAAACATTTTACTATTTTTTTTAATAGAATTTAAAATTTTGCACGATTTTTGCTCTATTTTAAATAATTAATGCATTCAAGTGAGTTAAGAAAGATCGTGAAAAAAAAGAAGATTTCTATTTAACAACTAATATTCTGCAAATATAAATATGAGTTTCGAACATAAAAGATCCACTCGGCATCCTCTAAATTGGCTATTAGCTTTATTCACAACCTTATTGGGTATACCGATTACCTTTTTCTTTGGTATAGGCATCATCTATTATGGCATAGGTTTTGGACCTCTTTTGGGTTTAACCGTCGGCATTCTTTTTTTAATCACAGGAATATATTTCATTTATCTGCTAATAGTCCCAAAAGAACTTATAAGATCAGTTTCAAAAGAAATGATAGTATTCAAGTCAAACGGAGTTATAACTCATCAATTCATAAAAGATGACATTGAAAAGATATATATAACCAGTTCAAATCCTTTAATTTTTAATCATTACTTAATAAAAGTAATGGCTCAACCGAACTATATGATGCTTTGAAGATAATATAATAAGCTTTCAGGTGTAAAGGGCAGCATGGTCAATGATCCTAATTTGTTTTAACAAAACAAAAGGATTGGAGAAAGATGCACTTTCATGAAATGAACGCAATCATTGTCAGCGATTTGCATATTGGATCTCACCATTTTTTATATGACGACTTCGAGCGTTTTCTCGGAAATGTTTCTGAAGATCATGAACTTATCTTAAATGGGGATATTATAGACAATCCTTATGAGAACTTAACGCCACCGCATCAGCGGATCCTTGACCTCATTGAGCAGAAATCATACCGTCAAAAGGTCGTTTGGGTACGAGGTAATCATGATAATGGATATGTGCCAAAAGGGTTTGGGCAAGTCAACTTTACGCGTCTTTACAACTTAGGGCATAGACTATTAATTGCCCATGGAGACGATTTTGACGAGATCATGCCCAGAAATCAAGCTTTCATTCATGCGTTTAAACTCATGCACGATTTGAGAGTAAAATTGGGAGCAAGACCCGTACACGTGGCCGAATACGCCAAGAAATGGGAATTTTTTTACAGGTTCCTCTGCAGAAAGGTCATGATAAACGCGGTAAATTGTGCCATGAGAAATGGATATCAAGCGGTAACCTGCGGCCATACTCACTACCCGGAGGATAGAATTTTTAATGGTATTAGATATATTAACACAGGGGCTTGGACCGAACTTCCATCATTTTACCTTCAGGTAAACGGTGATGAATTTTATCTAAGGACCATAGACTAAAGCTATTCAATCGACTTTTAAGCGAAGAAAGACCAACATTCCCTCAACTCCTCCACTTGCTTTTAGCGATGAATTTGCGACGGATAGTGTCAAACGCTCTCAGTGGAAGGCATTTCTGAATAAGAATTCTATATCGGGTACAAGCCTCCTCAGAGGCGTGCTTTACCCGCCTGGAGCACTCAGGGAAAGGGCCAGATTTTATATATCCTGATATACTTTCATTTTTTCTAAATTTTAGCCCAAATTTATCATCTGCTTACAATTCACTTTGACAAGCCGCTGAACAATAACACAATTTTTAACTACTATATATTGTATTGAGTTTTATTTGACATACAAGATATATTTTAATATAGAGTCTTTAAATGGATTTTGTATTTATTTAATTTAAAAAGCTGGCTTCATGGAAAAAGGGAGAAGAAAAAGATGACAAAAAAACACATAATACACTCGTTTTTCTTTTGTATCGCTATCATTACAGTTGGTATGGTTGTTTTTGTTATTCCGACAAAGGCGGAAGTAGCTGTTGAACAACAGGGTCTCGTGGACAAAGCGCGTATTACCTTTCAAAGCTTTATGGTTGATGAAAATATGGCCTGGTTTAGGGAAGACTTGCACAAAGCCAAAGGCCTATTGATTGTTCCGAGTCTGCTAAAGGCCGGATTTGTCGTTGGGGGTTCCGGAGGTAGTGGTGTCCTCATTGTCAAAGACCATAAAACCGGACAATGGAGCCAACCGGGGTTTTACACCCTCGGTTCCGGAACCATTGGACTTCAGATCGGTGCCGAGGCAGCGGAAGTTATTATGATGGTAAGAACTCAAAAAGCTGTGGATAAGTTGCTCACATCCTCTTTCAAGCTCGGTGGTGATACTTCCATCGCCGTTGGGCCGGTAGGTGGAGGCGCCAAATCCAATGTTATGGTGGATATTGTTTCATATGTGCGATCCAAAGGAGCCTATGCTGGAATTTCCCTGGAAGGCGCTGTCATCGCGACGCGGGACAAATGGAATAATGCGTACTATGGAAAATCAGTGACACCTTTTGATATCCTTGTTCAAAATTCTGTCAGCAACCCTGGTTCAGGTGAACTTCGTAAGGCCTTGAGTAATGCACTTAAATAGGATGCCACTTACGCCTCTTTACTTCGTTTTCAAGCGAAGGCTGGTCGGGGCGAGAGGATTTGAACCTCCGACTTCCTGCTCCCAAAGCAGGCGCGCTGCCAGGCTGCGCCACGCCCCGATGACTCAAGATTTTTACCATGGTTTTATTCAGCATGCAAGTCTATAAAACCGATTAGCGAACTTTTTCAAAAAAATCGTCTACAGCCTTTCGGATGCACCGGACAATATTGGATAACACATGAATATCTTGCAACGATTTTTCTTCCGCGGGGTTGGTAATATATCCGATTTCCAGGCAGACGGCGGGCATATCTGCTCCTTCCAAAACCATTAGCGGCGCACCCAGAATTTCACTTTTTTTAAATATTGTTTGCTCGTTGATCCGATTTAGCAACGATTTGGCAAGGATTTTGCTTGTTATTTGATGGGCGTTTTGAATATCGGACCAGACAGACCGGTGGTTCATTCTTTTATACGGTTTGGATGGATCGGCGGCCGGTGTTAACGCCGGCGCTGCAATTTGTTTGAAAAAATATAGAGTGATACCGATGGGTTGATGAAGAAAACTTCCGCCGGTATGAATGCTGATGAAAAGGTCTGCCTTTTCATGGTTGGCCGTGGAGGTTCGCGAAGGAATGTCAAGAAAATAGTCATCGGTTCTTGTCAGAATGACTCGGTAAGTATTCTCGAATTCTTTGGCGACCATTCTGGCCAGTTCCAGAGTCACATTTTTTTCAAATGTTCCTTCCGGACCCAAGGCTCCTTTATCATGTCCGCCATGGCCCGGATCTAGCACAATGGTTTTTTTTTGCTTTGCAAGGATCGGTTTTTCGGGGTTCGCTTGTAATGTTCCCGGACAGGTAAGAATGATCCCTAAAAAAATTAAAACGCAATGAGGTTTTTTAAAAAATGAATTATAAAATGCTGACATAGAAAACACTTTTGTTACTTTACTTGACAGGAATTGGTTTTGACATTATAATTTTAGCTTGTTTTTGTTGAAATTTAATATATTTAAATATATTGTCAAGTTATTGTTTCCAGATCTTCAACCCGTTCTTTTCTGAATGAAAAAACGGGGTGGTCTCAACATTTATGACCCCCGTTAGGCAGACACAATATTCATATTAATGAGCGAGAGTGGCGGAACTGGTAGACGCACTGGATTTAGGATCCAGCTCTGGAAACAGAATGGGAGTTCAAGTCTCCCCTCTCGCACCATTTTTTAATCCACGTTAACCCCTTAGAAAGGATTTTTATGAAAGTTACGGTAGAGAATGTGAGCAGCGTTAAAAAGATAATGCATGTTGAGATTCCGGAAGAAAAAGTTGTCAGTGAATTGAACGATGCTTATAAACAGCTCAAAAATACAGCTAAAATAAAAGGGTTTCGCAAGGGCAAGGCACCGCGTTCGGTTTTGGAACGGATGTTTAAAAAAGATGTCCACAATGATGTATCCTCCAAACTCATTCAGGATTCTTTTATTCAGGCGCTTGAAGATGCCGATCTCGATATTGTGGGAAAACCGGAAATTGATCCGCCCGGGCTGGATAAAAAGGGGCCGTATAAGTATTCGGCTACCGTGGAAATAAAGCCCGAAATTGGGGATATCGATTACAAAAACTTAACCCTGAAAAAGAGTCTGTACCATGTTACGGATGAAGAAATGGATGCTCAGCTTAAAATGCTCCAGAAAAATCTGGCAAAACAAAATCCCATATCAGAAGATCGAGGGGTCCGGGAAAACGATTTTGTTTTGATCAATTATCAAGGATTTAAAAACGGTAAACCTTTTGCCGAGACCCAAAAAACGGAAAACTTTGCCATGAAAATTGGCGAAGGCAAAATTTTAAAGGAATTTGACGATCAGTTAATGGGAATGAAATCAGGTGATAACCGGGACATCAAGGTAAAATTTCCGGAAGATTATCAGAACGGCAATCTGGCCAAGCAGGAAATTACGTTTCAGGTAATGCTGCATGAAATCAGGGAAGAGGTGCTTCCGGAAATTGATGACGAGTTTGCCAAAAATTTTGGGCAGTATGAAACATTATCGGACCTGAAAGATGCCATAACCCAGAACTTGGATCAGGGCTATGCCAAAAGAGCGGAGCAGGAAATAAACGAGCAAGTGTTTCAGAGCCTGATCCAAAAGACCGAATTCGAGTTGCCGGATTCGATGGTCGAATATGAGCTGGAACGGATTATCGAAGAGGTTGAAAGGACGTTATCCTATCATAACAAGTCGTTGGAAGATCAGGGTCTTTCCAGAGAAATCCTTTTGGAAAGGCATCGTGAACTGGCGGAAAAGAAAGTCAGAAGACATCTGATTTTAGATAAGATTGTCGACCAGGAAAATATGTCCCTTTCGGATGAAGAATTAGAAAAGAGTTTTGAGGAGATGGCCAAAGGTTTTAATCAGCCGGTTGAAGAAATAAAAAAGTATTATAATCAGAATGAGGATAATCTGGAAATTTTTAAACAGACCCTACTTGAAAAACATGCTTTAGAACTTATTATTAAAAATAGCACCATTGAAGAGGTAGAACCCAGCTTAGAGCAACAATCTGAAATTTAAACTCAATGATTTCAGAGAATTAAATTGTTGCAATTTAAAAATACAAAGTGATAAAGGAGACGATTTGTGCCATTGATACCCATGGTCATAGAGCAAAGCAGCAGAGGTGAACGTGCCTATGACATATACTCGAGACTTCTCAAAGACAGAATAATTTTTCTTGGAACTGCCATGAATGATGAGGTTGCAAATCTTTTGATCGCGCAACTTTTGTTCCTGGAATCCGAAGATCCTGACAAGGACATCAATTTTTACATCAATTCCCCCGGCGGATTGGTGACCGCCGGTTTGGCGGTATATGATACCATGCAGTACATTAAACCGGATATTGCCACCGTATGTATCGGACAGGCAGCCAGTATGGGAGCGCTGTTACTGACGGCCGGTACCAAAGGTAAACGATATACCCTTCCAAACGCACGGATTTTGATCCATCAACCCATGGGAGGATTTCAGGGGCAAGCATCAGATATAGAAATACAGGCCAAAGAGATCCTTCGCATGAAGGAGACCCTGAATCAAATTCTGGTCGTTCATACCGGAAAAAGTTTAAAGCATATACAGTCTGATACGGACCGTGATTTTTTCATGACCGGTATAGAGGCTAAAGAATACGGAATCGTTGATCACGTTATCGTGAACAGAGACGATCTTGATAAAATAGAAAAGGTGGAGGATTAAAATGGCAAAAAAAGGGGACGTGAACGACAATCTATTTTGCTCGTTTTGCGGAAAAAACCAGAAAGAAGTGCAAAAACTGATTGCCGGTCCCGCAGTATATATTTGTGATGAATGCATACAACTATGCAGTGAAATCATTGAAGAAGAAAGAGAAAAAGAGATAGACGGCATGGAGCAGCTCCTTATACCAAAAGAGATAAAGGCAATGCTCGATGGTTACGTGATTGAACAGGATCCGGCTAAAAAGATTCTTGCGGTTGCTGTTTATAATCATTACAAGCGTCTGGATTCTTCGATCAGAACAAATGAGGTTGAAATTCAGAAAAGCAATATCCTTCTTATCGGGCCCACCGGCTGTGGAAAGACATTGCTGGCGCAGACCCTTGCACGATTTCTGAATGTTCCGTTTACCATTGCCGATGCGACCAGCCTGACCGAGGCCGGCTATGTGGGTGAAGATGTAGAGAATATCATCCTTTCCCTGCTTCAGAACGCGGATTACGATGTGGAAAAAGCCCGGCGGGGTATTGTTTACATTGATGAAATTGACAAGATTGCACGCAAATCCGATAACCCGTCCATTACCCGCGATGTTTCCGGAGAGGGGGTTCAGCAGGCATTATTGAAGATTATAGAAGGGACCACTGCCAGTGTACCGCCCAAAGGGGGACGAAAACATCCGCAGCAGGATTTTGTCAAGGTGGACACTTCTAACATACTTTTTATTTGTGGGGGAACCTTTACCGGGCTCGAGCAGATTATTCAGCGGCGTTTGGGCTCCAAAATCATGGGCTTTGGCGCTAAAATCCAAAAAGAGGAAGAAAAAAGTATCGGTGAAATCCTGAAGATGGTTCAGCCCGAGGATCTGATCAAATACGGTTTAATACCTGAATTTCTGGGTCGCCTGCCTGTTCTTGCAACCCTTTCCGAATTGAATGAGCATGCTTTGACCAGAATACTCAAAGAGCCGAAAAATGCGCTTATAAAACAGTTTTCAAAACTGATGGAAATGGAAGGTGTGAACTTACGATTTACGGATAGCGCCCTTTCAGCCATTGCCAAAGAGGCGTTGACAAGAAAATCCGGCGCCAGAGGCCTTCGCGCCATTATAGAAAGCTCCATGATAGATATTATGTATGAAATTCCTTCTATGGAGAATGTAAAGGAATGTGTCATCGGAGAAGATACGGTGATCAATAAAGAGGATCCCATTCTCTTATTCGAGCAGCCCAAAAAACAAGCACAAGACAGCTAATCAGAGGAATAACATTTACGATGATTAACTTGCCGAAATTTTTTAAAGATAATGATCCCGATGTGCCGGAATTACTGCTTCCGTTACTTCCGCTAAGAGACATCGTTGTTTTTCCACACATGGTTGCCCCCCTTTTTGTGGGACGTTCAAAATCTGTGGAAGCCCTTTCCGATGCAATGAACAAGGATAAAAGAGTATTTCTTGCCACTCAAAAAAAGGCGGGTATTGACAATCCTAAAGAAAAAGACATCAGCCAGATTGGAACCATTGCAAAAATACTGCAGCTTCTTCGGCTTCCGGACGGTACGGTAAAGGCTCTGATTGAAGGAAAAACCAGGGCTTCCATTGTCCGTTTTATCAAAAACCCGGAGTTTTTGCAGGTGGCACTGAAACCGGTCTCTGAAACCGATATATTGCCGGCCGAGGGCGAGGCGTTGATCCGGGCGATTCATGATAGTTTTGATGAATATGCCAAAGTAAACAAAAACATCTCAAAAGATCTCGTAAAGACGGTTTCTGAAATTTCAGATCCTTCAAAGTTGGCAGATACGGTGGCGGCCCATTTTTCTTTTAAAATAGATGATAAACAGCGTCTGTTGGAAGCGGTTGTTATGGAGGAGCGGTTGTCTCTTCTTTTGAGCCTGATAAAGATGGAAATCGATATATTCAAGATGGATCAAAGGATAAAAAACCGTGTCAAGAAACAGATGGAAAAAACCCAGAAGAATTATTATTTGAATGAACAGATGCGGGCCATCAAAAAAGAGATCGGAACGGAAGATGACAATAGAAACGAGCTGAACGATCTTGAAAAGCGAATCAAACGCAAAAGGATGTCAAAGGAAGCTGCGGCCAAGGTCAGACAAGAGTTCAAAAAACTTAAAATGATGACCCCTATGTCGGCCGAAGCAACGGTGGTTCGAGGCTATATTGACTGGTTGATCAGTCTACCTTGGTTTGAAAGGAGCAAATTCCGGAAAGATATTGAAGAAGCAGATAAAATACTGGAAGAAGATCATTACGGGCTGGAAAAGCCAAAGCAGCGTATTCTCGAATACCTTGCCGTCCAGACTTTGGTCAACAAGATCCGGGGGCCGATACTTTGTTTTGTGGGGCCGCCTGGTGTGGGAAAAACGTCTTTGGCCAAATCTGTGGCCAGAGCTACGGGAAGAAAATTTATCCGTCTTTCCTTGGGAGGTGTCCGGGATGAGGCTGAAATTCGGGGACATCGGCGAACCTATATTGGCGCAATGCCCGGTAAAATTATTCAGTCTCTGAAAAAAGTCGGTGTTAACAATCCGGTATTTTGCCTTGATGAAGTTGATAAAATGAGCATGGATTTCCGGGGTGATCCTTCGGCCGCTCTTTTAGAGGTCCTTGACCCGGAACAGAATTACGGCTTTAATGACCATTATCTTGATGTAGATTATGATCTTTCGGACATTCTTTTTATTACTACGGCCAATACGCTGCCTGAGATACCCCTGCCCTTACAGGACAGAATGGAAATTATTCGTTTGCCCGGCTATGCCGAATATGAAAAATATTATATCGCCAGAGACTTTCTTTTATCCAAACAGATCGAGATGAATGGACTTAAAGATAAGAATGTACATTTTTCTAAGGAAGCTGTCCTTACGATTATCCGGCGATATACACGAGAATCTGGGGTTAGAAACCTTGAGCGCGAAATTTCTTCAATATGCCGAAAAATCGCCCGTAAAGTGATAAAGGATAAAGAAAGCAGCGGTTTTAAGGTAACCGCAAAATCCGTGCAGAAATACTTGGGGCCGCCGCGCTTTAAAGAGCTTCAGATTGAGGAAGAGGATCAAGTCGGAATTGTTACCGGGCTTGCCTGGACACAGATGGGCGGAGAATTGCTTTGTGTCGAAACCCTGATTATGCCCGGCAAAGGGAAATTGACCATGACCGGCAAACTGGGAGATGTGATGAAAGAGTCTGCTCAGGCAGCCGTAAGCTATGTTCGATCACGTGGCGAGTGTCTATATATAGATACCAGATTTTACCGGAAATTTGATATTCATATTCATATACCTGAAGGCGCCATTCCAAAAGACGGTCCTTCGGCCGGGATTTCAATGTGTACATCTCTGGTTTCGGCCCTTCTGAAAAGACCTGTTTATCATGATATTGCCATGACCGGTGAAATAACGTTGAGAGGACGTGTTCTGCCTATCGGTGGAATAAAAGAGAAAATTCTGGCTGCTCACAGAGGTGGTGTCAAGAAAGTTCTTATTCCCAAAGAAAACGAAAAGGACTTAAAGGATATACCTCCCACGGTGTTAAAAGAGCTTGAAATTGTTTTGGTGGAGCACATGGACGAAGTTTTGCCTCATTCGCTGGTTTTAAATGAGGGGGATACTCTTTTTAAAGAAAGCGACATGCCTTTTGACATAATGCAAAAAGAAGTTGATATAGAGCAGCGGTCCGGTTTAATATAAATAAAATTTTACTAGGCATTTTTTCAAAACAATTTAATCTTGACTTCATGTTGCTAAATTGTTAGCGGTACACTGCTTTAAAAATTTGATTAACCTAAAATCCGCTAAAAAGGAATAAGGGCGGGTAGCTCAGTTGGGAGAGCATCGGCCTTACAAGCCGAGGGTCACAGGTTCAAGCCCTGTTCCGCCTACCA
>Ga0180432_10011119_pt1 | contig 10657 bp, 10 predicted proteins | sample SS_ome_10_FD_132414 | JGI IMG/M metagenome (GOLD analysis project Ga0180432, IMG submission 132414) | Hypersaline lake sediment archaeal communities from the Salton Sea, California, USA - SS_1_MS_2 metaG | ecosystem: Environmental > Aquatic > Non-marine Saline and Alkaline > Hypersaline >...
CGTGCGTCGGACCTCTTCTCATCCTCCTTGGCGCGGTGGGATCGCTATGCGATCGCTACGGCGTCAACTGGTGACCGGATCTTCATAGCCATGCGACGGTGTGATCAACGTACCCAGGTTGGGCGGGAAGCGAGGCCATAATACGGGTGATGAAGCGGAGTTGCGCATGCGCAACATCCTCTTCACCAGCCCCCGAAAGACTCGGGGGCTTTTTCGTTTTCCAGGTCACGCTCTTGAAGAGGAACCAACGTCTCGAGCGCAACAGCGCGTAGCGAACGTAGGTTCGGCTACCCATGGCGGTCACGCAGCGGGCGTAGGCTAGGGTCTTCCCGGGGGGGAAACGAGAATCTTGACCCTACTTCTCTCAGCCATGCTCGCCTTCAAGGAAATGACGCGAAACGTCGGTCGCTTCGCATCGATCAGTTCCGTCATCGCACTCATCACAGTCCTGATTCTCTTTCTCAGTGGACTGGGAGAAGGGTTGGCGCTGGGAAATCGACAGTTCATCGAACGCATTCAGGGTGAGCTTCTGGTGTATCAGGACACGGCTGACCTACAGATCGCTGCCAGCCAATTCGACCGCAGCATCATTGCCTCGGTGAGGCGCGTACCCGGCGTGGAGGATGTCGGCGCGATTGGCTTCTCGAGCACTGTGATTCGACCCCCATCTCAATCCAACGCCGCTGGGGATGAGGAGGGCTTACGCGTTTCACTCCTTGGGGTGGAGCCCGACAGGCCGGGGGAACCCGCGGTGCGTGAGGGAACGACGTTCTCCTCCTCGTCCGCTAATGAGGCGATTTTGGGTCGTCAGGCCGCCCTTCGGAGTGGTGCGCGGTTGGGCGACATCATCACGATTCGCTCTACCCAAGGTGCGGTCGATGAGTCGTATGACCTGCGGGTGGTGGGTATTGCCGATGGACAGCAGTATCAAATCAGTCCTGGGTTGATCGTTCCACTCATCACCTTCGATCGGGTCAAACCCAAGGGGGATACCCGAGCGGACGAAACCTCACTCGTCTTCAACGTCGTTGCGGTCCGGGGGGCACCCGGTATCGAGACCGAGGAACTCAAAGCCGCCATCGAGCGAGAGGTGCGCTCGGTGGAGGCAACCGACCTCGTCACCGCGTACGAGAACATCCCTGGCTATACGGCGCAACGAAGCACCGTGGACACGCAAACCGGGTTCACACTCATCATCGGGATTCTCGTGGTGGGCGGATTCTTTCAGATTCAAACCCTCCAGAAGTTAGGGCAGATTGGCATGCTCAAAGCCATTGGGGCGTCGAATGGATTGGTTGCCTGGTCCACGGTGCTGCAGATCGTCTTCACGAACCTGATTGGTGTTGCTCTCGGGGCGATCGGTACGGCGCTCCTTGCAGCCTCGTTCCCAGCGACAGTGCCCATCGTTTTCCGTCAGGGCAATGTGCTGATTGCCGTGAGCGGCTTGCTGATCATTGGGCCTCTAGGTGGACTCGTGGCGCTTCGTGCCGCCCTTCAGGTTGAACCCTTGACGGCACTGGGGCTCGGAAAATGACGGTCCTCCCCGGCGCAGACGATTCGGCTCTCCATCTCCCTTCGGCGGCCGAGGGTCCGGCCCTCGTGGCCGATGGTGTCACCAAGGAATACCGGCTCGGCGAGCAGGTCATCTATGCAGTCAAGGACGTCTCGATTCAGGTTCAGCCCGGCGAGTTCGTAGCTCTCGTGGGTCCCTCGGGTTCAGGAAAGACAAGTCTGCTAGCCATTTTGGCTGGGCTGCTCAGGCCAAGCACCGGCTCGGTACGGATTGCCGATGAGGAAATCGGGATGCTCTCCGATCGTGCGCTCACGCGCTTCAGGCGGCGTAACATCGGGTTCACCTTCCAGGCAAACAACCTTCTGCCGTACCTCACGGTGCTCGAGAACGTGACCCTGATGCTGTCCCTCAACGGACGCACGACGCCTGCTGCCGTGGCTTGGGCAAAGGACCTGCTCGCGCAGCTGGGACTCGAGGACCGGTTGAACAACTTGCCGTCACAACTCTCGGGTGGTCAACAGCAGCGGGTGTCAATTGCACGGGCCCTGATTCATCGTCCCGCCGTGGTGCTGGCCGATGAGCCAACGGCAAGTTTGGATACCGAGCGCGCATTTCAGGTGGTCAAGACGTTTGCGGATCTGATCCACGACAACCGGCGCGCAGGCATCATCGTCACGCACGACCTTCGCATGGTCCGGTACGTCGACCGCGTCATTCAGATGCGCGACGGCGTGCTTGAGCGTGTTCTCGATCAGCGAGAAGAAATTCTCGCTCTGGCGGAGGGGGCTCCATGACGTTCACGCAAGCACAGGAGGAACCATGCGTTTAGTTCGAGTCTTGCTCATCACACTCGTTGTCGTCAGCATTGTGGGTACGGGCGCCTGGTGGTTCTTTTTCCGCACGACGACAACATCGGACCCTGCCGCAAATCCAGATTCGACCGAGGCTGCGGCTGAGTCTGCGGTGTCGCCTGCCGCTCCCGCGACGAACATCGTGGCGGGTACCCCGTCGACGGCCGAGGTCGAAGTTGCGCCACGTCGGACGGCGTCCCTGTCCTTCTCAGTCTCAGGCCTGCTCGCAGAGCGGATCGTCGACGTGGGCACGCTCGTGGCCGAAGGCGAACCGATTCTCCGTCTCGAGGATAGCCGCGAGAGAGCGCGCCTCGCAGAAGCGCAGGCAGCTCTTGCGGCCGCCGAGGCTGCGGTTGCGTCGGCGCAAGCTGGAGCCGCTGCGGCTGAGCGTCAGCGTGCCGTTCAGGCGGCGGCCATCACGGTGGTGCAAGCCCAAAGGGACGCTGCTGAGGCGGCACTTCGGCTCACTGCAACCCAGGCAGACGCGACGATCGATCAGGCTCAGGCTGGCGCACGCCAGGCTGCCGCTGCGGTCGCTCAGGCGGAGGCGAACGCCGCTGCGTCGCTCGCAGCGCTGGAGCAGGCCGAAGCACAGGTGACACTCGCAGAGGCGCAGCGCGCGCAGGCGGAGGCGGCGGTTGCGACGGCGCAGCTTGCCGTGGAGGAGCGAACCCTTCGTGCACCTTTCACGGGTCGCGTACTCGAAATCGGTTTCGAGGTGGGTGAGGCGATCGGTGCGTCCAATGCGGCGACGGTCGTATTTGCCGACACCTCATCCTGGATCGTTGAGACCACCAACCTGACGGAGCTGCAAGTGGTGGGTGTCGCAGAGGGGGACGTCGTCGAAGTCGAGGTCGATGCACTTCCGAGTGTCACCTTTTCCGGGATCGTCGAGCGCGTCTCGTTCGTACCCGAGCTCGTGCGGGGGGACGTGACCTACGTCGCGACCATCGGGCTCGATGTTTCGTCCTCCGAAGTGCCCGAAGTAGGGCTGCTGCGACCCGGAATGACCGGCATTGTTCGGGGTTTGCTCGAGGACTGAACTACGGCTCGGGCGCACCCAAGTAGCACCGACATGCGTGCCTCGCGAAGACCGTGAGACACGCATTTCATTGACTACGTGACATTTGTCACAAGACGTTCGTCCCTTTAGAAATCGCCCTCATTCCGCGACATTGGGCGCATGAACGACCACCTGCAGACCGTCGACCGCTCCATGGCCCGCACGACCCGCAGGGTGGCTCATGTGGTGGATCCAGCAACCGAACTCGAGACCCTCGTTCTGGTCTACAACCTCCTGGCGGCGACCTTCAATTCGCCCCGCGAGGCACTCGTCGACGACCTAAGGGCCGGGCGAATCGAAGTAACCGCTGATCGTCTTGCCCACTTGCTCGGGAGTCGAGCTCCCGTCCTCAAGCCCACCGACCTGCCACGGCTCGAGGCAACCTATGTCGACCTGTTCGTATCAAGCCGCAAAGGGATTGCAGCACCGCCCTACCTTGGCTACGCCATCGACAACGAACTGCTGGGTGAGGCGGCTGAAGCGCTTGGCCGCACACTCGAAAGCCAGGGTGTGGGCATCTCCCCCACCTGGCGTGATCTTCCTGACCACATTGCGGCCGTGAGTGAGGCCGGCCTGTTCCTCCTGGGGATTGAGCGGGTGGATGCGTCGCGCGAGCTTCTCGCACGATTCATGCTCCCGTGGTTCGACCGGTACGCCCACGTTGTGGCGGACCGAGACGTCAGTGGCTACTACGGGCCGCTGATCACGTTCTTGCACGGATCGATCAGGGAGGTCACACGTGGGAATGGATCGTAGGGATTTTCTCAAGCTGTCGGCCGCGACGGTCGGGGCAGCCACGGTATCGGGAACGGCGGGCGCACAAACGCTCCCCGACTGGATTCCGAATCCGTTTGGCCCCATGCCGCCGCAGTGGTACGACGGCGACGTCAAGCAGGTGTACTCGTACTGCGAGAACTGCTTCTGGAAATGCGGAATCCAGGTTTCCGTAGAAGGCGGAAAGGTTCGTAAGGTCGATGGCTATGCAGCCAACCCGAAGTCGCGCGGCATGCTCTGCCCGCGCGGCCAGGGTGCACCGACGCAAACCTACGACCCGGATCGTCTCAAGCGGCCCCTCATTCGCATCGAGGGCACCGAGCGTGGCGAAGGGCAGTACCGCGAAGCCACCTGGGACGAGGCATTCGACTACATCGCGGAGAAGATGTTCAAGATTCGCGACGAGTACGGCACCGAGGCCACCGCATGGTTCGGGCACGGCACCGGCGACAAGTGGTTCGCCTCCTACCTTCCTGGAGCATGGGGCTCACCCAACGCCGCCAAACCGTCCGTCAGCCTCTGCACGGGACCCCGCGAGACCGCCAGCCAGTACACCTTCGGGCGCGGCATCTCCGGCCACGAACAAATCGACTGGGCCGAGACGGACTACATCCTTCTTATCGGCCATCACATCGGCGAGGACACCCATAACACGCAGCTGCAGGACTTCTCGCTCGCCCTCAAGCGCGGCGCGAAACTCGTGGTCGTCGACCCTCGCTTCAGTACGGCTGCCGCGAAGGCGAAGGACTGGCTGCCCATCAAACCGGGAACCGATACGGCTCTCCTGCTTGCCTTCATGAATGTCCTGATCGAAGAGAACCTCTACGATCCGGAATACATCGAGAAATACACGCTCGGTTTCGAGCAACTCGCCAATCACGTGACGCAGTACACGCCCGAGTGGGCGGCAGAGATCACGGACATCCCCGCGAGCACGATCCGCCGCATCGTACGCGAGATGGGTGAGCACGCCCCTCGGGCCGTCATTCCCGTCGGGCGCCACGTCGTCTGGTACGGAAACGACACGCAACGCAACCGCGCGCTCTACCTCGTCAATGCCCTGCTCGGGAATTACGGCAAGCCAGGTGGCTACTACTTCTGTGACGCGCCACTCGTCGAGGAGTACCCGCATCCCGAGTTGCCGCTCGCACCCTCCTCAGGCGGCTGTGGCGGCACCACGACCGAAGTAGAGGCGGAGTCGCCCTTCCGGGATTCGGTCGATCGCGGCCTGTTCTACGGGACCGCTACGGCCGTGCAGGAAATGATCCCGCCGATGATCACTGGCGAGCCCTACCCCATCAAGGGCCTGTTCAGCTACGGCGTGAACCTCTTCCATTCGATCCCGATGGTGGAACGCACCAAGGAAGCGCTTCGCAACCTCGATCTCTACGTCGCCATCGACGTGCTCCCCATGGAGCACGTGATGTGGGCCGACGTCATCCTTCCTGAAGCGACCTACCTCGAGCGTTACGACGACCTGCTGCTTCAGTCCTACAAGGAGCCGTTCATTGCCGCGCGGTTCCCCGCCGTCGAGGCGATGTACGACACCAAACCGGGCTGGTGGATTGCCAAGGAGCTTGGTAACAAGCTCGGGCTCGGCGAGTTCTTCCCCTGGGAGGACATGGAGGACTACCTCGACACGCGCCTCCGCAGCATCGGCTCGAACCTCGAGGAGATGCGGACGCAGGGCACGATCGTTCGACGTGGCCGTCCCTACTTCGAGGACTACGAACGCTTCAACCGCAATCCTCTGGGCACCCCATCAGGAAAGATCGAGCTTTACAGCGAGCGGTTCGCAGCAGCAGGCCACAACCCCATGCCGGTCTACACGCCGCCCATGGACGTTCCCGAAGGTCACTACCGACTGCTATACGGGCGTTCGCCGATGCACACCTTCGCCCGAACCCACAACAACGCCGTGCTCATGGACCAAATGAGCGAGAACGAAGTCTGGATCTCGACCCATGAGGCTGAGACACTCGGCATTCATCAGGGGGAGTACATCTGGGTCGAGGGTGAGGACGGCACCCGCGAGGGTCCGGTGAAGGCGCGCGTCACGGAACGCATCCGAAACGACTGCATCTACATGGTGCACGGCTTCGGCCACAAGGCACCCCTGATGCGGCTCGCGAACGGTCGCGGTGCTTCGGATACGCACCTGCAGTCGCGCTACACCCTCGATCCCATCTCGGGTGGCGCAGGCTTGCGGAACAACTTCGTGCGCCTCGTCCCCGGAGCCCCGCATCCCCACCATCCCCCCATCAAGGACATGGTTGCCGATAGGAGCCCGGTATGACCCGCTATGCGATGGCGATTGACCTGGCAGCCTGCGTCGGTTGCTCGGCCTGCTCGGTCGCCTGCACCATGGAAAACGACGTTCCAGTCGGAAACCACCGGCTATGGATTCGCAACACGGAGATCGGCACGTTCCCCAACCTCACGGTCGAGTTCCGACCCGAGCAGTGTCTTCACTGTGAAAACCCACCCTGCGTTCCCGTCTGCCCGACCGGCTGCTGCTTCGTGACCGACGAGGGCATCGTCGACATCGACAGCAAGAAGTGCATCGCCTGCGGTGCCTGCATCGCCGCTTGCCCCTACGACGCGCGAAGCATGCACCCCGACGGGTACGTCACCAAATGCGACTTCTGCAAACACCGTCTCGAAGAGGGCAAACTCCCCGCCTGCGTGGAAACCTGCCCTACGCTCTGCCGTAGCTTCGGAGACCTCGACGATCCCAACAGCGCAGTCTCGGTTGCGATTCGCACCGCGGACCGTGTCGACGTCCTGCGTCCTGAGCAGGGTACGGGTCCGAACCTGTACTACCTCAATGCCCCCGCAAGCTTCGGCCTGACCACCACCGTCGGTCAGGTCGGCACCGAGGAAGGAGCGCACTGATCATGGTGGAGTGGTACGGACTTCCCTGGTCGCAACACTTCTGGCACTGGCCCACGCTGTTTCACTTCGCGTTCGTCGCCCTCGCGGGCGGAGCCGCCTTCGTGACGATGATCGCCACGCTGCGTGATCATCCGCGCAAACGGACCTACGCGCTCATTACCATCGGCCTGATCGTGCTCGATCTCGCGACGCTGTGGGCGGAGTCACCCGCCCGCTGGCGCTTCACGCACGTGTGGCTGTTCCTTGCGTTCACGCCCACCTCGCCCATCTGGGTCGGTGCGTGGGGCTTGATTACCTCGCTCGTCGCCAGCTTCTTCGTGTGGATCGATCGCGGCCCCCGCATGCTGTGGGGTGCGTTGCTGGTCGTGGGCAGCTCACTCGCCCTGATGTACCCGGGTATGGCGCTCGCAGTGAACACCAACCGACCGATCTGGTCGATGATGCTCATCGCGCTCTTTCCCCTGACCGGGATGGTCACCGTCATTGCCATCGCCATGCTCTTCAAACAGGCGTGGGCGAACCCCTTCATCGTGCCGCTGAGTTTGGCGAGCGCAATCTTGGGTGTCGTCTACCTGTGGGGCTTGGCGACTGGAATCCCCGAAGCCCAGCAAGGCTTCGCGTACCTCTGGAGTCATGGGGGTCCCCTGTTCCTCGTGGGACTCGCCTTACTCGTGGCGCCCGCCTTCTTGCGGCGGACGCCCCTCCTAGCCGCCCTGGTGCCCTTCGTGGGTGCCACCGTCGTCCGCTCCCTGATCGTAGAGATCGGGCAGCACCAGTTCTTCGGGTTCTAAGGCCACAAGGCCTGGACCGAGAGGAGTCATCCGCATGAAGAAGTTCCTCGTCGTACTCATCGCAAGCCTGTTCGTCACCGCCGCCATGGCGCAAGTCGCCAACACCCCGGCCGCTGAGCGCATGTACGAAGTCGTTCAGGAAGCCAGCACCGAGGGCTGGATGCAAATCGGTGTCGAGGATGCCGCCGACTACATCTTCGACGTCATGCCCGTCGTGGTCGATGTCCGCTCGCAAGACGAGTGGGATGATGGTCACCTCGAAGGCGCTGTACACTTCCCCGTTCAGACCATTGGTGAGTACCTTGACAGCATGCCTGCTGACCTGGATACACCCATCCTCGTCTACTGCGCAGCTGGAACACGCGGCTTCTGGGCAATCGCCTACATCACGTCGCTGGGCTACACGAACGTCAAGAACATGCGTGGCGGTTACAACGCCTGGATCGACGCAGGCTTCCCGACCACGAACTAACCCTAGCGACCTCCCGGTCAAGACTCCCGCAGCGAACGGCTGCGGGAGTCTTCTATTTGGTCCTCACTCACAATTTGTCCTAAGGATTTGTTCGGCTCAGTCGAAACCACCGCTCGGCGCAGGCACGCGACTCGGTGCGGTGCACGGCAGACCCTCCTCGAACAGGGTGCGCTCATCCTCGGGCAGCCTAGCGCGGGCCAGATCACGAATTCCGTTCACGCCAATGAAGAACTCGCGCATCATCACGACCAGCAGGTACCGACCGGTTTCACTCAACTCCAGCGCATCCGCATCATCACGAGAAAACGCACCCGCCGCCTTGAGGAAAAGGTACTCCGGCAACAGGGATGCCTCGATCCGGGCGCCCGTACGCTCGCGGTACCGCTTCTTGTCGAGGCGAAGCCCAAACAGATCCATCATCAAACGGTAGCGCTTGCGGTCCGTGGCACCGAGTGGCATGTGCGCGTCCATGCTTAGGCGACCCGCCTCGATGGCCTCGGCGTAGGCACGCAGGCTAAACGGATTGGCGTAGAGCTCCTCCCGCAAGTAACTGAACGAACCCGAGCCAATCCCGACGTACTCGTCATGATCGACGATGTACTCATCGATCATCGTGGCCTCTTTACGGGAGAATGCCCAGGCTGAGGTGGGTTTGTACCCATCGGATAGCGCGCGCGACAGAAGCCGATACTGTCGTTCCTCGCGCTGATAATCCACCCTACCAAGCGCCTTCTCGAGCGGCTTTTCCACAGCGGGTGACACCATCAGTGGGTAGTACGTCACCTGGTCGGCGCCGGTTGCCTTCAGGGTTTCGATGTCGCGAAGCAGGACGCTGTCGACAAGTGAGGGCAAATTGAAGATCATGTCGATGTTGAGCGTCGTGACGCGCCCTACGGCCCGCTCGATGCCTGCAAGGATCTCCTCCGCAGAACCGTAGGCATCGAATCGCTTCATTTGCCGCAGCAGCTCATCATCGAGACTCTGGACCCCCACGGAGAGGCGATCGACGCGTCCCTCGAGCACGGAGAGGACATCCTCCGTCAGGTGATTCGGGTTGGTCTCGGTCGACACCTGCTCGATTCCGAACAATTCCATGGCGAGGTCAATCGTTGCAGCAAGCTCTTCAGGAATGACCGTCGGGGTGCCACCCCCGATGTACATGTCGTTGAAGCTGTACCCAAGATCGGCCACCATCCGCATTTCCTCACGAAGATTCCTGAAGTACCGCGCGGCGGCATCCTGTTGAAAGGGAAAACGGTTGAACGAGCAGTACGGACACAAGCGGTGACAAAACGGCACGTGGGCGTAAAGGAGATACCCACCGTCATATCGCGGCTTTGGAAGTTCGCCAGGCGTGTAGGGCTCGAGACTCAATTGCTGCGACCGCAAACCACGGAGTCGCTGCGTCAGTATTCGTTCGGCAATCACGGTTTCATTCTCTCAGGCATAGATGACCAGTGTGTTACGGCACACAATATCGTCTGACGCCGCATTCCCTCCCCTTGGTCATCACGCCCACGCGCAGGCCGTCGATGGAGGCATCGGTTCAACTCGTGGACGCAGCCTGGTTGGACCCTGTCGCGGCCGCCGTGACACCGAGCGCGATGTACACCGCGCCGCTGAACCAACGCTGGATGCGTGGCGCCGCGGGATGCGCGCGGAGCTGCGCACCAAGCCAACCTGCGCTGAGTGCATAGAGGCTGTCCGTGACGGCAGCGAGCGCAACGAAGAGCGCGCCGAGAAGCAGCACCTGTACGGCCACCGACCCGCCCGCCGGGTCGAGGAACTGCGGCACGAATGCGAGCACGAAGAGTGCAAGCTTCGGATTCAGAATCGTGACCAGCGTGCCCTGCAGAGCAATTTTCTGCAGCGACGATCTCGAGACTTCGGAGGGCGCCAGTAGCGCGCCGTCCGGTTCACGCCAGGTTCGAATTCCCAGGTACACGAGGTAGATTGCGCCCGCCCACTTCACGACCGCGAAAGCCATGGAGGACGCCGTCAGGAGGGCGGCCAAACCCAGGGCCGCAGCGACGAACTGCAGATAGGCACCGACCCCCACGCCCAGGACGGAGACGATGCCGGCAAGACGACCTCGCTGGAGCGACAAGGCCACGACGTACATCACCGATGGGCCTGGCAATACCAACAAGGCGAGTGAGGCCACCGCGAACGCAACGAGGGTCGACGCATCGAACATTTCGGCCCAGCATACGCCCGCGGCGCGCAAACGTTATCGTCTCCGCTATGGCTTCCAAGAGTGTCGCTCGTGTGGCGAATGCGCTGCAAACGCATGGTATC
>Ga0180432_10011125_pt1 | contig 10653 bp, 8 predicted proteins | sample SS_ome_10_FD_132414 | JGI IMG/M metagenome (GOLD analysis project Ga0180432, IMG submission 132414) | Hypersaline lake sediment archaeal communities from the Salton Sea, California, USA - SS_1_MS_2 metaG | ecosystem: Environmental > Aquatic > Non-marine Saline and Alkaline > Hypersaline >...
AAAAGGATCAGGTTGCGTCAATTTCCCGCAGCTTCCAGCGGTAGCGCTGGCGATTGGTGATGAGAAACTCCTCGGCCTCAGTAACGATGCCGTCAAGCCGCTCGCCTTGACCATAGACCTCGGCAAGCTTATCTATATGCGGCTCCACCACCCGACGAAAATCCGATCGAATGGCGTTTTCCTCAAGGCCATCGGGATTACCACGATTGGCCTCGGCGTATGCGCCAGTCAGCAACCGCCGGGGATAAAGATATTCGTAAACCCTTGCGTAGAGGCTCCGTTTAAGGTGGTTCAGGTTATCCTTACGGCCCTCGAAGAGGCCGCGATTGTCAAGGAGCCACCTCTTCAGAGAGAGAAGCTCGGGAAATTCCTCTTCCCGCCGGTAGTCACTGGCATCCCGCAACACCTTGCTCTTCCATTCCTCAAAGCCGGCCTCCACGTTGTCGTAAAACCGTATGTGCCCCAGAAGAAGGCGAGGGTACTTCTCATAACCTGTGGGCCGTTCGCTCAAAAAGAGCGGTAGAAGATCTCCTCCCAGCCGGTCCAGCGCACGGAAGAGAAGCCCGCAGAACTCCTCTAACTTAGCTGTGTCAACCTGTTTCACCATGATCATACCTCCTTTAGATAGCTCCCTTCATAGTCTTTTTAATTGATCCATCAACTTCAGGTATTCAATCCCATCAACCATTCCTGTACCCCCAATGAACTCGTTAGAGATGCGCCTATACCGGGCATTCTGTAAGTCGTCACCGCCTCGAAGAGGCGAATCCCGTAAAACGTCCGAGAACGCGCCAAGAGGGTCGTTCACCAGCCGGTCGGACAGAAGTATCCAATCGGCAAGCAGAGAGTGTCCTTCACGCCGTTTCGCCACGCGCCTGGCAAAGTTGACGATGGCGGAGTAATGCCGAATGACCTCATCTGCGTTGTAAGCTTTTCCCTGGACATAGAAGGTGTTGTGGTCGAACCCTCCGGGAGCCAGGGTAGGCGCAGACTGGAAGTAGTAAGGCCCCTTGCAGGCACACAGTTTCCGGAGCAAAGCAAGCAGAGTGAAGGTCGCCAAGCGGCTGCGGGAAAACCGCCGCTGGCTGAAATCAAGGGCCTCATCCCGTCCGGGTCTCAACTGGGGCAAAATAAAGGCAAGCAGGCGGTAGTGTCCCACCCCCAACGGCAGGACATGCGCCTGAACATCGGCACGCATCTGGCCCAGTGCCTCCAGCCCGGGGGCCACCGCGTCGTCGGCAAAAAGGACTGCCAGCGCCTCCTTTTCACTCAGTTCTCCCTCTGGTTCCAACTCTTGCGGAGCCCGGCGCTCATCGCTGTCGTTGGCCAGTTGTTCCTGGACGTACTGTATGGAAAAGGGGCGTTTCTCTTCCCATGCCTGTGTCCGGTATCGATCCATCACACGAAAGATGCCGTCTACCTTTGTGGTGAGTCTCTGAGCCCCGGTCTCATCATGGTGTCCATAGTGGAATACGAGGTTGTATTGCTTGGGGACCGGGAAGTCCTTGCTCTTAGGCTGTGGCCGGGCAATGTGCATCCCCAAAAGTTTGGTCATCAGGTAGCCACCAACGCCGCACCGTGCGCAAAGTGCTTCCTCAAAAGGCCGCAGTTTAGGTGACTGGTTGTAGAAGCGTCCCGCCCCAAATCCGCCGGTGATATTTTTCTCCAAAATGATGGCGGCATCGATGCCGCAAAAGCGGCATGGCAGCCTGCCCTGGAGATCGACCTTTTCTCTTTTCCCACCAAGCGGCAGAAAACCGAGTTGAGTGCCTTGAGCCAGGGCATCCACCACCTGGGCCAAGCTCAATGCCGGCATCTTCCCTGCCAGGTTCGCTGCCAGCATCTCAATGCCTTCTTGGTCCTTCGTCTGCCGCACGTTCTTCAGGAAGCCTGTAATGGCAGCCTGGAGTTGGTCACGATCAACCACCTGGGCCTTTTTCCGTTCGGTGAAGACATCCTTGTCGAAATCATCCCCTGGCCCTAAAGCGAAGACAGCGCGCATCGCATCAGGGGGGAGCAAACCCTCTTCCATAGCCCGCCGGAGGAACGCGTAAAAGCTCTGCATTTCTGCCCCGTCCCTGGAGTAGAAGAAGCTCAGAACGGCCAGGATGATGTTAATGTTTGTGTCTTTCTTCTCGGCCAGTTGGCGTAACCGTTCGTTGACCTTGTGCAACAGGTGGGACAAGAGATCTGGTGGCACGGCGAAAGCCGGGAAGGGTTCAATGTTGCTCTTGTAGAATGTCAGCATTCGGCCGACGTCACCGTATATGCCCAGGCCCGGGTCCTCATCGTCGAAGTAAAGGCCGGGCAAGCTGGTGAGCACTTCTTCTCGGAAAGCCTCAGCCATCTTTTCCAGGGCCGCCCGGCCGTGATAGAGGTAGTAGTAGTTCTCCAGGTCGTTGGCCAGTAATGCCATACGGCCCAGACCGTTTTTCTCAACAGCCCGGCTCAGGGCCTTGCTCAAGAAATCGTTCAGGAGCACATTGCCAAGGAAGACTTCTTCACGCCGCACCACAGGCGAGAAGAAACGGATCAGGGCCAGGTGAGAGCCATCAGGCAGTTGCTGTTCCCAGTAGGCCGCGCCATCGGCCACCAGAGCCCCAACCGCCTGGCCGTCAACCGCATTGGGTAGCCCCCACCGGCTCAGGGTTTCATCTGCAGCCTTTGCCACGAAATGGAATTCGTTCATAAGGTCACCCCTATTATTTGTAGGTTCGGGCTCGTTTCCTCCGCGCTACATCTCGCACCGCCTGCAGGTGGAGCACCTCGGCCACCTCGTACTGGGGCTAAACCGAGCCGCCCTTAGGCCACAATTGCAGGTGGGCCTCGGTCCGGGGTCAGAAAAGCTAAAGAGTGTCATGGGGTTACATCTACAAAATACCCATACCCCGCGCTGGTCTTGGCTCCGGCGCCCATGCGGGTCAGACCGCCGATCACCCAGTCTCGCACCATGTCTCGTAATCGGCGAACCTTTGAATCAGATGGCCTCCGCCAGCCAATAGCGAAGCGGAATTCGGTATCCGCCGCAACGGTGAGGAAGTAGATTGGCCCCGGACTTTGCCAGCCGGTGGGGTACTCGTTGCCGCTGTAGTACTTGGGGTAGTGCGGGTTCATAATGTCCAACTCCAGTTTGGGCACATGCGACGAGGCCGGGATAGCATCAAAGAATTTGGCCTGACCGGCCACGGCCGTAGTGCCGAACACGGTACGGAAGTCATCAGCCAGCCTTTGGATTCCTTCGGATTGCTCCGCCTTCCAGTCTTCGTATTTCTTGCGCTCCTTGCTGTCTCTGTGGCCGTCTGTGCTCAAAACCTCATTCAATTGCTTGAGATCAGACCTTCCAAGTTGATCTACAATCTGAATCAGCGTCCAGGCCCGCGCCAGACCTTTGACACTGCTGCCTGGCAAAAGGGGAAAGCCGTAACGGTGAAAGGTGAAACCGACTTCCATCGGTCCGCTACGCCCCAGCCCGGCGATGAGGCGCCACTCCGTTTTAAGGTGAAACGGTTCAGCGTGGGCCGTACGCACCAGCGCCTCCCAACGAGCATTCCAGTCCCGCAACAAAGTGATTTCCCCCTTCTCGGCAGCCTTACGCACCGCCTCCAGGCCCGATTTTTTTAGCGTGGCCTGCACGCTCCAGTCCGGCGCGAAACGCTGGAAAATCAAGGCTGGATTCTGTGGCGTCTTGCCTTGATATTTGCCCCACGCCATTGCACTGGCTTTGGGTATGGGATAGCACATATCATCTTGAGAGGTGTTGGCCGGCCAGCTTGGAGGTCTTTGTCTAGGCAGTTTGCCTTTGAATTTCTGCGCTGGCATTATTCACCCTCCTTCGGCAGTTCGGCCTCGGCAAAGAGCTTGAGCCAGATAAGGAAAGCCGCGGCCTCAGCAGTAGCCCGCCGGTAGCCATCTGTGTCGGCTGTATTGATGATCCATTTGAGCAGATCGCTTTCTGAAAACCCCATCTTGCCTTTGACCCATTGAGACACGTGGTCTAGCAAGGCTCGATGATGCGCTTTGCCCTTGGCGTTCCAGAATGCCAGGGTCTGTCCCAGCCCGTTGGTCTGGATGTCGGCTGGGGCGCTACGTGCCAGTTGGCCGTACTTGCCTGCATAGGACTCCTCTTTGGCCGCAAGGACCCTGTCCCAGGCCAACTTGGCCCGCTCCTGCTCCAGAGAATGCTGTCGGCTCATTGTGCACCTCCTGTGAAAGTGAGGGTTACCATCCCCTGCCCGGTCGTCTCGTCGCCACCCAGCTGGGTGCGCACGAGGCCCAGGTCCTGCACTTTCTGCAAAACATCCCCCGCTGTCATGTTCACGCCTTGGGCCCTAGATTTTGTCGCCATCAGCGGCGCGTAGAGCAGGGTATCTACGGGCAGGCTTTCGGTGGTCCACAAGGCACCCCTTTCTTTGTCAACCGTCTTCGTTTCTGGATTGAGAGCGATATGCGTTTGCACCTCGGTGCCGTACTTGACGAAGTCGCGAAAGGCATCCTCGGGCAGGATGCAGAGTTTCTTTGGAAGGGCATTGCGCCAGTATTGATACTCGTAACCTTGAGGTAGCGCCTTGTTCACCAGCAATTGACCGATGGCCTGAACCTGAACGGCCTGGTTCTCGTCCGGCTTGAAGCTGAACTCCTCCAGCACCACGCTGTCCCCGGCCTTAAGGGCGTCCCCGCTGACCAGGGCAGTGTCTCTGGCTGGCGCAGTGGGCAACGTCCAGTCCACCCCCAAGTCAACCATCTGGGCCTCCCGCAGGAAGCGGGCCAGCGCGTCTACGCTGGTGGTCCATGCGAAGACACCCGCGAGGGACCGCACCGGGAAGAGGAGGATCCGGGCGTCGCCGGCGGAGAGCGCTCCCGCGTAGTCGGAGGCGTTGGCGGTCTCCGGGCCGAAGATAGCCAGGTGCTCGGCCTTTGATAGGTTGCTCTGCGAGTTACGGCCGGGATCGCTAGCCGCTCGCAACCGCCCCTTCAGGCTGCTGGCCTGGACGATGGGGTAGTCGGTGATGCGCTCGCGCTGGATGGGCAGGTCCGCGGCGCCAAGCCCCCGGCCGGTTCCGGCGTGCAGGGGCGTCTCCACGTAGATGAACAACATGCTTTTATCCTCGAACATGGGATCACTCCTTCCATTCGCTGATGATCATTTGGCCGAAGCCGATCTCCGGCCAGCGGTCGGAAATAGCGTTGTTGATCAAGTCCGACTTGAGACGAGCCGACCCGTCGTGGCTGAAGTAGTACACGCTGCCAGCCGGAACATAGTTCCGGGCCGGCTTCTGGCCGCCGCTCGCCCAGTCGAACCCGCCCACGCTTTCGTAGCGCTTGAGCGCTAAGGCCTGCAGCTCGACGTGGCCATCGAAGAACTTGCTCCAGCCATTTTTCGGCTTCCAACCATTCTCGAAATAGGTCGGGCTGGCAAAATACACCTTGAAGCACGAGGGCAGCGGATCGCGCGGCTGTGGCCACGCCAGCGGCGGTTTGAACTGGGTGAAGTGCGCGCCTCGTCCCTCGCCGCCGATGCGCATTTGTCCGGCATCGGGCCAGCCACTGTAGCCGTCCACCTCTACCCACAAGCCCACACCCTGGCAGGGGCAGATGAACTCAACCTCATACAGCGCGCCTTCCCGGGTGGTACGGGTAGCATCATCCCGACCGATGCCGAAGCGGCTCTCGCACACAAAAAGTTCGTCGCTACGTGTTGCGGCAACCGGTTCTCCGGCCAGGGACCTGAGCAGGTCCGCCTCGATCAGCCAGTCACCGAATCCTTCTTTGTTGGGCTCGCTGTCCTCCGGAGGCCAAAGGAGCATAGCCAACTCATCCGGCGCGTTGGTGAGCACGTGCGGAATCTCTTGCCGCAAGCGGGGCCTGAGCAAACGATAATAGGCATCGGCCTTCTTGTCCGGCGCGACGTTGGCCGGTACCGGAAAATAGCGGAGGACTACACCGTTCTCTTCCCTGGCGATGAACGGTCCTCGCAGCCGAAGCGAGCCAAAATCCTCGGCAGTACCTACCGTTTCTCGAATGGCGATCTGATTGCGCAGCTCTATCCCTTTTACCACCAGATGATGGGAGCGGATAGCGCCCTGGATCACACTTGGATAGGGTGGGAACAGGCTTCGGGCACGGTGATCTCTGAGCGCGTCAAAGGGCTTCCCATCGCGAAAGAGCCATACATCCACAGGCTCCAAGAAGAGTTGCATTGTCATTCCCCACCTCCTTGCGCCACAAATCGAGCAAACACGACCCAACGGGCCAGTTCGGCCAGGCCTTGCGGGATATCAGCTTCGTCAACTCTCTCGTACGGCAAATGGTCATCCATCTTTTGGGCCCAGTTCGCCAGAGTATCAATCAATGCGTCGGCATCGGAGTCTGCCAGTGCGTTACTCCTGTGTCGGTTGACCAATTGTTTCAGTACCGCCCTGCGCGCGTCGGAGGGCAAGGCCGTGACAACACATGCCTTGTCGTTTAGGTCGTAGGCAAAGCGAGAGGAGAGGCGGCCCTCGGCGAAGCACCCTGCAAGCCGATCAAAGTGGTCGCCCATGCTCACCCACTTGGTGCGCATGATCAAGGTCTCGCCGCTGCGCCTGATCACCCGCACAGCCAACGCTGCCTTGTTCGCCACCTTCTTGGCATACATCTCTGCCTCGTGCGCTGCCTGGAGGGCTGCATCAAGAGGATAGAGGTGGTGGACAACAGTAATGCCCGCACTCAAGGTTATATGGGGACCAGGCATGGGGAGAGTCTCTTCCTCCCAAACCAGAAAGCCATTGCTATCTGGTTTGGTCTGAAGATCTCCATTCCGCACCTCGGCGTGACCGGTGAACAGGGCATATAATTCACGCGCCGCAGGCACGACCTCAGCGAGGGGCAATAGAGCCAGCACATTATCGCCACCGGCATAAACCACGCGGCCGAAATGGCGCTCCTCCACCACCCAAGGCACGCAACGCAAGACAAAGGTGCTCAGAGCGGCACTCAGAGTGGCATGCAAATTGGCTGCCAGCGGCCGCGGTGCACTCAGCGTGGCATCCCAATCATTCGCATTGGCCAGGATGCCAAATCTCGCTAACACATTCGGGTGCATCACCTCTCGGAAAGCTGGCACCTTATCATGTTTGCCGGCCAGCCATTTCCCCATATCGTCGACATCCATCAGCAGGACAGCGTAGTAAGTTGATGGGGCCATACCCACCTCTCGGCGGAGAGCACGGCAGGTTTCTTGTGGCCTCGACACTGCCTGGAGATTCGAGAGAGTGTCTTCCCTTGCCAGCAACAGGGGGGCCATCCGTTCCGGGTACAACACATCGGCTTCATAGCCGAGTATCTTCTCTGCATCGCCGCGTACGACGTCTGACAACTCATCAAGGTCTCTTCGCAGTCCTGGCAGAGCACCCTTTGCCGCTTCGTCTGACACCGTGGGATAACCCAGTTTCTCAAGGGATTCCAAATGCTCATCAAGGGCCTTCTGTAGTCCTGGCTTCTTTGGCAATTGGCTGAACAATTCTCTATAGAACGGAACGGCCGCGACGCGAGAAGTAGAGGGGAAGTAGAGACGGAGTTGGTGTTGTTCGAAAAAGTAACTCTGCCGGGCAAAACGTTTGACGGCAGCAATAGCACTCAGGCGCTCCCGGCCATCTGCCAACAACTCGTGGGCACGCCCCTGGCTCCTTAGTAGCTCAGCAACTTCTTGCCAGTATTGGCGAACTTGCTTACGGCTCTGTTTCTCAGCGGTTCGCAAGGCTGAAAGGGAGGGGCTCACCGTGCACTTTTCCCCGTCCTGTTCGGACGGCAGGAACACCCGGCTGTGCTTACGTGCATTCATCGCACAGGTCACCAACTCATACAACGCATCATACATTGTGCCGACGTTCGTGCCTTGTTGCCAACTTTGCCGAAACAAATCCAGTCTTTTTAAGCGTAAGCTCTGCGGACCGAGGCAAACCTCCACCCGCCTCAGCGCCTCTTCAGCCCCCTTCTCCAGCGGATAAGCGTTCGCATCCGGCCAGAGCACTGCCGACCAGTAGATTTCAGGCCACTCCTCCCGCCGAACCTGGCGGTTCCAGATTGTCTCCCATTCGCCGTGCCTCGGTCCGCCGGGAAAGTCCCGACGGACTGCCTCGGCGACTTCCTTCCACTTAGCTCGAACGGCTCCGACGATGTTGTCAGCTACGGACGAGGCGTCCCGAGCCGGCAGAACAGCAACGAATTTGTTGGGTGTTGCGGCGATAGTGATGTCGCCTGTAAAAACCGACGGTGGGAGAGGGCCCAGTTCGTCGCTTAGCCACCGATCTACCCAAGGATCTGCCCGCAGCGAAGGATAGAGGACAGCATCCGGCCCATAGGTCTCTGCAATCACTTTGATCCCTGACCAAGCCAGAAACGATAGCAGATAACTTCCCATCCACAAGTCCTGGGTGCGTCGCGCTTCATAGATAAGCGTCTGTACAGGGCCGATGGCTACTTGGAGCATAGCCACCTCGGGCAGGGCTGAAACTAACCCTGAGCAGATATCCAGATGGGCCCATAGCGTGTGGTCGATAATGCGCGTATCGGGTGGCAACAAGCGAATAGCCGGATCTGATGAGAGCAGAGGAAGAGCGCGCCACAAAGCTAGGTATTTGTTACGTGGGTCCGGTTGGCTGCTTACGAAATCGAGAATCTCTTCCGCTACCCATCCATTAGAAGCAACATTTGTGGGTAGAGGTAGAGATTGACCACAAAAAGGATGCCGAACCTGAAGGTTGCCGATGAATTCCGACGATTCCAACCGAGCCTGGTTAGGAAAGGCCGCCCGGTCGATAGCCGAGGCAATGCGGTCTGCCTCCTTGATTGATCCACCTTCTGGCGTACTCTCAAAATCCCTCCTGGTAAGTTCAGACGCTTTCTTACGGAAACGGTTTAGAAATTCGTTTTCTCCGATAATTCGCTCTATGAGTTCAAATGCCCGCCGTTGATGTCCCGCTAGCCCCAAGGTCTTATCGGGAGGGTCGTGCAAAAGCGCGACAGTTTTGAGCGTCCAATCGGTCATTGAATCACCTCCGTTGCTTGGCCAAAACCCGTTGCACTTCGGCGATTAAGGATTGCACCGGGCTTAAGGTTAAGATTTAGAATAGCATCTGTCCTGTCATAGGGTCACCTCCTGCCTGACGTCAAAGGTCCTAATGAAGTCCTGTATGACAGCGTAGTCAGTCGGCGGTAGGGCCTTCCATTTGCGGGTCTGCAACTGTAGTTGCTTGCCGGCTTCTAAGAAACGAGACTTAAAGAGGGTTAATACACCGACATACCTACCCCTCGTCAGGCGTGTAATGCGGATTCTTATCGGTGAAGCGCGCCGATCACCCTGCTGCGGTATGATCACGTCGCTCGGGCCGCCTCCTGAATACCGAAACGGGATGGGCAGACCAAATGCCGCCCGTTTTATTTGTGGGGCTGGTCCACCACCTTCAAGCCACGCCAGCACCTCATCGTGATCGGCACGTCCGATAGATGAGCGATGACTGCGGTAATCACGCAACTTGGCTCCGATACCCTCCAGAGCCTCCCACGGAGTTTCCCAACCGTCTGGCGAACTGCTCACCACCCACACCTCCGCAGCCGTCGGCGCGAGGATGTCGTAGTCAGGTATGTCAGTAAAAGCTTCCCAGGTCTCCAAGCTGCTCACCAAGGACAGGCATCGGCGAATCCCGGAAGAAAGGTGAGTATGCAACTCATCTATCGAGCGACAAGGCTTGAAGGCAAGCCCACTGACAGGATCGGCTCTCTCAACTTCTAATGACCCCGCTCCTCGATTGGCACGGGAACCCAACCCACCCAGATTGGCAAGAAGCCAAAGCGCTGCTGCAGCCTTGACCAGGGCGCCAGCACCCTCTGGGGTTTGTGACTGTAGCCGGATTTCAAACCGAACACCGGGCTTGGTGTATTGCCGGCCTGGCTGATACCGAGGCGTGCCCGGGCGACCTCTGGCAGCCATAGACCACAGTAAGTAGTCTTTACCCGTTGGTAGAAAGTCACCTTCCGGGGTGCGGATGGCCCGATCTTTGTGAAAGGTCTCTATACCTGGCGGTTGGTCCTTGTGGACCAGAACGGCAACGGCAGAGCCTTTCTCGGTAGTACCAAAAACATCGCCTTCAACCTCCTTCAACTTTTTCAGGCTTTCTTCAGCATTGCTTGAAGCGACAATAGTAGATCCCCCAACCAAAGCGCGGTACCAGAAACGCATTCCTCCCCGAATGGACGGTGCCCTCACCTCGGGATGAGCACTGGTTTCCGCCCCTCCCGAGAACAGAGGAGAGAGAACCTCACAATCAAAATCAATATTATTCATAGCCGCCCTCATAAAGTTCCTCACTTAGTTGTTGTTTGACGAGTCTACGTAGCGCAAAGACTGCCTTTATGAGCACCTTAACATATTGTTCTATATCGGAGGGTGTTTCGTTGTACCTCAAATTACCGGGGAATTTGTGATCCAGGGTCTCAGGTGCCACTTCCTCGATCCCTTTCCGAACACTCCCGAACGCTGGCTCCTTTTTCTCCGCTTCTTCGAAACACCTATAAAGGTCATGTTGATGGCCTCTGGCAGGCACTTTATTCTTTTGCACGGCAATGATCGCTTTGAGCCATTTCTCCAAGGCCTGATGCAGCAAGAAAGACACGGTC
>Ga0180432_10011126_pt1 | contig 10652 bp, 4 predicted proteins | sample SS_ome_10_FD_132414 | JGI IMG/M metagenome (GOLD analysis project Ga0180432, IMG submission 132414) | Hypersaline lake sediment archaeal communities from the Salton Sea, California, USA - SS_1_MS_2 metaG | ecosystem: Environmental > Aquatic > Non-marine Saline and Alkaline > Hypersaline >...
CCGGCGAACGAATGTCGCGGACCAGCGTCCGTAGCGGGCGTTGGCCGTGGTGAGCATGCCGAGCTCGCCGCGAGTCCTGCACGTCGAGGCCAGCCCCTGCAAGGCCGAGCGGAACTCAAGTTTCTCGACGTCGCTGAGAACGCCTGAAGCAATTGTTCTTGCTTCTTCGATCCTGCCTTCTGAGTAGAGCTTTTCCGCTTCACTCAGAGTCGTATTCAGCGGCCCATCCTGGAGCCAGATGGCCGTGCCGAGCTGCGACCGCACGACGAGCCATCGGATTGTCGCCCACAGGTCGTGGTATTGCCGCGCGGCGTGGTACCTCTGTTCGTGCTTGGCCTTGTTCTCAGCCTTTTCCAGATCATCAACCATCTTCCGGAGCTCGTTGTAACGGCCCTCGTCGGCACGGTTATAGGCCTTGAAAGGCTCGTACTTGCCGTCCTTGGGCACGCCGGGGCCGGTGAACCAATGGAACGTCGTCGAACACTCCCAGCATCCGGCCGCGCCGGTGTATTGCGGCCCCATTTCCTCGAGGCGGATGTGCATCTTGGTCATCGCGTCTGCATCACCGGGGCCGTAGTGGTCGGCGGCGTACTCGCGGAGATACTCGCGTGCCGTGAGGGCCGGGTCCCATCCGAAGCGGTAGAGATATCCGGCCACGTCCTCGACGTTCCGCGTTCGCCAGTGGATTCCCAGTGCTCCCTCGCATTTCTTGTTCACGATGTCTTTGAGCAGCGGCTCGAACGGGATCACGTTGGTCTGAGGGCCGGTCTGGTCGAGCCGGGTGCCGCCCCCGTCGGATTCGAACCATGGAATGGGCCAGCATCGGCGCCCTTTGCCGACCTTGCCATAGACTGCCGAGACGTTCGGCTCGTACGTCGGGTCTATGTTGTCGAGAGCGGAGAAGATGACGTCCTGGGGCACGACCTTGTCGAGCCCTTCGTACAGTGTGGTGAATCGCATGTGCCTGTCGCCGCCCCAGCCGCTGACGACGAGCTCGACGTCCGAGTTGATCTCTTTGACGATTGTGTGCGCGAGTCTGACGAACTCGGTTATTCGCTCGGGCTCGGCGAAGCCGTGGCCCTCGGGCAGATAAGCGAACGCTTCCTTGATGTCGTCGGGAACCTCCTTGTGACGGCCGCCGCCGGTGCCGCCTCCCTCGCTTTGCCATATCCATAAATAGTTGAGGGGATATTTGCCGAGGACGTGTTCAATGCGTTTCCTCAGCTCGGCGCGTACCTTCTCGTCGTGAGGATTGCCGGTCACCTCGAAGCCGATGCACGTGCGTATTCCCCGGCTCTGGGCGAAGGCCAGCGCGTCGGCCATCATGTCCTGCTGCCACTCGACGGCCCGCCGGGGATTGAACGTCCAGGCATCCTCTATGCCGACCTCGCAGCCCCATTCGCCGCGGTCAAAGAACTGGTCCGTGCCGAACAAGTACTCGGACGTGCTCATGGCGTGGGGCGACCACCAGCGCGACGGGGAGATCGTCGTCATGAGGGGGCCTCCCTTCCGGAACACGCCGGGCTTGCTCTCGTAGGCGCAAAACGGCTCGTGGTCATAGGCATGGAAGCCGATGAGATTCGCCTTCTGCTTGGACATCTGCTCGAAGAAGGTCCTGTAATCCTGCGGGTTCCACGTCGTGGGGCTGTTGAGGAAGTTGAACCACGGGAGGTTGCCGCGGACCTTGAGCGTGGGGACATAGGTCTTGTTCACTGCGGAAGCAACTCGACCTGGGTCTTTTGAAGGGACCGCATCGCCGCCCAGATAGAACCCAACGCCCCACGTTTCGACGAGCGTATAGGCGCCCCAGAGCGTGCTGGCCGGCGTGACGCCGTGGACGATCTGACGGAAAGGCGCGACATTTTCCGTATAGAGCGCGAAGTTCTGCTCAGGATTGGGTCCTGTCGTCGGGACTTTTTCGGAAGGGCCGGTACGCAGAACCACAGCCGGGCCGGTCTCGGGCGCCGTATCCCGGATGGCAATCCATGTGGCTGTGAGCTGGAAGACGTACGAACGCAACTCCTCCGCGGCAAGTCGGACCATGGATGCCGCGCCTGCATCAACGACCACGCTGAGGTCCTGCAACTTGTAGACGGGAGCGTGTTCCTCGGCGCTGAGAGCGGAAGGCAAGACAACTATAATACTGAGGATTGCAGCGAGGACTGTTCTCATGATGTGGCTCCAGATGCAGGGCTTCAATAAGAATGGCCGTTCACAGCTCGGGACGAGTTGTGGCTCTCGCCTCGAGCTGTTTTTCACCTTCCCTGTTTCCCAATCTTTGTCTTCGCACTGTTCGCCAGCGGGGCGCACGTCCTGCGGAGAGACTCACGGGGACCCCTCGCCATGGTGCGGCATCGCGTGCGCCGGTGACCCACATTAGGACCTGGGGGACTCGGAGTCAAGCGCCGCCGCGAGGCCCGGGGCTACTGCCGCTCCTTGTCCAAGCGGTTGGTGTGTTCAAGCGGCGTCCTGTAGATCAAGACTCGGCCGCGATTGAGGTCCGTGATGTAGAAGTTGTCCCGCTCGTCAAACGTCGCCGCATACGGCATGGAGTGGAAGTCGCGCAGCACGGCGACGGGCTGCGCGTTTTCGTAGGGGTCGCCGAAGACGAGCGGGAAGCGCTTGCCGCTGTAGCCGTTGACGCCGACAATCATGCGGCCCTTCGAATCGAACGCGGGCTCGAAGACCTCGAGGTGTTCGCGCGCGTCCTTGGTTCCCGTGAACCGGCCGCCGTGCCCCCAGACGCGGCTCGCCGGGACGGCGAAAAGGGCTTTTGCGGGACGCTCCGGAAACAGGCCGGCGTCGAACTCGAGCAACCTGTGATTGCCGGAGACTTCCAGCGCATGGTCGGAGATGAACAGGTTGCCGCGCGGGTCAAGAGCCACCGCGCCGGGGTAACTCAGGGTGTCCCGCGCGGGACGGCCGCCGTTGTTGGGGCGTTTCTCCTCGAGGTTCGGGTGGCCCAGCACGACGTCCACGACCGGCTTCGTGAGCGGATCGCGGACGCGGAACACCGTGCTGATGCTGGGGTCGCTCAGCCAGATGAACGAGCCGTCGGGCGCGGCCGCGATGCCGCCGATATTGAGGAAACCCGTCCACGCAAACTCGCCGCCGCCGGCCAACGGCAGCGGCGAACGGATCGTCAGGAACGGCATGTCGGCGTTCTTCAGCGGCAGGCGGTACACCTGGATGTCCGGCCCGCGTACGGCGAAGAGGTGGCCGGCCTTGTCGGCGCGCAGCCGGCCGTAGGGATGGCCCAGCGTCGGCTTACGCAGGCTCTTCGCGCCGACGATGCCGGACGCCTTTGCGCCGTTGGCCAGCGTGTCGACGCCGTTCCAGAAAACCACGGCATACGCGTCCGCCACAATGAGCTGGCCGTTGACGACTGCCACGCCGCGCGCGCTCTGCAGTTCGGTCTCGCAGCTCCATCTGTCGGCAAGCTGGGTCTTGAACAGGCGCAGATCGGTGCAGTGCGCGACGCCCTTTTGCGGGTCAGGGAATGGAGCGGGAAAGCGCCAGATGTCCTGCACATTCGTCGAGCACGCCACGTACACGTTGCCGTCGGCATCTATGCCGAGTCCGCCGCGCGGTTCGGTCATATGATATGGCATGCCCGCGCGGTCGCCGCGGATCGGGCCATCGCCCCTCGTCTGTCTCGGGACGTCGGAGATGAGCACCTTCTTGATCTCGCCGTTGACGAACAGAAGGACCTGGCTGTGGTTCGCGTCCAGGACCCAGATGCCGCCGGTGGCCGGATCCAGCTCGAGGCCCTGCGGGAACTTGATGTCGGAGCCGAGCGTGCCGCTTGCATCCATGCCATTCGTCAGCGGCGGCTTGAAAACGAGCACGCGGTCGTTGAGCGAGTCGGCCACGTACACTGTGCCGTCCTTGTCCACGCGGACGGCCGCCGGCGCCGACATCTGGTTCATCGCCTTGCCGCGCGCGCACGAGGCAAAGTCCGGCTGGCCGAGGACGAGATCGGCGGTCTTGGCGGGAAGCCGTGTGGTCTCGTCATAGGGGAACCGCAGGACGCGGCAGTTCTGGTTGTCGCACACCCACAGGTTGCCCTGCGCGTCGAGCCCCACGCCGCCGACGAAACCCTCGTTGTACGGGCTCCGGAAGGCGAAGCCCGCCGCGTCGGGCTTGCCGAAGCCGCGGCCGTGGTTGGGGCCGTTGGCGGCGAAGTCCTCCTGCCCCCACACGGCGTCGGCGACCGTGTCCGTCTCGAACGGCGTGTCGTAGCGCAGCACGCGGTGGTTGCACCAATCGGGCACGTAGAGGTTGCCCGCGTCGTCCACGGCCATGTTCGCAAACGAGCCGCCTTCAGTGAGGCTGATCTGGTCCACGGGCATCGTGGCGAGCGTTGTCGGGCTTGCCGGCGGCACGTCAGGCCACGTGTCGAAGTTGCCGTGCTGGTTCGCGGAGGTCCGGTTGAACGAGGGCTGGCCGATGACGAGGTCAGCGCCGATGCCTTCCACCGTCACGATTCCGTGGCCGGGAAAGTCGGAATCGCACGTGCCCGGTTTGCCTTTGTCCGGCCCGTCCTTGCAGTATCCGACGCGGCTGAAGCCCAACACGCGGCTGTTGCCGCCGTCGTATACATAGATCCGGTTCGGCCGCACGGAGCGGTCCACGATCACGCCGCCCGGGTTGAATACGGAGTTCGCGCTCGCCGCACCGGGGACTACTTCATTGAAGTCCGGCTGGCCGATGACGACGTCGGCCCAGAAGTCACCGGCCTTGCCGCGAACCGGCCGAGTGCTCTGGCCGTCCCGTTGGGCCAGGCAGGCGCCGGTAAAGGTTAGAAAGGTTAGAAAAGAGATGAGCACAGGCAGAAACCGCCACGGGCCAAGGGGCCGCTTCACGCTGCGTGTTTCTGTGAGTGGCGGACGGTGCATGGCCGCAGTTTCTCCAGGTTCGTCCTTCGTCGGGTTCACATGCTCTCTCCGTCAAGAATCGCCGTCTGCCGGCGATTCGTCAATGGTTCGTTGGGCTAAACGTCACTGCAGCGAGCAGCCGTCCGCGTCTGCCTTGTGGAAGGTTCTCCGGCGCGACATTGTTGTGGACTTTGACAGGCCGCATAGACAATCTTGGCCGATCGGGGCCGGCCCCCGGGCCTGCTGGTCGTGTCTTGGTCCACGGATGTAAGGGAATCAGGTCGCGCTGGCGCCCCGGGACAGTGTCACGCCGTCTGGAGGAACTCGAAGGATGCCAGAGAAGCCTGCAGCGAAGTTCAGTGCCCACTACATCTCGGGCACGCATTGGGACCGCGAATGGTACCGCCCGTTTCAGGAGTTCCGGGTGCTTCTCGTGGAACTCATTGACGGGCTGCTGGACCTGATGGAAGCCGACCAGGAGTTCCGGTTCTTTCACCTGGACAGTCAGACGTGTCTCTTGGGGGACTACGTCGAGGTGCGGCCGGAGAACCGGGAGCGGCTGGCGGCCCTCATGCGCGAGGGCCGCATCCTGGTCGGGCCGTGGTTCACGATGCCGGACCTGTTCTGTCCCGGCGACGAGGCGCTCGTCCGCAACCTGCTCATGGGGCGCCGCATCTGCGGTGAGTGGGGCGTCGAGCCGATGCCGGTGGCCTATACCTGCGACATGTTCGGCCATCCGAGCCAGATGCCGCAGATCTACAGGGGCTTCGACCTTTTGGACTGTGTGCTTGGCCGCGGCACGAATGAGCACACGACGCCGGCGTTCTTCCGTTGGCAGGCGCCGGACGGAAGCAGCGTGTTCTGCTTCAAGCTCCAGGATTCGGCCGGCTACGCCTCGTTTGTGGGGGTCCGAGGTTTTTTGGAGGCACCCGAGGCCGCACAAGACCTTGAGGCCGAGGAGAAAGCGAAGGATTGGCTAAAAAAGCGCATTACAGGCGAGATTCAGCGCTCGAACGCGCCCGTTCTGTGCCTGATCGATGCGCTGGACCATATGCTCCCGGCCAAGGACGCGGCCCGCGCCTTGAAGCTGGCACACGAGGCGTGCCCTGAGGCGGTCCCCGTGCACTCGGCGCTGCCGGCCTTTTTCGCTGAAGCGCGGAAGAAGGCCGGTGACGTCCCCACCCGCCGGGGCGAGCTGCGCGAGCCGTCAAAGGTGCTCAACGGCTACAACTGGCTGATCCCCAACTGCGTTTCCTCGCGCGCCCGGATGAAGCAGGCGAACGACACGTGCCAGACGCTGCTGGAGAAGTGGGCCGAGCCTCTCGCGGCGATCGCCAATCTCGAGGGCGCGGGCGTTCCGGAGCGTTATCTGCGCATTGCCTGGGAGTATGTCTTGGCCAGCCACGCGCATGACTCGATCTGCGGGTGCTCGATAGACCAGGTCCATCGCGACATGATGCACCGCTTCGACCAGGCACGCATCGTCGCAAAGCAGCTCCGCGCGAAATCGCTGGGCTTCTTGACCGCAGGCTGCCGGGACCTTGCCCAGGCGGACGACGAGTTCACCGTGACGATCGTCAACCCGGTCCCGGTCCGGCGGCGTGAGGTCGTCACGTTCGATGTTCGGTTACCTCAAGGGTTCCCGACATTGTTCAGTGAGGGTTTCAGGGGCGGGCAAGACATCCTGGCGTTCACGCTCGAGGACGAAGGCGGCCGCGATGTGCCGTATCAACGTCTGTCCATCGTGCCGAAGGAGAGGGAACGCAGCGCGTACGCCCGGCACGCGTTCTCGGCGGACATGGGGTTCAGCCGCTACACGGTCGCTGCGGAACTCGACCTGCCGGCGCTGGGGTTCACTTCAATCAGGGTGAAGCCGAGCCAGGTGCCGGTACGTCGCATGGAGACCCTGCGGACCGGCCCCACGACGGCGGAGAACGAGCACCTGGCGGTGGAGGTCAGCCCGAACGGCACGCTCAGGCTGACGGACAAGGCCACGGGCGAGGTGTACAGCGACTTGCTCACGTTCGAGGACCGCAGCGAGCTCGGTGACGGGTGGTTTCATTCGCACACGGAAACCGATGAAGTGGCGCTGTCGTCGGCCAGTGGCGCACAGGTGTCCGTCGTCCACGACGGCCTGGAGATCGTGACATTCCGCATTGCCGTGAAGCTGAACGTCCCGAAGCGGCTCGACTGGCGCACGGAGCGCCGTTCCGAAGAGCGCGTCGATCTGCACATAACGAGTCTTGTCTCGCTCCGGCGCGGCGCGCGGACGGTCGAGGTGGAGACACGGGTTGACAACAACGCCGAGGACCATCGGTTGCGGCTGTTGCTGCCCACGGACACGCGCGACGCGAAGAGGTACCTGGCCCATCACCCGTATGACCTCGTCGAGCGGTCTATCGAGCTCGATCGCGAGACGGCAACCTGGCAAGAGGTGGAGATTCCCGAGAAGCCGTTCCTCGGCTTGCAGGCCGTCGGCGCGGGCCGCCGGGGGCTCGCGTTCCTCTCGGCCGGGGGCTTGCACGAGGGCGGCGTACAGGACGACGCGCGGCGCACGATGCTGGTGACTTTGCTCAGGTCGTTCCGCCGAACAGTGGCCACAAGCGGCGAACCGGACGGCCTCGAGCAAGGGCGGATCACGTATCGCACCATGCTCATGCCGTTCGCGGGCACACTGCCGCGCGTGGAAGCGCTGAATATCCTGGCGGCGCTTCAAGCCGGCCTGATTACGCGCCAGACCGGGAAGTGCTCGTCGGGCTATCCTGACATGGCGGGCGAAGCCGCGCCTGTGCAGGGCTACGTCGAGTGCAAACGCGGCGAGCTGGTGGTCTCGGCCATCAAGCCGACGGAGAGCGGCGGAGGGTTGGTCGTGCGGCTCTGGAACCCGACAGGGCGTGCGGCGACGGAGACCCTGAGGTTCTGGAGGCCGGTGAAGGGCGCTAAGCGGTTGAAGCTGTCCGAAGAGCCGGTGCAGGCTGCGGAGCCGTCCATAGACGGGCAGACGGTCACCGTCGAGGCCGGGCCCCACGAGATCGTGACGATCGGGGTGGTGTGCTGAGCGGGCGCGGCCGCTAGCCCGGATTTCTCACACCGCGCGGGAATAAATAGGGACAGGCACCTATTTCCCACTCTCTTGCCGCGGTGAATGCCCCCAGCGTCTACGGGGAAATAGGTGCCTGTCCCTATTTATTCCGACAGGCCGGCGCTGTCTGTCCGTAAGAAATGCGCGCTAGAGCCCGAGCACCTTGGTGAAGAGCTCTTCCTTGACGTAGTTGAGGCGCTCGAGGAAGTAGCTCATGCGCGTCATCACCGTGTAGCCGAAGAGCGTGCCGAAACAGATCATGATGGTCCAGCGGCCGAACGTGCGCCCGCGATGCACCAGCGGGGCTTCCATCCGGAACGTGAAGATGAAATAGATAAGCACGGTGACCAGGGTCCCGGTGAACAGCAGGTTCTTGATGGTCCCCTTGATATCGAAGCCGCCGTCGCCCACGACGACGAGCGGCCGGAACGAATCCTTGACCTGCGGCATGATCAGCAGGAAGTAGTTCTTGAAGGCGAGCCCCGCACCGAGGCCGATGAAGAGGCCGAACACAATCCGGCTCATCCACGAGAGCTTCTTGCTGTAGAGCGTGTACCACATCAGGCCCGGAACCAGGCAGAGGATCCACAGCAGCTCCCACGTCGGGCGTGCATCCCCGAAGAGTGTCTTGATGGCCTTGCTGACCGGGTCCCACCAGTTGGGCTTCAGCGCCTGGGTCCAGATCAGGTAGATGCTCAGCGCGGCGGCGGCGCCGAGCAGGATGTGGCTGAGCATCTTGTAGGCCGAGTTGTCCTTGAAGATGTACGACATGACGATGAGGAAGGTGATCGTGGCGACCACCACCTCGGCGATCTGGATCGGGTCGGTGTATGCGTCGGGCGGCATCAGGGCGCTCCCCGCCGTGCGGCGAAGTATCCGACATTACCCAGGGCGATGAAGACGATGATCAGGATGTGCACGAACGCCTGCGGCGTCATGAGGCGTGTTGCTTCGCCCGGCTTCTCGAGCTCGAGCAGGCTTTCATACTCGGCCGCGCCGCGTGTGCCGACGATCATGCCGGCAAGCTGCCCGGACTCGATGTAGGTGGCGTAATAGGGCACCATGATGCTCATGTTGGCGAACGCCACGGGCGTGCCGTACTGGCCCCGGATGAACGAGATCCAGTCCTCGCTCGGGGCGTAGGTGACGCAGATGACCAGGTGCACCTGTTCGATGCCCTTGACCCGCTGCATGAGCGGGAGGTCCGGCACCGGATTGTCGTAGACGTCCCTCGGGTAGACCGAGTGGATGTCGCGCGCCAGAGCGCTGATGACGAAACCCAGCGGCGAGGTGGCCACGATGCCGCCGATGCTGCCGCCGGGGACGAAGCCGAGCTGCACGTAGTCCGTGCCGTACTCCTTGTCGTATTTCTTGGCGAGCTCCTCGAGGATGTCCCGCGCCAGCTCGGGCGCCAGCGGGGTGACACCGACCGAGGTGACAACGAACTTGATGTTCCGCCGGAACATGTGCTCGACGAGCACGCGGAACTGCGCGCGGTTCTCGGACTGCGAGCCCTGGTCCCACGAGCTGTCGAGCAGGATGATCTTGTCCTCCGGGCAGCTCTCCACCGCCCCGAACACGGCGCGTGCCTCGGGGCCGACACTGCGTCCCGGCATCAGCGGCACCATGAACGAGAAAATGGCGGCGGCGAACAGCACGCCGAAGATGATTCGGCGATCGAGCAATTGCAGCCGTGCCAGGCGGCCGCCTTCTGAACGCTTCGTTGTGTCGGGGGACGAGTCCATCTGCGTGTCCTAGTCGCGTCGCCGCTCCATCGAGAGCCACAGCCGGGTGGCGAGGACGAGGCCGCCGATCGCGGCGCCGATCTTGATGGCGCGCATCACGGGCGTCACGATGGTGTAGGCCATAGACGTGCTCACGTTCTGGATCTGGTACGGCTCGCTGAGCCAGCTCGTGAGCAACTGGCCAAGCGGAACCTGGCCGAGCATCACGAGCACGGCGGCCGCCATCATGAGTCCCGCCTCGGCGTTCTTGAGCTTGAACGAGCGGTACGAGGCCGAGGCGAGATAGAAAGTCAGCAGTCCCATGCTCGACGCGCCGAAGCTGAAGATCAGGCCGGTGCGAATGAGGCGGAACAACTTGTAGCCTGAGGTGGTTTGTTCGGCCTTTTGCCACCCGAAGATGATCACCAGCGAGACGATCAACGAGAGGAAGAAGGCGAGCGAATAGGCCCGGTCCTTGTGCCCCTTGATGATCTGGCCGCCGTGCAGCTTGCCCAGCCCGACGACGCCAAGCCCGATCGCCATCGCACCGATGACGATGAAGACCTTCGTGACCTTGAGGTATATGCCCGAGAGCACCGTGCTTCGAGACCGGCCGCCCAGCGCGAGGGGGTCGGAGTCCCCGAGCGGCTGCCACGTGACGCCGTCCTCGCTTGCGGCGAAGCCGATGCGCTGGCCCGAGCCCCCGAGGTCGCTCGATCCCGCGTAGGCGAGCAGGTACCCGTCGCCGCGCCGCGCCACGCTCAAGCCGGCGACGCTGAGCGTGTCGAAGACGCCTTCGGGCATGTCCCCGAGGCCGTCTTCGGACTCGGGGTCGCTCGCACGGGCGAGTATGTCCTCGAACCGGGCCACCCTGTCGGGTCCGGACAGGTCCCGGAAGAGGGCGGGCCCGAAGATCGGATTATCTGCGTGGCGCTCCCACGCGACGCCGTCGGCCGAGGTGGCCATGCC
>Ga0180432_10011128_pt1 | contig 10651 bp, 9 predicted proteins | sample SS_ome_10_FD_132414 | JGI IMG/M metagenome (GOLD analysis project Ga0180432, IMG submission 132414) | Hypersaline lake sediment archaeal communities from the Salton Sea, California, USA - SS_1_MS_2 metaG | ecosystem: Environmental > Aquatic > Non-marine Saline and Alkaline > Hypersaline >...
AACATAACAAATATCACAGCTACTAATGAATCCTGGAAAATAGAGGTTGGTGGTATAAATTATACCTATCAGGAATATAATATCACTAACAATGTGACAAACATAACAAACGTACATTGCAACTTCAGCATAATAAACGAGACTGCATATATTATAAATTACCTGTATCGTTGTGACCCTCTGGTTGCCTGTACAGACATAACTACCAGGGCTGATGTAGTCTGGCATGACAATGACAGTGATGGTTCTTATGATTATGTCGAATGGTATATCGGAAGCTTGAGTGAGATGAACAGGTTTCAGATTCGTAGCTCATTTGGAGCTCCTATAGAAGTAAACGAATCTAAAGAGATACTAAACGAACCTATCAAACCCGCTATGAATATAGAATGGAGGAATACTATTACTTTATATAACCCTAATCCTGTACAGATCGAATACCAGTATAAGATATATCCTCCTTTAGGTTCTAGGAACTTCGATTATGATGGAATCCAAGCTTACTTGACTTATCCTACATATGCTGTATCTAACCCATATGTATTAATAAACACTACATTAGATGCTTTCGAGACTGAGACTCATACACTCGAATATATAACAGATGCTGTAGTTGTCAATATCGATTATGAATACCCTCCTGAATATTATGTCGGTGAATCTGCAACTATTATCTTGAACATAGACGTAACTAACCAAGCTAATGACAACGTGACGACTGTTGAGAAAAGCATACCTATCGAATATGGTGAAGATATGGTTATATGTGAAGGAGAATACTCTTCAAAATTGTCTTGCGAAAGGGATATTGATGACTTGACTACTAACTGGAGTGATTCTGAAAGCATCGTTGAGGGAGATTACCTGCTTGAGATTGCATTGCTGAGTCCAGATGAGGACAAGGATTTCACACTATTCTTTGATGTCCCTACAGTCTATATTGACGAATCGCAGACAGGAAAACAGGCTGTAATGGGAGAATTGTATGACTATGAATATATCAGGTTCAAAAGTGCTGCACCTATCAAACTGAATAAGGTATATTACGAATCAAACACGTCATATGGAGACATAGTTAAAGTCGAGGATAATCTAGGTAATAACTATACTTGGAGTGGTGATTCTGATGGATCTGAGTTGCATCTGGGAACATTTAAGCAAGGAGAAATAAAAGAAATATGGATATGGATGTACCCTGACTTTGTAACTGACGAAGGTGAGCAGATTACTGGTATGTTAGCTAGGGGTCTTGGATGGGGTCAAGAAATAGCAAAGCTCGATGGTATACTCGGTATGCTTTTTGGTTTCCTTACAGTTGATGGAACTCTTTATGCTGGAGGTCTAATTATACTTTTGATTATAGTAATATGCATATCATTGTTTGTTTTCCTAGTGATAACTAAAAAGGACTATATCTATGATATATTAGTCGAAGATGAAGACGGTAATACCACTGAATTCAACTTCGATGATGAAAAAGACGTAAAAGATTTCTATGACAGGTATGAATTAGAATGAGGAAAGTATTCTTTTTTATGTTTGCAGTATTGATGATACTACTTGCCTATATAATAGAAGCGATTACTTTTATAGGAAGTAATCTATTCCTAGCTTCTATCTTTGAGGAGCTCATAAAATTCGTAATTCTAGCAGTTGGTATATCCCTTATATTAAAAGATAGATACGGAATAATCGCATTTATGACAGGTATTGTTTTCATAGGTGTGGAGATACTGCTATTCATACTTGGATTTACTGATAATGGTATCCCTTTAGTGACGATGTTGAAGCTAAAGGGCTTTTACATTGGTACTATGCACATGTTCACTTGTTTTATAACAGGATATGGTCTTTTCGTATATAGATTCAAGAAATCTATCTTGGTTGTATTACTGGCTATTTTAATATCCATATGTATACATATTATAACTAATCTAATTGGTTTTTCCATACCTATTAAGATTAGTATGTTTAACATATAGAAAGATTTATATAATTAAATAGTTTATATAAATCATATGGCTAAATTAATTCCTAAATGGCTTTTAAAACATTATTGTAAACTATACAGATTATTCCAAGAAGAAGAATTCAGGCTTGAGGAAGCATTAGGAATATTCAAAAACGAGAAGAACCTTAATGTATTCCTTTCTATGTTATCTAGGGCAGGGTGGCTGGAACGCAGGATGGACCATAAAGACAGTCGTAAGAGAATCTACAAGTTAATAAGTCCTATAGATATAATCACTGACATAGAAATTAATAATAAAAATGAATAAGTTAGTAATAATATTGGTTTTTTGTGTAGTAATGATATTTGTGTATCCTTACCTATGGTATTATAATATTCTCACACCTCTAGTACCAAGTGGTGAAGAAGAACCTGCTATTATAATATTAGGCAGTAACTCAGCTCCATCTAATACTGTTAAAATACCCATATCAGCAGATGCTAGTGTAAATATACGTACACCTTACTTATTTGGCTTGTATTATCTTCCTGTAGTCGTAAATAATCGCTTGTTGAGGTTTCATTCTGACTTACTTGGTATTAACATAGATCTACATGATATATTCTTATATTCTATGTGTATAATATCAATATCTTTATTAATTATTATATTAAAAACAAATAAAAAAAGGTGAAAAATAATGAAGAATATGGGGTTCAAGACTGGTCTAAAGAAATTTGGTAAGTCATTCGCAATAGCATTTGTAGCTTTGCTGTTTGGCGGTATAGATATATTTCTAATAGTATTCTTCTTAATATTTTATATGGAACTCACTTATAAATAGAAAGATTTTTATATAATCATACACTATTAGTTTTATATGGAAAATAAGAAGTATCTTATAGCCAGTATTTTTGTTGCATGTATAATATTTTCTGGTGCGATTTCTTATAGCTTCGGTGCTGGTTCTCAGTCAGACCCAATATTCAACGAAGGAGTTACTTTCGATGGATATGTAACCATAAAGCACTACGATGCCTCTGAAGGTATATGGACTACATTAATGAATAATGTTCATAATGTATTTACTGAAGACGGTAAGAACTATACTAGGGTTCAAATAGGTGAAGGTGGAGATACCAAAGGTGCAACATACATTGCACTTACTAATGAGACATATGTTCCTGCTGAAGCACATGACGAAGCTGATTGGGCAGCAGTCGAGTTGTCTGTAGGTAATCTAAGTAGGGCTGCCTGTACATTCGCAAATGGAACTACTAAAGGTGAATGGAACTGTACTTATACTTTCGTAGCTAATGAGACTGTACCTGGAGTCCATGCTGTAGCTTCATTGACTAACTCAACTGGTGGTGACTTGGTTGCAGAGACTAACTTTACAGCAGTCACCTTGGAAGCAGCAGATCAGATTCAATGTACATGGAACTATTCGGTAAGCTAATAAGATAAAATTTTTTTGTTTTATCTTTATTAGTTCTATTTAAAAACATTTTTATATTAGGATATCCTATATTTTATATTATGTTAATAAATAAAAGGAACTATGTTTTTTTAATTATATTGATTTCTGTATTCTTCATAATTATTGGCTCAAAACTAGTTGATTCTTATGATAAAGATTGGACTATAGTAAACGATACTGTCTATATTAATATAAGTGGGAAAGGAATGATTACGCAAACCCCTCATACATTAACAGACTTTACAAATAATCCAATAGTCACATTTACTTCTTATTTAGAGAATGAGCAGACTTTAGATTTTGTTTTTTTGTATAATACTAGTAAGTGTTATCCGTCTAGCGTAGATTATTATAATCCGCATAATGTAACAATAGAAAATAGCTATACTTGCATATATGAATTTAATTATACTTTAAATCCAAAATATGCATGGTGTTATAGGGAAATATATCATGAATTTAATGAGATTTGGATTAACAATACTGTTTTTGAACACAGTTTCGAGAAAGGTAATATTTCTTCAAAGACTATATGGTGGAATGAGACAAAAAAAGTAACTTGGGTAGATATTAATCATAAATTTAAATCTAAAAATATATCTTGGAGGAATTTTACTAAAGCGTATTATATTAAAAATATAACATTTCAGCCTAATGAAACTAAAACAATTAGACCAGTAATAAACGTAGTACCTGGTCTCGAAGAAAACTCTGGAAAATATGCTATATTTATTAAGAGATCTTCTGATACTTTAAAAGAAGCATGGACTTCAGGAAATTCTGTATTTTTAGATCCTTTTTGGAATACTTCATGGGCTGAAGCATATAATATAACTATTAATAATACAGATACTGTAGAAGCTCACAAAAACGAAGTTTTATGTCTAACTGTAAAAAATACAGGATGTGAATCAGATACTAATTCTACTAGATTAATTCTTAATGGATCTACTAGTATTGAGTTTGACTGGTATAATGATAGTTTAGAGAGAATATGCTGGATTGCTAACCAGACTATCGAAGCCAGTACAGAGAATACGGATTATCGATTATACTGTAATAATTCAGGTGCTGCTCAGGCTAATAAAACTATATTTTATAATTTTGATGATTATTATACTAATACTACTGGAGATTTAGTTACTAATGATGCATCTATAGTTTCTTATGATTCTGGAAAATATACAGATGCTAATTATAGTATGCTTCTTAATATGACTGACACTAATGATTTAGACTGGTGGTTTATGAACTCTACTAATGCGGTTAGTGATGAGATTACAACTGTTGGTTGGAGTTGGTATATTAAAGATTATAATCCTTTATTTTATGGGGGTGATTCAGACGAGGAGAGCTGCGGTTACGGAGATATAGGAGCATGGTTTAGAATATATTTAGATGATGTTATGTTTTATGATGGATCTGCGTATAATTCTATTATTACCTTCGATACAGGTGAGTGGATTTCTCTTTCATATAGTATTAATTGGACTTCTGATACTGCACAATATCAAGGTCGTAATTATACTGGTGCAAGTAAAGAAGTTTCAGATTCTATTTATGGTACAGGTACGACTACGAGTGATAATTTTGAATATAGTGGTACTTGTACTGGAAATCTTCATGGTAATGGAGCTACGATTTGGGTGGATCGTATGATAAAAACTTATGGCGATGCGTACCAATTTAAAATGTATCCTATAGTACCAGATGTAATTTTAGGTACTAAAGAAACTCAAAGTGGAGGAAACAATGCACCCAATGCTCCAACATTCAATAATCCTACATGTGGTAGTACTGGAGAAGCTTTATCTGTTATATTAAATGTTACTGTTACAGATGATGATGGTGATGATATGAATGTATCTTTCTGGAACAATGCTACTGGTGCCCAAATAGGTTCTACACAAAATAATACTGCTAACAATACTGCTACAAATGTAACTTGGAGTGGACTAAGTGCTGGAACGGTATATTATTGGTATGTAAATTCAGATGATGGTACTGACGATACTAACAGCTCAGTATGTAACTTCACTACTTCCTATACTCCTACTTTAGCAACAAAGGATACTCATCCTGACTCCCCTACTACGGATAATGATATATTATTTAATGCCACAGTTACAGATCCTGATGCTGGTGAGACCCTTACTTGTTATTTGAGGGTATATATAAACGATGTTTATAATACTTCAAATTCATCTACAATGACAAACAACACTATAAAAACACTATTCAGGCTTGATTCTGGTAATACATCAAATGGTGATAACATAACTGGTGAATATTGGTGCGGTGATGGTATATCTAATTCTTCTCAGGAAAATGATACTGTTACTATAGGTAATGTTAATTACACTGTAGATATGGCTACTAGTATCTCACTTTCTTCCGATTGGGACAGAGACCTTGACTTAGGAAGGAACTTCGATGGAAGTCTTAGCTTCTCTAACATATGGAACGGAGATTTGGACCTAGGTAGGATTCTGGCAGTAGCTATTACTGTAGGTGGCGACTGGGCTAGAACTCTTAGTGCTATAGGCATATTCAGTGAAAGTATAGGAATTTCTAGTGATTGGGGTAGGATATTAAACCTAAATAGGCTATTTGACAGTAGTTTAAGTATATCTAATAATCTAAATAGGTGGATTAGTATAGGTAGGCTGTTCGATGAAAGTTTTAGTGTATCTGCTGGATTCAACAGAGTATTAAGCTTGAGCAGGAGTTTCGATGGTGTAATCTCTTTATCTGGTGACTTTGCTAGGAAACTTTCCTTGAATAGGCTTCTTAATGTTGCAATAAACTTCTCTGACATACTAAATTCTAAAATGAGCCTTGGTCGTAACTTAGCTGTTGCAATTACTGTTGCTGGTGACTGGTCTAGGACACTTAGTGCGATAGGTACTTTTACTGAAGGGATAAGTGTATCTGGTGATTGGGCTAGATGGCTTGGTCTTACCAGAGGATTTGACGGAGCCATATCCCTGTCTGGTGGATGGGGCAGATGGTTGGGTCTTGGTAGGACTTTCAGCGAGAGCATAACTGTCTCTGTAGATGCTACAATTTCTGCCTGGCAATTAATAGTAGAATGGGTAATAACCCCTGTTATATCCGTAGTCAGCTCTTTGATAAGGGTGGTTTTGTCATTGGCTTCAACTTATGGAATAATCCATGATGTAAATGCTACTCTATCTGGCACTGATATTGTTTTCTTATTTGGTAATTATAGTGAGACTCAGCATATAGGTAATGTAACAATAAACGAAACTAATGTCACATGGGTAATCGCTGTTCCAAACTACGAAACTACACTAGAAATCAATGGTTCGGCTGTAGGAAATTCAGGAATAGGCAACTACAGTACAGCTAACATTTCAATAATAAATGAGACAGGAACTGGAAGCTCTGTAGCTACTGTTGTAGTTCATGGAACTGAATATTCTATTGGTAGCAATGGTAAGATAGTATCACATTTCCTTAATGCTGATGGAGATCCTGTCAATGATGAGAATTGTTCCATAACGATATATTATCCTAACGGTACTATGTTCATAAACAACAGCAATATGTCATATATGAACGGAACGTATGGAATATATTATTATAACTTCACTGTCCCTGATATCACTGGAGTATATCCTGTAGATGTCAACTGTTCTAATCCTACAGCTTATGGAAGTAGCACTTTCCACGTACCTTCTTGGGGTGTCACAATAGACGAAATAAATGAAACTGTGGTTGAAATAAATGATACAGTCACACTAACTTATGAATATCTAATTGGGAATATAACCACTGATTTGGATGAGATTATAGCTGAACTCGCAATAATAAGCATAGATACTGCGGATATAAGTGACATATACGACAGGCTTGATAAAGTAAAAAACAGAGTATATGATATATATAACACTGTTAATTACCTAGAGTTAGCTTTCAATGTCACACAAAATTCAAAATTCTCTAGCCAGATGGTGCAGGTAATTAACAAACTGGATACCCTCCTTTCTGAGTCTGGAAGTATGTCTCAGGATGCTATTAATATTGCCATAGCTGACATAACTTCTGACTTGAGTTCCATAAAGAATGGAATCAATGGTACTAACGAGCCTGAAGGTCTGACTCAGGGAGAAAAATATGGAATATTTATTTTTATAATAATAATCTCTTCCATAGTAATAGTGACTTACATATATTCTAAGAAGAAGAAAAAACCTAAAAAGACCATAAAATTCTATGAGGAGGAAACATAATGTTCAAGATAACGAAAGACAGATTATTTCCAGAGATGCCAGATACGATAGCTCCAGTAATATTCGTTTTCATCTGGACTTTCGGTATGCTTTACTTTGAGTTCACAGGACAAGCTGCTGAGAACCCTATGATTATCTTTACATTACCGTTATTATTGTTATTATGGCAGGTGAGGACTGTAGATGATATCAAACAGGCTCTAGGGATAAGGCTTGACAACATCAGGCACTGGATTGGGGTAGTTATTGGGATACCGATAGCTGCATATCTAGGATATTACTTAGCTTTACTAGGTAAAACAAAGGGAAGTATTATAGCTTTGTCTTTGTACCCTTTCAATGCTGCAAGTACGCAGGTAGTCTCTTCAGGTAGCTGGGCTTTTCAGATGGCTAATCTTACAGGATTCACAGCTATTTTGGTGTTCTTACCTATAGCTTTCGGTGAAGAAGCTATGAAGTTATTAAGCATGAAGTACATAGCTAACTGGATGTACCCTAGAATAAAATCTGTACTTTTTATAATTCCATTGGCATGGCTTATTAGCTGGGCTTTGTGGTCATGTCAGCACTTCTTTGCTTATGGAGGGTTTGGAACTCCTGAACTATATATCAGTTTGATGTTCTTGGGCTTCCTGTGGACCATACTAGGAATGGGTATAGGCATCATAGCATATGGCTGGAAAGCTGTAAGGGAAAAAAGGTATATATTGTTAGTATTATGCTTCTCTTTGATAGCATCAGGAGTGTCTCATCTAGTATATGATGTGTTTATGACAATATTATAATAAAAAAAGGAATTAAAAAAAGTCTAAAAACGAAGCTGGTGAGCTTTCTACTGGGCACTTATATCTCTCGTATTCGTAACAAGTCGTATTTGGATAGCTTGTCTTTGCATTGTTTATCATCTCTTGTGTTAAGGTTCTCCACTCTCCACTTCCAGGTATATATTCGCAATAATAAGTATATTTAGTAGTCGAACTGCTTGATTGTGTTGGTCTACTGCATGTACCTACATTTACCCACCTTCCATTAGTACACTCATATTCATTTCCATCATCACAGCAAATATTTACTCCGTATCCACTCTTAGATTCCATAGTATTCAGAAGTCTTCCTGAGTCTATATCATAATACTTACTTTCACTTACACACTTGTCTCTTACTTTTGGTTCTACATAAACATCTATAGTCAAAACGTAATTATATCCTCCACCACAAGTATATGGAACTCCAAAAGTCACAACATTTTCATTTATTGATATTAGTTGATACTCATCTTCATGTCCATCAAATTCTACGCTAAGTATTGTCTCATCTTCTGGTATTGAAAAACTTACTTCTGCAACTCCTGACCCAATCTTATCACATTCTACATTTACTCCATAATATGTCCTAAAATACTGTTTAATTGTACCATATCTATAGCAAAGCATATCACTACAAATAGGACATCCTTTTCCTGCACATCCCCAAGGATGACAAGAGCTTCCATCTTCAGTAACACCACCACATCCTCTCTGTATCAATACTACCTCACTTTCTCCTTCTTCTTTCCTTACATAATCTCCACACCAACCAGAAGTTATTTCTCCATCATCTATATCTATTGTAACTCCTGCAAAAACATAACCTTGTTCGTCATCCCTACAAAGCATTCTTACTCTTCTTTCAACAACTGGAGAATAACCTCCTGGAACTGACGGTCCGATGTTAGTTTCCCAATAAGATTGTCCTTGGCTACAGTCATACTGGTTACATTCTGGGAAATTCTCATGAAGGTATTGTTCTCCTAATGTCTCTGCTGTTGTTTTCCAGTTTCCATCTGGGTCTATTACCTTATCTTCAAGCTCACAGTAATATAACAATTTATAATTCAGTTTTTCTTCACCGAATTCACATATGCAATCTTTATCATAAGGAGCATCCTCGCAATAAGGTTCTGAACTGGATATCATCGCCACTAAAGTCCCTGAAACTGCTGGTATCATCAAAACTATCAACACTACTGCTACAATTCCAATTCCTATACCTATCTGAAATATCTTTTTCATATTCTTTTCACCTCCTAAAACATGCTAATTATTGAAGCAATAGGAGCAGGATTTTGAGCTACATTGAAGTATGTTCCGTTATAAAGACATACTATTCCCATAGTATTTTTAGTAGCTGATATTCTTAGTGAATATGAATCGTTAAATGCTTTACCTTCGCATGAGCAAAGGTTTTCGGCTGTCAATCCATGAAACCTAGCACCAATGCTCGTCATAAAACATTCGTTGCTATCTTCATGTTCGCATCCGAAACTGTGAAGGAACTCATGTACTACTGTAGCTCCTCTATAATATTTAAGTTCTTCCTCATCTTCCCTAGGAAATGGCTTAAACCAATCCGTTCCGATAAAACTAACTCCATCGGTGTTGAACCCTCCTTCTTCTACTCCTTCAAATATGAATATGTCATAATCATATGCCTTATATGCATCATCAAAGTTAGTCTTATATGCAGCTTCACAGAATAGCTCTATCCTATCCATCCAATAAGAGCTACCCATTACATTATATAAATTTCCTGTTTCTTTGGCTTTATCAATAAAGTCTGTATCTGTCTGCATTAGAATTAAATCATAAGATATCTCCCTATTTGTATAATTCTTTATAATATGAGAAGCTTTTTCTATTGTTGCTTGGATGTATGTAGGATCTTCCCAATATGTAGGATTTATCTCTGATTCATTTTCATAAACATAATATATCCTAAACCTATAATCTGCTTTAGGGAAATCTGGAATGTCTGGTGAATCTGAGCATCCACTTATAAGTACTACTAATACAAATAATGCCCCAACTATTACTATCTCTTTTTTAATTTTCTTCACCTATCTTATTAATTAAATATTAACTCTCAAAGAAGAAAAAAAGGGAATGGACTAAAGCCTTCTAGCCCATTTAGCTATCGGAAGCACA
>Ga0180432_10011129_pt1 | contig 10651 bp, 2 predicted proteins | sample SS_ome_10_FD_132414 | JGI IMG/M metagenome (GOLD analysis project Ga0180432, IMG submission 132414) | Hypersaline lake sediment archaeal communities from the Salton Sea, California, USA - SS_1_MS_2 metaG | ecosystem: Environmental > Aquatic > Non-marine Saline and Alkaline > Hypersaline >...
CAACAAATACAAGGACCGGATCGGGGATGTGGTGACCGGTGAGGTTTACCAGGTTTGGAAGCGCGAGATCCTGATCCTGGACGATGAAGGCAATGAACTGATCCTTCCCAAGACCGAACAGATCCCGTCCGACTATTTCCGAAAGGGGGATACCATCCGGGCAGTGGTGGTCAAGGTCGATATGCGCAATGCCAACCCGCTGATCATCCTTTCAAGGACATCGCCGGTATTTCTTGAGAGGCTCTTTGAACTGGAGGTGCCGGAGATATTCGACGGGCTGATCACGATCAAGAATATCGTGCGGGTACCCGGAGAACGGGCCAAGGTGGCCGTGGAATCCTATGATGAACGGATCGATCCGGTGGGAGCCTGTGTCGGAATGAAAGGGTCGCGTATCCATGGTATTGTGCGGGAGTTGAAGAATGAGAATATCGATGTGATCAATTTTACCAACAATATTCAGCTCTTCATCACCAGGGCACTGAGCCCGGCCAAGATCAGTTCCATCAAACTGAATGAAGAGGAGAAGCGCGCTGAGGTCTATCTCCAGCCCAAGGAGGTCTCCCTGGCCATTGGAAAGGGAGGGTTGAATATTAAGCTGGCCAGCCAGCTGAGCGGTTATGAGATCGATGTATATCGTGAGTCGGATGAAGATGACGAAGATGTTAACCTGGATGAATTCGCCGATGAAATCGAAGGTTGGATCCTGGATGAATTGAAGGCCATCGGGTGTGATACGGCCAAATCCGTGCTGAATCTCAGTGTGGAGGACCTGGTGAAAAGGACCGACCTGGAAGAGGAGACTATTAAGGAGCTGGTCAATGTGCTTAAAGCGGAATTTGAATAGAACATATGGTTGAAAAGAAGGCAACAAGACTTAGCAAGGCTGCCCGGGAATTTAACGTGGGTATCAGCACCATCGTTGAATATCTGGGGAAGAAAGGCTATAAGATCGACTCCAATCCGAACACCAAGGTCGGGCCGGAGATGTACGACCTCCTGGTGGAGGAGTACAGCACCGACCTGAATGTGAAAAAGGAATCGGAGAAGCTGACCCTCAGGAATCTCAGAGAACGGCAGGAGTCGATTTCCCTGGAGGATGTGGCCTTACAAACAGATGTAGAGGAAAGCGAAGAGTTGCTGATCACGGATAAGACAGCCGGTAGTACTGATATGACAGCCGGTATTTCGGACAGACCTGTCAGGAAACCAGTCGAAAAAGAACAGCCGTCGGAAGAAAGGGAAAAGCCCCGTGAAGAAGTGGAAGCCGGAGAGAAAAAGGCTGAAAAAGAAGCGGCAGAAGCCGGGGAGCCCTCCGGTACTGACGAAGCGGGTCCCAGGATCGTTGGGAAGATCGACCTGGCCGCCATGAACCAGAAGACGAGACCGGATAAAAAGTCCAAAGCTAAAAGCCGGAAGTCGAAAGAAGAGTCAGAAATTCCAAAGTCGGAAGAAAAACCAGAAGGTCCGGAGTCAAAAGAAGCTGCGGTAGCGGAGATCGAAGTCAGGAAAAAGGAAAAGGCAGCTGCCGAGAAAAAGGAGGAGGAAGCACGGAAGGAGAAAGAGAGAAAAGAGGCGGAGGAGGCTGAGCGCCTGGAACGCGAGAAGGCCGAAAAAGAGAGGGCCGAGGCTATAAGGAAGAAGAAGGAGGAGGAAGAAGCCAACCTGATCCCCACGCGGGTCGAGAAGCTGAGCGGACCTACCGTTGTGGGTAAGATCGACCTTCCGGAGAAGAAGGAAGTAAAGAAAAAGCCCGTTGCATCCAGCAAGGATTCGGAGATCCGCCCGGATAAGAAAAAGAAGCGTAAGCGCATCAGGAAAGAGGCAGGACCGGTTGAAATCGCCGATGACCGGGGCCAGAAAAAGGAAAAAGGCGGCAGGAAACGGAAGCGTGTCTCCCGCCCCGAGGTCAATGAGGAGGATGTACAGCGCCAGATCAAGGATACACTGGCCAAACTGACCAGCAAAGGGTCCAAATCGAAGACTTCCAAATACAGGAGGGAGAAGCGGGACATGGTCCAGCAGCGGCTGATCGAAGAGAGTGAGCAGAGGGCACAGCAGAAGAATGTGCTGAAGGTGACTGAATTCGTTTCCGTGAATGAGCTGGCCAATATGATGAGCGTGCCACCCACCGAGGTCATATCAACCTGTATGAGTCTGGGACTTTTCGTCTCCATCAACCAGCGGCTCGACGCGGAGACCATGGCGGTGGTAGCCGATGAATTTGGCTACAAGGTGGAATTCGTGAGCGCTGATCTGGCCGATTCGATCAGGGAGGAGGAGGATAGTCCGGAACAACTGGTGCCACGTCCCCCGATTGTTACCGTGATGGGTCATGTGGACCACGGGAAGACCAAGCTCCTGGATGTGGTCCGTAATGCCAATGTGGTTGCCGGGGAAGCCGGTGGGATCACGCAGCATATCGGTGCCTATAGCGTGGAACTGGATGGAGGAAGGAAGATCACCTTCCTGGACACTCCCGGTCACGAAGCCTTTACTGCCATGCGTGCCCGGGGAGCCCAGATCACCGATGTGGCCATCATCGTGGTGGCGGCCGACGACGGGGTGATGCCCCAGACGGTGGAAGCCATCAATCATGCCGCCGCCGCGGGTGTCCCTATCGTATTCGCCATCAATAAGATAGACAAACCATCGGCCAATCCTGAGAAGATCAAGGAAGAGCTGGCCAATATGAATTACATGGTGGAGGACTGGGGTGGAAAATTTCAGTCACAGGAGATTTCGGCCAAGAACAATATGAATATCGAGGAACTGCTCGAGAAAGTGCTGCTGGAGGCAGAGATGCTGGAGTTGCAGGCCAATCCCGGGAGGAGGGCCAGTGGTACGGTGATCGAATCGACCCTGGACCGTGGTAGGGGCAACGTGGCCACCATCCTGGTGGAAAAGGGTACACTGCGCATAGGTGATGTGGTTCTGGCCGGTCATCATTACGGTCATGTGAAGGCCATGTTCAACGAGCGGAATAAGAAGATCACCGAGGCCGGACCTGCCACGCCGGTATTGATCCTGGGTCTGAACGGGGCACCCCAGGCGGGGGAGAGCTTCCATGTGATGGATTCGGACAAAGAGGCCAAGGAGATCGCCAGCAAGCGTGAACAGTTGCAACGCGAACAGGAGTTGCGGACCACCAAGCACATCACCCTGGACGAGATCGGGCGAAGGATCGCCATCGGAAATTTCCAGGAATTGAACGTGATCGTCAAGGGAGATGTGGACGGTTCCATCGAGGCGCTTTCCGATTCGCTCATCAAGCTGGGTACGGAAGAGATCCAGGTCAATATCAAACACAAGGCTGTGGGACAGATCTCCGAATCGGATATCCTGCTGGCGGCAGCTTCCAATGCCATCGTCATCGGGTTCCAGGTCAGGCCTTCGCTGAGTGCACGCAGACTGGCCGAGAAGGAGCAGATCGATGTACGGCTCTATTCGGTGATCTACGATGCCATCGAGGAGGTAAAATCGGCCATGGAAGGGATGCTGTCTCCCGAGATCCGTGAGGAGATCGTGGGTTCCCTGGAGGTACTGGAAGTCTTCAAGATCACCAAGGTGGGGACCGTTGCCGGTTGTATCGTCCGGGAAGGGAAGATCAAGCGCAGCAACAAGATCAGGCTGATCCGCGACGGGATCGTCATCTACAGCGGCGAGCTGGGTTCCCTGAAACGGTTCAAGGACGAAGCCAGGGAGGTGGTCTCCGGACTGGAATGCGGATTGAATATCCAGAACTTCAATGACATCAAGGTAGGCGACGTGGTCGAGGCCTACGAGGAGACCGAGCTGAAGAAGACCCTCTGAGAATTTACTATATTAGCATACCAAAATTTCAAGGGGTATGTATGAGTTCATCGAGGGGGAGTTCATCGAAAAAACACCGGCTCACCTGATCGTCAGGGCAGATCACCTGGCCTACCACATACACATTTCACTTTACACATACAGCCAGCTGGGCAGCATCACTTCCGGGCGCATCTATACCCATTTCGTGGTCCGGGAAGATGCACAGATGCTGTTTGGGTTCAGCACCAGGGAAGAGCGCGAGATCTTTCGCTCGCTCATCTCGGTCTCGGGGGTCGGGGCCAACACGGCCCGGCTGATCCTATCCTCACTTACACCCGAGGAGGTGACCAGGGCGATCCTGTCCGGGAATGTCTCCGCATTGCAGTCCGTCAAAGGGATCGGCGCCAAGTCGGCCCAGCGGATCATCGTCGACCTCAAGGACAGGGTGGGGAAGGGTGCCGGGATCGAAGAATTATTCATTTCGCAGGACAATACCAACCGTGAAGAAGCGTTATCTGCATTAGTAGCGCTGGGTTTTCCCAAGAAGACCGTGGAGAAGAGCCTGAGCCGCATTCTGGCAGAGCAGCCCGAACTTTCTGTGGAGGAGATTGTGAAGGCTGCCTTGAAGTTTATGTAGTGAACCACTGGCATCACCATATTTTCCTGATCGGTTTCGGGATCCTGCTGGCTCTGGGGGCGAAAGCCCAGGATACTACGTTGAGGTATCCCCTGCCGGAGACGCGGTCCTACCCTTTTTCATCCAGCAACCTCAATTCACCCCTTTACCTTCAGAACCCCTCCAATATCAGATCGACGGTCATCTACGACCCGCTTACGGGAAAGTATGTTTTCTCGGAAACCATCGGGAACTGGAATTACCGGAACCCCACCATCATGGATAAGGAGGAGTTCCAGGAGTTTGAATTCCGTCAGCAGGTACAGGACTACTGGAGGATGAAATCCAGCGGGGAATCGCTGGAAGGCCAGCTTTCCTTTATCCCGCCCATTCAGGTGGGAGGGGAGGCCTTCGATAAATTGTTCGGGTCCAATACCATTAACATCGTTCCTTCCGGCAGCGCCGAGCTGATCTTCGGCTTCAACCTTTCCAAGCAGGACAACCCCAACATCAGTGAAAGACTCAGGAGTGTTCCCTCCTTTACCTTTGATCAGAAGATCATCATGAATGTGGGCGGTTCCATCGGCGACAAAATGAACATGGATATCAGCTACAATACCGAGGCCACCTTCGATTTTGAGAATCAGACCAAGCTGGAATATTCGGGCAAGGAGGACGAGATCATCAAGAAGATCGAGGCGGGGAATGTGACCCTTCCTCTGCCAGGTTCACTGATCACAGGAAGTCAGAGCCTCTTCGGGCTGAAGACCGAGTTGCAGTTCGGCAAGCTGCGGGTGACCAATGTTTTCTCCCAGCAGAGGGGTGAATCCTCGGTCATCAATGTGGCGGGCGGGGCTCAGCTCAGCGAGTATTCGGTGACGGTGGACAATTACGATGCCAACAAGCACTACTTCATTTCGGAATACTTCAGGGAGAATTATAACCGGGCACTCTCCAGGCTTCCCGTGATCACCTCCGATGTCTCGATCACCCGCATCGAGGTATGGGTGACCAACAAGACCACCAATTTCGAGAATTCAAGGAACATCGTTGCCGTCAGCGACCTGGCCGAGAGAGAGCCGCGTTCCGATCTCTTTGACCGGAACCCCTCCCAGCAGGGGAACTATCCGCGCAATGAGCTGAACAATGCCTACAGCCGGCTTACCGGTCCCTGGTCCGATATCCGGGATATCAAGAACGCGACCGGGATTCTTGAGAATGCGGGACTGTTACTGGGGGAGGATTTCGAGAAGATCGAGAATGCCAGGCTGCTCTCCCAACGGGAATACACTTTCAACGACAAACTGGGCTACATCTCCCTGAACACGGCACTGAACACGGATGAAATCCTGGCGGTGGCCTACGAGTATACCTACCGGGGACAAACCTTCCGGGTGGGAGAACTCTCCAGCTCCAGCGGGGTAAGCGCACCCCAGTCCCTGATCCTGAAGCTGATCAAGCCCAGTAACTTTACCCCGAGAAGCTACACCTGGGACCTGATGATGAAGAATGTCTATGCCCTGGGAGCTTACCAGGTCCAGCAGGAGGACTTCACACTGGATGTGCTTTACCGGGACGACAAGACCGGGAATGCCATCAACTATCTTCCTGAGGGAGACCTGAACAGGACCATCCTGATCAGGCTGCTCAACATGGACAACATGAATTCCCAGAGGGACCCCTATCCCGACGGGATCTTCGACTTCATGCCAGGTGTGACCATTCAGCCATCCAGCGGAAGGGTCTTCTTTTCGTTGCTGGAGCCTTTCGGATCGGACCTGGAGGAGATCCTGAGGGACAGCCTGCAGGGAGAGACGGTCGAACTTGCCATCCAGAAATACGTGTTCCACGAGCTGTACGATTCGACCAAGACCAGGGCGCAGCAAATTGCCGAGAAGAACAAGTTCCTGATCGCCGGGGAGTACTCCTCCTCCAGCAGTTCGGAGATCATGCTCAACGCCATGAATGTACCCCAGGGTTCGGTCAAGGTGACCGCCGGGGGAAGGGAACTCATCGAGGGACAGGATTACACGGTAGATTACATGTTGGGGAGGGTGACCATCATCAACCAGGGGATCATGGAATCTGGCACTCCCATCCGGGTCTCCCTGGAGAACCAGTCGCTCTTTAACTTCCAGACCAAGACCCTGGTAGGGACGCACCTGGACTACCAGTTCTCCGAGAACTTCAACCTGGGGGCCACCGCCATGCACCTGACCGAGCGGCCGCTGACCCAGAAGGTAAACATCGGGGATGAACCCATCTCCAACACCATCTGGGGGCTGAACGGGAGCTATACCGTCGAATCGCAGCTGATCACCAACATCGTCGATAAACTGCCTTTCCTGGAGACCAAGGCTCCTTCATCGCTGACCGTGGTGGGGGAATTCGCCCAGCTGGTGCCGGGTCATTCCCGGGCCATTGAGAAAGAGGGCAATGCCTACATCGATGATTTCGAGGGGAGCGAGACCTCCATTGACCTGAAGCAGTTCTCCTCCTGGAAACTGGCCAGTACTCCGCGCGGCTTCTTTCCCGAGGCCGAACTGAACAACCGCCGGGCCTATGGTTACGGAAGGGCCAGGCTCGCATGGTACCAGATCGATCCCCTGTTTGTCCGCAGCGAGGCCCGCACACCGGAACATATCAAGGCCAATCCCGATATCGCCTCCAGTGCCTATGTGTACGAGTTGTATGAACAGGACATCTTCCCCAACAAGGAGAATCCCAACGGTATCCCCACCAACATCTCGGTGCTCAACCTGGCCTACTATCCTACCGAAAGAGGTCCCTATAACTATGACTGGGAGCGGATCGGAGCCGACGGCAGATTGCTGGATGCGAAACAACGCTGGGGGGGGATCATGCGGGAGATCTATTCCAGTGATTTCGAGCAGGCCAACGTGGAGTTCATCGAATTCTGGCTCATGGACCCTTTCGTGGAAATGCCCGGTCACAGCGGGGGTGATCTCTATTTCAACCTGGGGAACATCTCCGAGGATGTACTGAAGGATTCCCGGAAAATGTTCGAGAACGGCCTGCCCACCTCGGAGCTGGTGGAAAAGGTGGATACTACGGTCTGGGGACGTGTGCCCCTGACCCAGTCACTTGTCCAGGGTTTCAGCGCCGGCGATGAAACGCGCAGGTTCCAGGATGTGGGTTTGGACGGTCTGTCTTCTGAACTGGAGCAGCAGTACTTTTCGGAGAGGACAGGTGATTACCTGAACAGGGTGGACAGCCTCTATAATGCCGGGTACCTTTCCGAGGAGGCGCGAAATGCCATTTTCGATGACCCCTCTTCGGATGATTACCACTACTACAGGGGTTCCGATTTTGACGCTGACCGGCTGGATATCCTGAGCCGTTATAAGAAGTATAACAACCACGAGGGCAATTCGCCCAGCGACCTGGACAATCCCGAATCCTATCCCACTTCCGGCACCTCCCTGCCCGATATCGAGGACATCAACCGGGACAATACCCTGAGTGAGGGGGAGAGTTACTTCTACTACCATGTGAAGCTGGACAGGAACGAGTTTGAGGTGGGCAAGAACAACATTGTGGACAAGGTGGTACACCGGGCCAAGTACGTGAACGATGAGACCGCCGATGTGACCTGGTACCAGTTCCGTATCCCCATCTTCGATTTCGAGGGAACCGTGGGGAACATCTCCGATTTCAAGACCATCCGGTTCATGCGCATGTTCCTGACCGGTCTCGAGGATACCACCATCCTCCGGTTTGCCAGGTTGGACCTGGTCAGGGGGGAATGGCGCCGGTACGCGCTTCCCTTCTCCCAGGGCGGCGAAGACTGGACCGGGCTGGAGCCGCCGGAGGGAGCCCTGTCCATCTCGTCGGTGAATATTGAGGAGAATGCAGGCAAGACCCCGGTCAACTATGTTCTGCCTCCCGGTTTCAACCGCCAGATCGACCCCGCCCAGCCGCAGCTGAGGCAGCTGAATGAGCAGTCGATCGTCCTGAAGGTCATTGACCTGGCCGACGGTGATGCCAGGGCTGCTTACAAGAACCTGGAACTGGATATACGCCAGTACAGGAAGATCAGGATGGAAGCCCATGCCGAGGCTATCCCGGGCACATCCCTGATGGACAACGAACTGGTGGCGTTCATCCGGCTGGGATCGGATTACCAGGGGAACTACTACGAGTACGAGGTGCCCATGAAGCTGACGCCCCCGGGACGGTACGACAATGACAGTGAAAGTGAGCGTGCGGTCGTCTGGCCCGTGTCCAACAAGTTCGAGGTCGACCTGGAGCAGTTCAAGGAGGTAAAGCAGGCTCGCAACAGGGAAATGAGCGATCCCGAAAGCACGGTCACCATCAACTCGGTTTATTCAGAGATCGATGGGAAGGGGAACAGGGTATCGGTCTCGGGAAATCCCAACATGAGCAGCATCCGCACCATTATGATCGGGGTGCGCAATCCCAAAAGCGGTACCAATGATTTCGGGGACGACGACGGTCTTCCCAAGTCGGGCGAGATCTGGCTCAACGAGTTGCGGTTGACCAATTTCAATGAAAAAGGAGGGTGGGCCGCAAACGGACGTGCCACCCTGCGGCTGGCCGATTTCGGGAATGTGACCGTGGCCGGGAATACCAGTCAGCCCGGCTTCGGCAGCATCGAGCAGAAGGTTAATGAGCGACAGCGCGAACAGATCATCCAGTACGATGTCTCCTCCAATCTGCAGATGGGGAAGTTCTTCCCGCAGGACCTGGGTGTCAATATCCCGGTGTTCGCCAGCTACTCCAGGGCCATCGTCAACCCGGAGTACAATCCCCTTGATCCCGACATCCCCCTGAAAGAGGCCATCGAGGAGGCGCAGACCGAAGCCGAGCGGGATTCGATCATCCGCAATGCCAGGGACCTCCTGGAGCGAAAGTCCTTCGCGGTGACCAACGTGCGTATGAATAAATCAGGGACCACCAAGCGGTTCTACAGCCTTTCCAACTGGTCGGCCAGCTTCTCCCTGAACGAAATGGTGAGCCGTAATCCCAACCTGGAGTTCTATAATACCCGGAAGACCAGGGGAAACGTCAGCTATAATTTCAATGGCAGACCCAAAAATATTGAGCCTTTCAAGTCGGCCGGGTGGCTGAATTCCCAGTGGCTGAGGATCATCAAGGATATGAATCTGAATGTGACCCCCTCCAGGGTCTCTTTCCGGACCGACATGGACCGGTATTACCTGGAGAAGCAGGTCAGGAACATCAACAACCCAGGGTTCATCGTGGAGCCCAGCTTCAAAAAGGATTTCCACTGGAACCGTTACTTCGACCTGAAATTCGATATTACGCGTAACCTGCGGTTCGATTTCTCCTCCACAAACATCGCGAGGATCGACGAGCCCGAGGGACGCTGGAACAGGGAACTGGACAGCTACGAGGCATACCGGGACTCCCTCTGGCAGAATATCCTGGACATGGGCCGTACCACAAGCTATGTCCACCAGTTCGATGCCTCCTATACCCTGCCCATCAACAAGATCCCTCTGCTGGACTGGGTGAGTGCCAATGCCCGGTACGGCGGCACCTACGGTTGGGATGTGGGCCCCATCATCCCCAACGACCCCATCCTGGGGCCCATCGACCTGGGGAACACCATCAAGAATTCGAACACCGTCCAGATCAACGGACAGCTTAATTTCGTGAACCTTTACAACAAGGTGAACTTCCTGAAGGAGATCAACGACAAGTACCGCAACGCGCAGACCAGGCAGCGGGAGACGGAGACCAGGACCAAGACCAGAGTTTACGAGCGTGACAATCTTTACATGAGGGAAGGAAGCCCCAGGTATGTGGCACACAACCTGAGGACTCAAAACATCACCGTGGAGGTGTACGATGAGAACAACCAGGAGGTGGAGGTGGAGACCGAGATCCTCAGCGATACCCGGATACGCGTTACGGCACCCAGGGCTATCCGCAGTGCACGGGTGGTGGTGACCGGTACCATTGAGAAAGGAGAAAGCCCCCTGATCTTCATAGCCGAGTCGACCCTCAGGATCATGATGGGAATCAGGACCGTGAACATCACCTACTCAAAAAGCGGAGGATCTTTCCTCCCGGGATACCTGCCGGGGACCGACTATTTCGGTGTACAGCGGTTCAATGGACTGATGACCCCCAGCTGGCAGTTCCTTTCCGGATGGCAGGATCAGGGTTTTGCTGAAAGGTCCTTCAACAACGGTTTCCTGACCCGTGACCAGAACCTGAATGATCCTTTCA
>Ga0180432_10011130_pt1 | contig 10650 bp, 9 predicted proteins | sample SS_ome_10_FD_132414 | JGI IMG/M metagenome (GOLD analysis project Ga0180432, IMG submission 132414) | Hypersaline lake sediment archaeal communities from the Salton Sea, California, USA - SS_1_MS_2 metaG | ecosystem: Environmental > Aquatic > Non-marine Saline and Alkaline > Hypersaline >...
GACCCTTCCCCCTTGCGGGGCATAATCCTTCGGTAACTTGTTCATCCATCCCGCAAAGTACTTGGGCTGGGAAACCACAACCTCCGCGTCAGGATGGGTCCGTCGCCAGTCTCGGAATTCCGTGAGCGCCCCCGCGACGTCTAACGTGTACAGGAAGAACTGTGGAAGGTCGTAATATGTTACGGGCACGACAAGATAGTTCTTCTTCTTCGAATAGATTTCCTTTAGTTCGCCGATTGGTGAATCATTGGGCGATGTAAAGCAAAGCAGGAACGGCCTTATAGTGACGTCGAGCCTCGACCAACATACCATGTTGCCTGTTCTATTCACTATATAGTAAACCCCGTCGCTCTCGACAACACCGTCAGTGAGTGCCTCCATAACGATATCTCTGTCCTCGGCAACGTAACCGGAAAGGTCAACGATTTCGCTCTTACTGTGAATCGATATCACGACCGCCTCTTTGGGGTCGCGTCCTTTGGTATAGGGATGCTCGTAGTTGTGGACGGCTATATAGATGTCCCACCACGCTTGCGACATCGCACTGTACGTGGTCGTTCCTTTCTTTGTGCAAACGAGATGGTCTCGAAGTTCTTTGGGGAGAGTGTCCCAATCAGCATTACGATACTTCGCTTTCCTGAGGTTCTTGGGAGCGGGACTCGTCTCAATGACCCGCTGTAGCATATCTTCAATGCCAAGATTTTGCGCTCCCAACCACAAACCTTGCGCGGTCCATTCTATCTCGTTCGTTACGTACTTCTGAATCAAGCCTCCAAGAAGAAACCTTCCTTCGGAGAGCATTTTTCCGCGCTCGAACGAGCCGAGTTCTTCCCAACTGTCCTGCATCCGGATTTCATCAAGCATCCCTGTCAAGCCCGACCGGTCCGCGACGTTGCGTCGCTCCTTCTTCGTCGCTTTCTCCCACGCCTCTTCCAGATGCCAATCGGCGTAGTCGGCCTCGAGAAGCGGTTTAAGGTAGTAGTACAAGGAGAGGTCACTTATACAGTACAACTGTCCGACAGCCCGATACGCTTTTCGGATGGCTTCGCCCGGTGTATCCGTTGCTTTCCCCCAATGACAAACCTCGGGTACATGTGCCGGGGAATCCGAACGGCCCTCGACGCGATGAACAACAAAATATTTCGGTGGACTGGTGCTTCGGTCTTGGATGAGACTGAACTTCGTATCGCGCAGGTCCTTGACCTTCGGCTCGTCCGACATCGCCATCCCTCGGCTACTTTCCAAGCGCTGCCTTCAGCGCTTCCGTATGCTTGCAGGACCGGGGCTCGCCCTGTCTCGTCCAGCCGGGGCAATTGCACGAGAACTCCTCACGGCTCCACGCCTTGCTCGGGTCCGGGTTCACGTTGTGTCGGACCTCGTATCCGCCCTTCCTGCCCTGCTTCTTAACGATTGTCCACTTGGTACCGATTTGGTCCTGTTCGACATCCACGACCTCGTATGGTTGTCCTTTAATGGTAACGCTCTCGCCTCGTTTCCACGGAAGGTTCTTCCCCGAACCAGATGTCTTTTTCGATTTCTTTTTCTTCTTGAGAGCGGAAGGCACGACCGATGCGGGAACCTTCGCGATTCCCTTTGTCGCTACCTTCTTGGTAATACCGGGAATTTCGAGGAGAAGGAGCTTGACCTTCTTTCCTCCTACCATTTGACCGATATGGAATTCGTGGCCAACTTCACCACCGGTGATATACGTGTAGCCCTTCACACAGACGGACCACAGGTTCACTATATTATTGTTTTGAACGTAAGCGGGTGGCGACAGTTCTTTATCTGGATGAAGCAGGGTGAAGTATATTTCCCTCGCCTGAATCGGGTAATGGACGCTCCACTGCCCCTGCAGATAATTGAACGATGTATCGTCTTCAAACACGACCGTTGCACTGAAAGGTTGTTTCGAACCCCCATACTCCGAATGCTTCACGGGGCCAGCGGGACCGCCTATATGACGACCGCCGAGCCACGAGTCCAACGATGCGTTCTTTTCGATACTTCCTACAATCATCTGAGCATTGGCTCGCGAGAGTTCATGGATGTCTCTTCCCGTCGGAGAGACGCAGTCATCCTTCTTTTTTTCTATGGTTTTAAACGTGGCGTCAGCCTCGTTCTGCTCGGGGACGTCTAGTGTTATACCCTGTCGAGAAGCGAACGTTTCGTATTCCTTAACATCGATGGACCGAACGTATATTGGCGGGTCGCCCTTCGCAACATGGCTCTCTACAGTATCGGAAACGACAATACCCGTCTCCAGCACCCCACCACGTCCGAGGAGTGCCTGGAAGATTTGCTTGTTCTCGTCGTAGAACACGACAATCTCGTCGAACTGGCCGTCCTTGGCCGGGGGAGGTGTTGTCTCAACCACGTAGCTCTTCGACGCTCCGCTCTCCACCGCTACTCCGGTAACGAGCATCTTCTTGGCAAACACGAACGTGTCCTTGAACATTCCGTCCAGAAGGTCGCCCGCAGGCAACTTTGTTGTTTGTTCCCCGGCGGGGAACGCTTCACCGACGACCGCACGAACGAAATCGTCAGAGAAGTACTTTTTTGGGCGATTGTCCTTCTCGTGAATCTCGAAACTTCCGATTTGAACACCGTCGCCAAGGAAGTCCTTGGCAAGAATGTAATTCTCTTCCGAGTCACCAGAAACCTTATCCACATGGAAGACCGGTGGTTTCTCTGCATCGGGCTGGTCGATACGAGTCACCTTGCAAACGGTGTTCTGACCCCGTGGAGCACGGGCGGCGTTCCATCGAAGAATCCGAATGCGGTTCGTAAACCTCTCTCCCGACGGGAGCATGAACCGCCGCCCGAGCCCCGGTCCTACCGGAACATAGTCACTATCGCGGACACGTTCGATAATGGATATCGCCTCGCCGTCTTCCGCGTATATCTTGAACATCACGTCGGGTTCGGGTGGAAGCCGCGCCAGCGTGGTAGCTCCTTCGAGCAATACCGCGTCCACGGGCACATATATATAACCGTGAGCGGCCCAATCATCGAAGGTGCAGTATCTGAGCATCGAATAGGGATTGAAGAGAATCTGCGTGGTCTTCGTTTTACCGTCGGCCTCGCCGTACTCGATTTCCGCGTTCACGTAGTAGGCTGTCCTGTCGTCCGTGAACAGGTCCCCCAGACCAGCACCCGTCCCGCCCGAACAACCGTTCTTCCGTCCAAGGTCGCCCACGTAGCCGCAAACCCGCAACCACTTTGTTCTATACCGCCATTTCTTACCCATACCGTCCGTGTATTCATAGAATTTATCAGAAACGACGAAAGGAAGATTGTCCCTATCCACCCCATCGAACGGAATCTGCTGATAACCATTGCCCCGACCGTCGGATAGCATCATGTAAACGAGAGCACCGCCCGTGTTGGTCCATTTCGGAATCGTGAGCGGACGATTCTTGGACTTGCTTACCGGCGCGGGGTTATCCAGTGTGTCGATTGTGTACTCGTACTCGCCGTTGACCAGTGCCACGGAAACACCGCTCACCACATCATTCGTGGTATCGTAGGTCGAGGCCCCCGTCCCCGAATAAGAGAAGCGGAATGGTCGGTTGTTGTGTTCCTTGATAAGTTCCTTGACCAGTGCCGAGCCCTTGCCCTCGTATTTCTTCGTGTAATGTCCAACGAGGTCCCAATCCTTCTCACCCTTACGATAGAACGACACTGTCGACTCGCCCGTAAGGTCAACGTCAACAACCGGTTCCAATTCGGGCGGGTTTATGACGAGAGCGTCCACATCGTTTCGCTGCTCGTCCGTCATCGTCACGAACAGGTCCGGCATTGGTCTATAACCGCGCCTTACCTTGTTGGCTTGCCACTGCTCTTCGGTCCCCACGGGCACGACCTCGTGCTCATAGAACCACACGGGAGGGGCTCGCTTCTCGCCACACCCCGGACACACCGCCAATGCACCAAGGGGTTTACCGCACTGGCAATTCTCGTCGAGGAAATAAATAGAATATCCTACGGGTTTCATCCCGCGTTCAACCAGTTCTTTATCGATAGATTTACCACCACTTTCCCCTACAGGCCATGATGTAGCCTTCGATGACTCCCACGCGCTCGAAACGGAACGATTCACCACTTCTCCCCAACGGCCACGGTAATCCCTGATACTTCGCCTCGCCTTCACCCCCAAAGGGTCGTCAGACGCAGGGACGACACGAAGAACGTCCCCGATGGTATGTATGAAAGTAGTATCAACTTCGGGGCGAAGATTGGACTCGTAGAGCGTTACTTCGACGTTGCCATCGTCATCAATGAGAGGAGCAAACGTTGACATAGCGTCCAGGTCGCCCCTATGCTCGGGAGAAACCTTAACACGCAGCGAATACATCCATTCTCCCACATTGTCGTTCATCCTTGCGGGGTTGTCATATTCGTCAGCCGATACGACCTCTCCTGTCCGGTACCCAAGGGACCAAAGTTTATCGAGAATCGTACTATGAAGACCGCCACCATCATCCTCGTCGGGGACCGATACAATCAAGACCGTTTCGCCTATCTTGTAAGGAAAATCCGTTCCGGCGTGTGGATTATCGGACGGCGCCGCCACGTAAAAGTAGTCCTTCAGTTCCTCGGCTATGCCATCCTTGTATATTGCGTACACCGTCTTGAGAGCACCGCCCGCATAATGCCCGACCCCACGAGCGAGTAGTTTCTGTTGCGTATCTTCCGAGCGTGTTATGGACATCTCTTCCTTGTAGACACGTTCTATGTAATCGCGGAACCTGTCGTTCATCTTGTCATCGCACACGTCCCGTAGAAAGGTATCATATCTCGACATGTCGGCCTTGAATGCTGGCACGACCCCCCCGCGCACCAAATCAGCCAGTAACCGGTATTGACAGGGAGCGTTCGCAGCTCGTATTCTATACCTCTTAGCGAGCGATTTTAGGCTTACCATGTCGACCTACCTCAAGTGGCATATATTAAAACAATAACATAGTATTTATAGTGTAAGCGGTCAGCAAACCGCCCACCCCTTATAGAGTTTCCCAGTCAGTGATGTTTCGCGGTGCCAGGTAACTCTGACCCGAGGGCTCGTGACCCTTGGCCCGCCTATACTCCTCAGCATAAAGGACCGGGCAATCGTTTATCCACGTAGGTTCTGCTACCGGACTACCATTCAAGTATAGAGTTGGCCCCGATGCCGATGCGCCTGCGGATGCGAGGGTCTCGTCAACCTCGGCCGCTATGTCGAGTTTGTTGCGCTGGAAGGCCATCGCATACTTCTGTGTGCCATTGATTTCCCACACCCAGTAATACCGGGCGGCGCACATTATAGAACCTATGCCCGCCGCGGGGTTGGAGATACACTCGTACCGGACGAAGTCGGTGTTTCCTCCTGCGACGACGAGAACCTTGACGGTCTGCTTGGCAGGAGGTACCGAGGTCAGCCGTGGGTCTGCTACGTCAATAACCTTGACCGAAGAAGTCTTGGTCCCGCAACCCTTGATTACAGGGAACCCTTGCTCGTATCTGTCGTGATATTGAGAAACGAAGCCGGGCGGCACCTGAGAGAACCACTTGCCCTGACACTCGTCGCCCCATTCATCGGCGGTCATGAGAACGCGATATCCGACGAGGGGCATCTTTCCGCTCCCCAAAGGGAAATCGTGGGCGAATGGCACGAGCTTCACTCGCAGACCGGGGGTCGGACTACTCTTCAACGGAAAGCTCTTCGTAGACATGAAGAATTTCGCACCGTACACGGACTCAAGCTCCGCTATCCTTAACAAGTCACGAGACACCTCGGTCTCGGACGGGTCGGCGAGGCTTGAACGGCCCGCGTTCATCATGGCGCTTCGAAGTATGTCGCACCGGCTCGGCGGCGGTGGCGGTGGAGGAGCAGGGTGTGCCTTCATCCACCAGTAGGCGAACGTGGCCCCGCCGATTGCGAGAGCGCTGCTCACGGTACCGTAAAGGACGTGCTTTTTCTTCATACCGTCACCTCAGAGCAGTATCATTGCCGCGACAGCTGCGATACCAGCGCCAGCGACGACGCCGAACGCTACGTCGGCAGCCTTCAGTGTCGGCACCTCGGGTACGGGAACAGGCTGGGGGGCTGGAACCTTCTCGATGTTCGCGTCCTGACACACCGCGTGCGGCACGTCGGGGAGCAGGATACAACTGTTGAGTCCCGCGTTGTCGAACAGTCTGGGCACGCCCATGGCTCCGTCGGGGCTGTGCTGGTTAACGAGCCCCTGAGAGCCAGAAACCCATTCACGTCTAACCCACTCGCGATGAACGTCCGGGTAGTCCGGGCTTGCATAGCCTTTCATTTCCGTCACCTCACTCGTTCGGGCCGAGTTTACGACCGACCGAAGCAAAGACCGGAGGTCGCTTGTAGACGAGAGGGGGTTTTTCGACGTCTTTCTTCTTTTTCTCGGTTTTCTTCTCCGTCTTCTTCTCCTCTGTCTTCTTCTTGGGCTTGGTCTTCCTGCCGCCGGATTTTCTCTTAGCCGTAGTCTTCTTTCTTGCCATACAATCACCTCTTGAGGTAATTCTTATATGCCCAGTATCCTACCAAGGCAGCACCGCCGATGACGGCTGCCATGAATACCGGGTTGTTCTTCATCACATCCACCGGACTCTCGTTGTCCTCCGCGCTCCAGATGTCAGAGGTGGGCTGTCGCCCAACGTGCTTGCCAATGGCCTCTGGCTGCTGGTGCTGCGTGGTCTGGACATCCTGACTGATGGCAACGGTGGCTGCTTGACCGAGGTCTTCGCCAATTATTGCCTGCCTACCAAGAGGCACGTCAGAGTAGTTTCCGGGGTTGAGTTGCTCTTCGTGCGCACCATATATTTTGTACTTTCGGTCGAGTCTTGCGAGCATGTAAGGTTCGAGACCTCGCGTCTCCGTGAAGACGCCCTCGCCTTCCATCGCCGACCATGACTCATCGAGTGCTCCATAGCCGGTCGCGAGACGTCCCTCGCCCCATGCTCCGGGTACTAGGCTTCCCATGTTCAATCCTCCTTTTTCTTCTTGGACATCAGAACACCGCCAACCACCGCTACCGCCGCTACCGCACCGCCGACCGCTATGATTGGAACCCACGGTACTACCACAGGTGGGGGAGACGGTGATGGTGGGGGCACTGTCGGGTCTGGTTCGGGGTCTGGTTCAGGGGCTGGTTCGCCGGGGTATATCCTCTGTCCGTCAATCGTGAAATAATCAAGTTTGATGAATAACGTTTTGTCTGATTCCGTGTTCTTCTTGGTCCACGTCATGTGCTCTTTCGCACTCAACGTGTACTTGCCCGTTGTTATTCGCTTCGAACCAATGAGCGGTAACACGACATCGGTATAAGTCTCCAACGTGGCCGTGATATTCCGCCCCTCCCACGGACTCAATTTGATTTGAACGTATCCGCCAGGCCCGATTTCGGCTGTGCTGTAATCTATGAACTCCGCATTGGACATGTTGGAAACGATGTCACTGAACTTGGTGGGGTCTCCAACGTCGATTTGAGCACTGTATTGCAGATAGTTCGGGCTCGTAGCCGACGGTATAAAACAACTTTCAAGGTCGATTATACTCATTCGCTCGCCTCCTTCGGTCTGTTCACCATAACGTATGCAACTATCCCAACGATAGCGACAAGCCCGCCCGCTATTGCGACCATCGCTATCGGGTTGTTAAGGTCCACTGGCATCGGGTCTCCTGCCGGAGGCGAAGGTGTCACGCCCGTGAGGTATACCTTCTTGGCGCGGAGCATACTGTTGCCCGCAGTCTGCGGTCTTATCTCCACGGTCTCTCCGGGGCCGATGACCTTCTCCGCTCCCTTGCCTTCCCAGTTCCATGTGCTGCACTTCGTAGAGAGCCCGGTTACCGGGTTGCCGACGGTCGATAACTTCCGGTAGCCCGTTTGCTCCCTTATGGTCATCCAACAGCCCTGCGGGGCCGTAATCCTAACATGCGGCAGGCCGCTCGCACTCTTCGCCGCGTTATAGTGTCCCGGACACTCGCCGCCTTCGAGGTAAATCTCGTTGGCGGAAATATCGATGAGGTCCGGTAGCGACCATTTCTCGACAACTCCCTGCGTCTGGAAACTAACGCCCGCACACGGGTCGGGTTGCCCTTCGCCCGCTCCGTATGCAATACTCGGCACATCGGCTACCCACGCGGGGCTCATCGGTGAAGGGCGGAAATCATACTCCATGTCAATCACGATATCACCACGGGGGAGAAAATTCGAACGGGTGAACGCCTGCCGACTCTCCAATCTTCGTAATTATCGAACCGGGTTTCCATCCGCCGAGCCCGCTCGTCAGTCCGCCGATAACACCGCCGGAACGAAGGTACCATGCTCCAGCAATCACTACGCCCGCTGCTATTGCAACGGCGAGCGCGGGAGCGACAAGGGACATGCCCTGCCCGGTATCCTCGTTCTCTTCGGCCATGTTCGGTCCTCACAGAATACCTTCACCGACCAATCGGCCATGTGTTTGTCCGATACCGCCTGCATACTTACTTGTCCCCTTGAGCAGGTCGAGGCCGAGGTCTTTAAGCTCGACACCGCGTGTCATTTCCTTGGGTTCGTAGCGTGGTCTCATCTGACCCTCGATAGCATGATAGATGACATCGTCGGACGGTGCCGGAGCAACCTCGTTCCTGTGAATTGGTTTCGTGGGTGTCGTCACAGGTGGTCGCACATAGTCGGAGGGTTGTTCCTTGACCTTGATACCAAAGCGACCCTCGTGGATGTACGCGGGAGGCAGGACCGGTGTTCGAACCTCTGGCGGTCTAAGTTTTGCTTCTTCCTTGACCCAATCGGGAACTTCGGGCGTAACGCCAACAGGACCGACCATATCGGCACTGATAGGCATCGGTCTCGCCGGGGGAACATCCCTGGGCTGGACAACTCTCAGGTTATTGTAACCCTTCGGGCGCATCGGCGTCGGAGGAAGAACCGTCCTCGGAGCGGTCGGCGGTCTTACGGGACCCACCTGCTCCGGACGAATGACCGGTAAGTTGACCACGGGAACCGGAGGCGTCACCACGGACGGCGCCTGATGTACGAACATCGGCTTGGGCCTGACCGGAATCGATGGCGCTCTCATCTTTCGCGTATTAGGAATCCTAAATCTCGGAGGCATCTTGAAACCCTCTTGTCTAATAGTTATTACGGTATGTTCCTGCTTATAAATATTGCTTTAATGAATCTATATTAGGTTCAGTATACCTTAAGTCTATGCCCTATCAACGAACATCCTAAATATCGGTGGAACTCTATAAAGTAACAACCGTCTTGTGCGCTACTCCCCGGCCCTGCCTCCGGGGAGTTTTTATTTACATGGGGCGGGCGCCCAACAACTCGTCCCACGTACTCTTCCACCTTCCGATAGTCGATAGGGAAAAACAGGAAACTGTTTAAATATCGATTTCGTGTAATTACCCATTCTCGGTGACAAAATCAATCTATAAATACTATAACGTCGCTCATCGGTTCACCATGGACGGACAAGTCGAGATGATGTATCGCGATTTCTTCTCTCAGATGACCGGGCATGAAGTGTATTCCCATCAGGTGAGGTTTGCAGAAGAGGAACTGCATGACATCGTTATAAACGTACCGACTGGATGCGGGAAGACCGAGATGGCCGTCCTGACCTGGTTGTATCATCGTGTCGAACGTGGCGAACGGGAATGGCCACGGAGGCTCGTCCTATGTTTTCCCCTGCGGTCGCTCGTTCATCAGACATATGAACGGGTGTCGAAGTGGCTGTCAAGAATGCCCGAAGACAAACGACCACCGGTATATATGGCGATGGGAGGACGCAACGACAGGGAATGGCTCTCGAGACCTGAAGACGATGCTATAATAATAGGAACGCAGGACATGCTGGTTTCACAGGCCATAAACCATGCATATACACTATCCTGCAAGATATGGCCCATGTGTTTCGGGTTGCTGAACAATGACAGTCTGTGGGTGATGGATGAGATACAGCTCATGGGAGATGCACTGGCCACGACGCTCCAGATGAGTCATTTTCGCGAGAAGCACGGCACCTGGAAGAAATGCTATTCCTGGTGGATGTCGGCAACCATCAACGATGAGTTCCTCGTGACCGTAGACCATCCACGCAGGGCCCCAGTGTTCCGGCTGTTGGACGACGAGAAGAAGGAACTGAAGCGTATCATCACCGCTCCGAAAGAAATCTTACGTTCCGAAGCCATCGATGCCAAAGAGGTCGTCTCGGAGGTCGTGGACTACATCCAATCGGGAGGCCCCGGGCCCGTCTTTATCGTGGTCAATCGCGTAAAGAGGGGGCAAGAGATATACAGGCTCATGACGAAGAAGAAGGTACCTTCAGTACTGCTTCATTCTAGGTTCAGGGGAGTCGACAGGAAGAGGAACATGGATACGTTCATGGGAAGTGGTGTGAAGGTCGTCATTTCGACCCAAGTCATCGAAGCAGGAATGGATGTATCCTGTGCGGCGATGTGGACCGACGTGGCGTCTTGGAATTCCATGGTGCAGCGGTTCGGGAGGTGTAACCGGAGCGGTGAACATCGTGGCGCGTTCATAAAGTACATATTGCTCCCGGGTTCAGATGCGAAGTCGTGCTATCCGTATCTCCCCGAAGAGATAGACCTGTCAATCAAGGCGCTCAGTGATA
>Ga0180432_10011132_pt1 | contig 10650 bp, 9 predicted proteins | sample SS_ome_10_FD_132414 | JGI IMG/M metagenome (GOLD analysis project Ga0180432, IMG submission 132414) | Hypersaline lake sediment archaeal communities from the Salton Sea, California, USA - SS_1_MS_2 metaG | ecosystem: Environmental > Aquatic > Non-marine Saline and Alkaline > Hypersaline >...
AGCACGTGCGGGGTGAAGGTGTGGGTCATCGGACCGCCGAGGACCTCGACCACCTCTGCATCGACGAGCGGACGGATGGCCGCCGAACCGCCAGCGCTCCAGTGCTCGTCGAACTCGTTTTCCATCGCACGTGCTATCCGGTACTGCCGGCGCGCATCGGCGGCGGCGACCGCATCGCCGGCACTCGTGGCCCAGATCCCTTTGCCAGTGGCTCGGGTGCGCCAGTCTGCGAGCCAGCGCCGCTGCTCGCGCACGGAGTTCGGGTCATCCCACTGGGCGGCCAGGACGGGAGTGATACCCACCGTCAGCAGTTCCCGTTCGCCTCGCTCGGCCCTCATGCGCAGGAGCTGCACGAGCGGCAGGTACGCCTGCCCCCACGCCTGACGCAACCACTCTTCGCCGACCGGCCAGGTGCCGTGGCCGAGAAGCCACGGTGAGTGCGAGTGCAGGACGATGGCCAGGCGACCGCCGGCGCGGCTCACCACAACGCGACCAGATCGTGCGCGCCCGCGGTTTCGGCCTCGATACGAAAATCTCCCGAGTCGAGAGTGGCGGCGAAGTCCAGTGCTCTGGTCACTGCGGTGTCATCGTGGGTGGAATCGCTCAAGGTGCGCGGCAGGGATCCGTACCGTTCCTCCCAGGCCCTTATTCGAGGGCCGTGGTGGAGTCCGAGGATGCGAACGGACCGCTCGGGTGTGGCGCTGTGGAGTAGCTTCGACAGTTCCCCAGCATCGAACTCGCGAACATGGAAGGGGTTATCCGGCCGACCGCCTGGTAGCAGGGTCGGGGAGTGAATGGGGCGATTCGGTGTACTCACGATGACCGATCCGCGCGCGCATCGTGCCAGTTCGCGCAGGTACACGACGGGGTCCCAGATGTGTTCGACCACCTGCAAGGACACCACCGCTGCGAACGAGGCGTCGGCGAAGGGAAGCCCGATCAGGTTCGCTCGAACCGCGAGCAGGCCGGGGTAGCTCTCTGCGATGTGGACGGCGGTCGGTGCGTCGAGTTCCACAGCGCACACACCTCGGCCACACGTATCGGCGAGAAGGCGGGCCCCGTATCCCTCCCCGGCTCCGGCGTCCAGGATCGGACCAGGGTCCGTGCACGAGGCGAGGTGCGCAGCAGCCCATTCGTAGCAGGCGAGGTGGCGGACGAACCAATAGTTCTCCGTATCCCGGCCAGGGGCGGTGCGCTCCCCGGTGAGCGGGATTTCGGGCAACACGCCGGCGAGCGTAACCCGTGCACCACCCGCCCTGCGGATTAGTTACTGGCGAGTAACATAGGCGCATACGGGCGTGTTACCGCACAATCGGGAGTGCGGACGCAACGTCCGACAACGCAGTGTGGCAATGACTGACTCGTGCGGGAGGGCAGGGGCATGAAGATCGCGGTATGCGTCAAGCAGGTGCCGGACACCTGGGCGGAGAAAACGCTGCAATCGGCGGACTCGACCTTGGATCGGGCCTCCGCTGACGGCGTGCTCAACGAACTCGACGAATATGCGGTGGAAGAGGCCTTGCAGATTGCCGAAGCGCACGGCGGTGAGGTGACCGTGGTCTCCATGGGACCCGAACGCGCGGCGGAGACGGTGCGCAAGGCACTGTCGATGGGGGCTGATTCCGGTGTGCACGTCCTCGATGAGGCGCTGCACGGCTCCGATGCGATCGCAACCTCCGCCGTACTAGCCGCCGCACTGGCCGGCAAGGATTTCGACCTGATCATCTTCGGCTCCGAGTCGACCGATGCTCGCATGTCCGTGGTGCCTGCCATGGTTGCCGAACGTCTGGGCCTCGCGCAGTTGACTTTCGCACAGCGGGTAAGCGTCACCGGTTCAGACGTCACCATCGAACGAGTCACCGACTACGGCTTCGACACCATTACTGCGTCGTTGCCAGCCGTGGTGAGCGTCGTCGAGAAGATCAACGAGCCCCGCTACCCGTCCTTCAAAGGCATCATGGCAGCTAAGAAGAAGCCGGTGGAGACCCTCGCGGTCGCTGATCTCGGCCTCGAAGCCGCCGCGGTCGGACAGGCCGCGGCGTGGAGCGCTGTCGAGGACTTCGCCGCGCGTCCGCCCAAGGCCGCCGGCACCGTCGTTACCGACGAAGGCGATGGCGCCACGCGCTTGGCGACTTACCTGACCGAGCAGAAGTTCATCTAGGAGGAATCTGGCCATGGCACCCGTTCTGGTTCTCGCAGAGCACGACCGTGATTCAGGCGCTGTCAAGAAGAACACCCTGGAATTACTGACCATCGCCCGTCGCTTGGGCGAGCCCGTATGCGTGTGGTTCGGTTCCGGCGCCGACCAAGCTTCGTCGACCCTCGGCGAATACGGCGCCAGTGCCGTCTACGCCGCCGATTCCGCGGAGATGACCGACCACCCGGTCGTACCGATGGTCGACGTCATGACCGCGCTGGTCGAGCAACTGTCACCGGCCGCGGTCCTCGTGCCCTCATCGGCGGATGGCAAGGAAGTTGCCGGTCGACTCGCGGTGCGCACCGCCAGTGGTGTGATTACCGATGCCGTCGATATCGATGAGCACGGAGTTGCCACGCAGAGTGTGTTCGGCGGCAGCACCATCGTTCATTCCAAGGTCACCACCGGAACGCCGATCTTCACGGTACGACCGAACTCGGTTCCGCCGGAGGCGGCTCCCACGACCTGCGCCGTGGAGTCGGTCCAGGTAGCGGTGAGCGATCTAGCCAAGAAGGCGCAGGTCACCGACCGCACTGTGGCCGGCAAAGGCGGGCGTCCGGAGTTGACCGAGGCCGCCATCGTCGTCTCCGGTGGCCGCGGTGTCGGTGGGCCGGAGGGCTTCGCGATCATCGAGCGTCTCGCCGATTCCCTCGGCGGTGCAGTCGGGGCTTCGCGCGCCGCGACCGACGCCGGTTGGTACCCGCATCAATACCAGGTCGGGCAGACGGGAAAGACCGTCTCGCCACAGTTGTACATCGCGAACGGCATCTCTGGCGCCATCCAGCACCGAGCGGGCATGCAGACCTCGAAAGTGGTCGTCGTAGTGAACAAGGACGCCGAGGCGCCAATTTTCGAACTCGCCGATTTCGGTGTCGTGGGCGACTTGCACGAGGTAGTTCCGCGGTTGGCTGATGAGATCGAGGGCCGCTCAACCTGACCGTACAAGGGCCTTCTGGCTACCATCGCTACGTGTCAAACGAAGAGATGAGGCGGGCCTTCGTCGATCACGCGGCCACCGCGCCGCTACTGCCCCAGGCGCGCGAGGCCTGGCTGGCTGCGAGTGAGGACGTGGGCAATCCCTCCTCGTTGCATGCCGCAGGTCGGGCTGCCCGACGCATCGTCGAGGAGGCCCGCGAGTCGATCGCCGACGATCTGCGTACCCGTCCTTCGGCGGTGGTCTTCACCTCGGGCGGCACAGAGGCGGACAACCTGGCGGTGAAGGGGCTCTACTGGGCTCGTCGGCGTCGCTTGGGAGTTGGCAATCCGGTCGTCGTGGCATCGGCCATCGAGCATCATGCGGTGTTGGATCCGGTGGAGTGGTTGATCAAGCACGAGAGCGCCGAGGCGATGTGGGTCGGAGTGGACGCAGCCGGGCGCGTAGATCCCGAGGAAATCGGCGCCTTTCTCGCGGCGCATGCTGACCGCACGGCGTTAGTCACCGTGATGTGGGCCAACAACGAGGTTGGCACCATCCAACCTGTTGGGGAGATCGCCACGTTATGCAATGAGTACGGGGTCCCTTTTCACACCGACGCCGTCCAGGCCCTTGGGCACGTTCGAGTCGATCTTGCGGAGATCCCTGCCACCGCGGTCACGATCAGCGGCCACAAGATAGGCGCCCCGGTGGGTGTCGGTGCGCTGATCGTCGACCCGTACGTGCAGGTCGAACCAGTCGCGCACGGAGGGGGACAAGAGCGCAACATCAGGTCTGGGACCCTCGATGCTCCCGGCGCTGCGGCGCTCGCAGCGGCGGTGCACCACGCGGTGGTCGAGCAAGAAGAGCACGCTGAGCATGTGATGGCGTTGCAGCGCGATCTCGTCGCCGGAATCGCGGAGGTGGTTCCCGATGCGATCGTCAACGGCGGTGAGGTAGGCGACAGCGAACAGCGCCTGCCGGGGAATGTCCACGTCTCCATTCCAGGGGCCGAAGGGGATGCACTCTTGATGTTGCTCGACGCAGCTGGGGTGGATTGCTCGACTGGCTCGGCCTGCACGGCGGGCATCCCCGAGCCCAGTCACGTACTGCTGGCGATGGGCGTCGATGAGCGCACGGCTCGCTCGTCTTTGCGCTTCAGCTTCGGACGCACCTCCCGGCCTGAGGACGTGTCGATGATCCTGTCGGCTCTGCCGAGCGTGGTCGAACGGGCGCGACGCGCTGGTTCGGTGTCGGCGTCGTCGGTGGGAGCCGGCGGCGGTCCCGGGGAGCGCCGCTCATGAGAGTTGTCGCTGCGCTGTCGGGCGGGGTTGATTCCTCGGTGGCCGCCGCTCGCATGGTCGACGCCGGCTACGAGGTAGTGGGTGTCCACCTCGCGCTTGCGCGTGCGGAATCCACCAGCGGGCGCTCGCGAGGATGTTGCACTCTCGACGACGCCCGCGATGCACGCCGGGTTGCCGACATGCTCGGCATTCCCTTCTACGTCTGGGACTTCTCCGCTGAGTTCGCAGAAGAAGTCATCGGGGATTTCCTGACGGAATACCAAGCAGATCGCACGCCGAACCCTTGTTTGCGGTGCAACGAGAAGATCAAGTTCCGCGCTGTCCTAGATCGGGCGTTAGCACTCGGCTTCGATGCCGTGGCCACCGGGCACTATGCGCGAATAGTCGACGGCCCCGAGGGCCCCGAACTGCACCGCGCGGTCGATCAGGATAAGGACCAGTCCTACGTGCTCGCGGTAATCGGTACCGATCAACTCGGCCACTGCCTATTCCCTCTCGGTGACAGCAAGAAGGGTGAAAAACACGACGAAGCCGAGCGACGCGGATTGCGAACCGCGCGCAAGCCCGACAGTCACGACATCTGCTTCATTCCCGATGGTGACACGCAAGGCTTCCTTGTCGATCGCATAGGCGCGCAGCCTGGCCGCATTGTTGATGCCGCAACTGGTGAGCAAGTAGGTGAGCACCAAGGCACTTTCACAGTCACCATCGGCCAGCGACGCGGGCTCAATTTGAAGATCCCCGCCGAAGATGGAAACCCGCGTTACGTAATCGACGTCGATGCGAAGTCCGACACCGTGTACGTCGGCGCCGTCGATGATCTCGATGTTTGGACTCTCAGCGCCGATCACGTGGTCTGGACCGGGCCGAGGATCGGCACGCAGCGAGTCGATGTGCAGGCTCAGGTTCGTGCGCACCACACACCGGTACCTGCGCGCGCGTGGTTCGACGGTCGAAGGTTGCACGTGGAGTTGATCGAACCGGTGCGCGGGCTTGCTCGCGGGCAAAGTGCGGTTCTCTACGACGGATCACGGGTAGTCGGATCAGGTCGAGTGGAAAGCACTGACCGCACCGAAGCATTGCCCGCTGGGCGAGTTTCGTGACCGACACTCACGATTCGAAATCACGCGAGGACCGCGACGACGACTCGGCCCACAACTGCAACTGGCCGTTGCCGGCGGTGGCCACGGGAGTCGGACCCATGCCTGGGATCGATGCCCACGAGGCGATGAACGTCGTTGCCGGCGAACTCGGTGATTTCGTTCATCTGATCGAATTGCCGGACCGGGGACCGGGTGCCGACCTTCTAGGTCGAGCGGCCTGCTTGCTGGCCGAGGCCGATAGGTCCTTCGAGGTAGAAACCACGCCGTCGGGGTGGCGAGTCGGGCATGCGGGTAGCAGCGTCATGCGCCGAGCCCGCAACTACGTGTCACAGGACATCGATGCACTCGAAGAGTTCACTGTCGGGTACGCCGGGCCCTTGAAGGTTGCCATCGCCGGCCCCTGGTCCCTGGCAGCGGGCATAGCCGATCCGGCCGGCGAATCCCTCATCCGCGACCCGGGTGCAGCAAGTGAGCTTGCCGCAGGGATGGCCGAGACTGCTCAGGAATTGACCGCACGTGTGACGCGTGCGGTACCCGGTGCCGCCGTCGTGATCGAGATCATCGAGGACGTCATTCCCTCCGTGCTCGAAGGCCGCATCAAGATGAGCAGCGGCCGGCTCACCCACCGCAGTGTGGAAGCTGTCGTAGTGCAATCGCATCTGCGCACCGTTGTCGAGGGGGTGCATGCCGCCGGTGCGCGTGCGTCGATTCGCTGCTTCGCGCCGCGCGCGCCGATCGACTTGCTCGTGGGTACAGGCGCCGATGCGGTCTCCGTGAATCTCGGTCTTGCGCTTCCTAATGACGAGTCCCTACCGCGGGCTTGGGAATCTGGGGTCGGTCTGCTCCTGGGCTGCGTACCGGTGTCCGTGAATGTCGGACAAGCAAGCGATACCGCCGTGAGTGCCACTCTCCGTGAATTCATGTCCCGAAATGGATTCGCTGACGTTCCTGCCAACATTGCACTTACTCCGCAAGGTGGGTTGGCAGGTGTCGATATGTCCACTGCTCGAGCGATTATCGGTGCCTGTCGGAGGGTCGGGTCGATCGTCCGGGATGACCTGGAGACAACGCATGCCTCGTAAGTCCAAGGCTGTTGCTGGTAACCAGGATGCGCCGGCGCAGTTCGCGCGAGATCGATGGCGGGAGTTGGTCGATGCGATCAACTCCGCTCGCAATGACTATTACCAAGCTGAACGTCCAACGATCGCCGACGACGAGTACGACCGCCTCTTTCGTGAACTCGAAGATCTCGAACGGGAGAACCCTGAGCTTGCCAGCGGGGAGTCCCCTACGCAGACGGTGGGCGGCGAGCGCTCGGAAATGTTCGAGCCCGTCACGCACCTTGTTCGGTTGTACTCGTTGGACAATGCATTCGACGGCACTGAGCTCGATGCCTGGTCCGAGCGGATCACCAAGGCATTGGGATCCCTCCCTCGCCTGTTATGCGAAGTGAAGATCGACGGTCTGGCGGTCGATCTGGTCTATCGCGATGGGCGCCTGGTCTCAGCAGCAACGCGCGGTGATGGAGTGACCGGAGAAGACATCACGTACAACGTGCAGTTCATCGGCGCTATTCCTGAGCGCTTGACCGGAAAGAACCCTCCGCCCCTTCTCGAGGTGCGCGGTGAGGTCTTCTTATCCACCGAAAACTTCGAGCGCGTCAATGACGAGCAGATGGTTGCTGGCGCCACACCTTTCGCCAATCCGAGGAACGCAGCTTCCGGAACGATCCGCCAACGAATGGACAAGCGTTTAGCAGAACTCCAAACCGCGCGTGGCAGCGACGGCACTCGAGGGCAGGGCCGACTAGAGCGTCTCGAGCGCGACTACGCCCTAGCTTCGGGTCGCTTAGCTGCACTGGGCTTCACCGCTCATGGAGTGGGTGCCCGCGAAGGGATCGACATCGGATCCCAAAGCGAGGTCTACGCACTCCTTGCCGACTCCGGAGTGCCGGTGAGCGCCAGGATGGCGGTGCTCGATTCGACAGCCGCGGTACGCGACTACATCGGCTATTACGCCGAGCATCGTCACGATGTCGAGCATGAGATCGATGGCGTTGTCATCAAGGTGGATGATTTCGCGCTGCAGGCCGAGCTCGGTGAGACGTCGCGGGCGCCACGGTGGGCGATCGCCTACAAGTACCCGCCTGAGGTGGTCCGCACCCGATTACTGGATATCGCGGTCAATGTCGGGCGCACCGGGCGGGTAACTCCGTTCGCTGTGATGGATCCAGTGCGGGTTGCTGGATCCACGGTCTCGATGGCCACGCTGCACAACCAGTACGAGGTCCAGCGCAAAGGCGTGCTGATCGGGGACATGGTCTTCTTACGCAAAGCGGGGGATGTAATTCCCGAGGTGATCGGTCCGGTAGTGGAGGCGAGGTCGGGAGAGGAAACCGCATTCGTCATGCCCACGAAATGCCCTGAGTGCGGCACCGCATTACGCCCGGAGAAGGAGGGCGACAAGGACATCCGCTGTCCGAATACTGCGGCGTGCCCGGCGCAATTACGCGAGCGCCTCTTCCACGTGGCTTCTCGCGGGGCCCTTGATATTGAGGGCCTTGGGTATAAGGCCGCTGTTGCCCTCTTGGAGTGTGGTGTTGTTTCGAATATGGGTGACCTCTTCCTGCTCGATGCCGCAGCCCTTCGAGGATGCGCCTTCTTTACGCGTGATCCGGGTAAGGGCGAGGAAGGCCCGCAACTGACTGAGAATGCCAAGACCATGCTGGCAAATCTCGAGCAGGCGAAGCACAAGCCGCTGTGGCGCATCCTGGTCGCCTTGTCGATCCGGCATGTGGGGCCAACGGCGGCGCAGGCATTGGCGCGGGAGTTCGGCTCGATCGATGCGATCGTCGCAGCGAGCACCGAGCAACTCGCCGATGTCGAAGGTGTGGGCCAGGTGATCGCTGAAGCAGTGGTCGAATGGTTCGCCGAGGATTGGCATCGCGAGATCATCGACAAGTGGGCTCGCGGCGGCGTCGTGATGGCCGATGGAGTCGGTGCTGACGATGCTCCCGATCTCGAACAGACGCTCGCGGGGACGACGATCGTGATTACTGGATCGATACCTGGTTACACCCGCGACGAAGCAAGCGCGGCTGCCGTTGCCCGGGGGGCGAAGGTGACCGGATCGGTATCCAAGAAGACCACGGTGCTGGTGGCCGGGGAGAGCGCTGGCTCCAAACTCGACAAGGCGACGTCTTTGGGCGTCCCTGTCGTGGTGGCGGACGCCTTCGACGCTTTGCTCGAGGGAGGACTCGCTGGAGTGTCGGGTGCGGGGGTGCTGGAAGGATGAGTGCATGGCTGCCATCACCCGCGAAGAGGTCGAGCATCTCGCCCGCCTTGCGCGTCTAGAACTGACCGAGGAAGAAGCCGACCACTACGCCGAGCAGTTGTCGGCGATCGTCGATGCCGTAGCGAGGGTGTCTGAGGTGGCCGCCGAGGACATCCCGCCCACCTCCCATCCGATCCCGGTGAGCAATATCTTCCGAGAGGACGTCGCCCGGCCTGGTGTGGATCGCAGCGAGATCGCCGCAAGCGCACCTGCGTGGGAAGACGATCGCTTTCGGGTGCCGCGCATCCTTGGTGAGGACTGACATGGCTCCTGTGATGGACAGTGATCTCGTGCGCCAGGATGCTGCGACCTTGGCCGCTGCCATGCGCGCTGGCGAGGTCACCTCGGTCGAGGTGACCCAAGCGTGCTTGGACCGCATCGAGGCTGTGGATGATCGGGTGCACGCCTTCTTGTACGTCGACCGTCAATCGGCGCTCGATACTGCTGCCTCGATCGATGCGCGACGCGCGGCTGGCGAGGAACTTGGTCCGCTGGCCGGGGTACCGCTGGCGCTCAAGGACGTCTTCACCATGCACGGAGTCCCCACGACGTGCGGGTCGCGCATCCTGGAGGGCTGGCGGCCGCCGTACGACTCAACGGTGGTCGAGCGTCTGCGTGCTGCCGATGTAGTAATCCTCGGCAAGACCAACATGGATGAATTCGCGATGGGCTCGTCGACCGAACACAGCGGATACGGTCCGACCCGCAATCCGTGGGATCTGGAGCGAATCCCCGGCGGCTCGGGTGGCGGATCCTCCGCTGCACTGGCTGCCTTCGAGGCTCCGTTGGCAATGGGCACCGACACTGGCGGATCCATCCGTCAGCCCGCCGCCGTTACGGGAACCGTGGGCGTCAAGCCCACCTACGGGGGAGTGTCGCGCTATGGACTCGTAGCGCTTGCGTCGTCGTTGGATCAAGCTGGTCCATGCGCGCGCAGCGTGATGGATGCTGCGCTGCTGCACGCGGCAATCGCCGGTCATGACCCGCGCGACTCGACTTCGATCGACGCTCCTGTGCCCGATGTCGTAAGTGCTGCGCGTAATGCCGATATCCGTGGAATGCGCATCGGCTTGGTGCGCGAACTCGGCGGCGAGGGCTACCAGGACGGCGTACGGCAAAGGTTCGACGAAGCTGTCGCGATTCTCGGTGACCTCGGTGCCGAGGTGACCGAGGTGTCGTGTCCGCACTTCGATTACGCACTCGGTGCCTACTACCTCATCTTGCCGTCGGAAGCATCCAGCAACCTGGCTCGCTTCGATGGCATGCGCTACGGGCTGCGCGCAGGTGACAACGGCAATGCCTCGGTCGAAGAAGTAATGTCGCAAACGCGCGAAGTTGGATTCGGCGGCGAGGTGAAGCGACGCATCATGCTCGGCACTTACGCGCTCTCAAGTGGCTATTACGACGCCTATTACGGGCAAGCACAAAAGGTTCGCACCCTCATCGCCCGTGACTTCACTGCAGCCTTCGAGCAGGTAGATGTACTCATCTCGCCAACGACTCCCACGACTGCGTTCCGCCTAGGGGAGAAGATCGATGATCCGCTGGCGATGTACCTCAACGACATCGCAACCATCCCGGTGAATCTCGCGGGCAACTGCGCTATGTCGGTTCCCGTCGGGCTATCGCCAGCCGACGGCCTGCCGGTCGGCCTGCAGATCATGGCTCCGGCCCTCGGTGATGACCGCCTCTATCGGGTGGGCGCTGCCCTTGAGGCAGCACTGATCGATCGATGGGGGCACGCGTTGATCGAGGAGGTGCCGGCGCTGTGAATACCCGACAGGCCATCGCGAGGATGGA
>Ga0180432_10011133_pt1 | contig 10649 bp, 10 predicted proteins | sample SS_ome_10_FD_132414 | JGI IMG/M metagenome (GOLD analysis project Ga0180432, IMG submission 132414) | Hypersaline lake sediment archaeal communities from the Salton Sea, California, USA - SS_1_MS_2 metaG | ecosystem: Environmental > Aquatic > Non-marine Saline and Alkaline > Hypersaline >...
ACCCCGCTGTCCTTTTCAAACTTGTCATCAAAGGTGATATTGGTCTGGACCAGGGCAATATCAATACTTTTGCCCTCTTCCGGCTTGATCTTGTATTGGTTTATATTTACTGCCCCATAAATAGCTATTATCGCCACCAGCCCTATCACTGGCAGCACATATTTAAACTTCCCTGGATCAAACCTTCTTTCCCCCGTGATTCCCGCTGCCGTCTCAGCCAGTGCAGTATTGGCAATGATAAGTATAAGGGACATTCCATAAACCCCGGTGATGCCGGCTATCTGCATAACTTTTAAATAATCATGCTGGGAGTAAGCCAAAAGCCCCCAGGGAAATGCTAAAAATGTGCGGCTGCGGAAAAACTCCACTGCCATCCAGGCGGCAGATATAAGGATTATCCTTAAGGAGTTTGATTTAATTTTTGCATTTATATAATAGAGGGCTATACCCAGAATAGTTATATATGACGCCAGTATGACCAGTATGGGCAGCCAGAATATGAAGCTGTATTCGGTAAACCAGAAAGTTACCCCGGCAAAGTATAAAAGTCCCAGGATAAAGGAAAAAAGAACAGTCTGGCCCAGCCTGGAATGCTTTATAGCTATAAAAAACGGCACCAGGCAGAACCATGCCAGAAACCCCGGTCCATAGAAGCTAGATACCAGGATAGCTGCAGAAATTATTACTAAAATAAATCTTGAGTAAAATTTCATATACCCAGATTATATCACTAATATTGCAACAGGATTTTACTTATTCTGACTATTCGTTAAAATTAAGGTATTATGGCAGAATTCTTTAACAGCCTTATTAACAATATGGGCGGCACCCAGGTAGCCGGCCTTATAATAACCTCTGTGATCGCCCTTTCAGCAATAGGTGCATTTGTCTTTAATGGTATCAATAATAATAAGCTGGAGAGGTCTAACCGGCTTACAGCTGAGAAGGAAAAGGTGGATAGGGCACTGGACTTCATTGAAAGATTCGATGAAAAAAGGTATATGAGGCTTTTGTCCAAGAAATTCAGGGAATACCCAAAGACCATCACAGAACTTAAAACCCAGGACAAGTTAGACGGGGATGTAAATTTCTTGAGCACATTTTCCGAAGCCCAGGATGAGATCCATTATTTCCTGTTCTTCTTTGATACGGTGGCCATCCTATACGGCAAGGACAAGATCGACAGGGATATGTTTGACTCCAAGCTGCAGGATTATTTTTTAAGCTTTTACCTGAACTTCGATGAGGAGATATACAGGATAATCTCGGACATAAAGAAATCTGATAAGACATTCTATTACTACAACCATTATTTAAAGCAGGTAAAGAAACTGCTTCAGATAAAGGTCAAAAACAATCCTGACAAAGAGGAGGACTTTTCAAAAGAGCTGGAAACATGTAAAAAACTTCTAGAAGAAGAATAAAGAGCCCGGCATATGAAGACCTTGGGCGCTGGGCATTGACCATTTCGATCCCGCCTACCGCAGCATGGATCTCGTCAGGAAAGGCATATTCAGGTATACCCCAAATGCCATTTATATTTTTGCCCTGGCAGCAGTGTGGATACCGGCCATGGTATTTTTCTCCAAAGCCGCTTTAATAGCTGCTTTTTTAACCATGCATATATATGGGTACACTACTTTACTGTGGAGATTCCTGATATGAGACAAATATATAAAGATAACAAATATTTTTACAATTTTTACCAACTCCTGGTCCTTCCCTCTTCTTATTGACATTAAACCCCAAAATTAATAGAATTTTCATTTGATGCGGAATTGAAAGACAAATGAAAATGTAATAGAAAAGGAGATTACCAAGTGAACATTCTAAGAAGAAAAATACCAGTATTAGTATTAATGCTAGTATTTACGCTATCGCTTATGCTCATGATCCCCGGTATGCTTCTGGCTCAAGAGGAAGATGAGGCAGAGGCAGAGGAGGAAGTAGTCGTACCGGACCCGGATCCGGAGACTCTGGAATTTGACGTAACCTATCCCGAGATACAGGCAGAGCTGGGAGAACTTTATGAATTTACCTTTACAGTTACCTATGATAAGGGTGACGAGCCGGTTGGCCTGGAAGAAGATGAATCAGCCAAGACATTCGATATAGCAGTGGAATTTCCCGATACCTGGTTTGCAGCTACAACGCCCCAGTACCAGAAAGAAACCGAGATCGTAGCTGTTAAGCTTACCAGCGGAACTCCAGAGACTTTGAGGGTAGTAGCCACTCCGCTGGTCAATATAGATCCGGGAGAATATGATATCAAGGTAACACTGTCCTCATCTATTGAAGATGACCCGCTGGAAGGAAGCGTTGAGGTTAAGGCCATAATCACATCTACTTATGATATGGATCTTAAGACTAAAAGCGGAAGGCTTTCTACTGATGTCACTTCAGGACAGGACAATCATTATAAGCTGATTATTACAAATAATGGCTCAGCTAACCTGGAAGAAGTAAAGATAACCTCTTCCGAGCCTGAAGGCTGGACCATTGATTTTGATACCGAGGAAATAGAAGTACTGGAGGCAGGAGAGGAAGTCGAGATAGACGCTAATATAAAGCCTGCCGATGACACTATTGCCGGTGACTATATGGTTAGCTTCAGCGCCAGGTCAGAAAATGCTGAAGACGATGTAGAGCTTAGAATAACAGTTGAGACACCCACCATATGGGGAATCGTAGGAATAGCAATAATAGTAATTGTCATCGTAGCAGTAGCCATTATATTTGCAAGATTAGGAAGAAGATAAAATATGAGTGATAACAACAACATAATAGTTGCAAAAGACCTGACAAAGATATATAACGAGACAACTACTGCTGTTGACCATCTTAATCTTAATATCAAAGAAGGAGAGATCTTCGGACTGCTGGGACCGAATGGTGCCGGCAAATCCACTGTCATACTCATGCTTCTGGGACTGACTGAACCTACTTCAGGAAACATAGGTGTGGACGGCTTTGATTCCACCAGGGAACCGCTTAAGGTAAAATCCATAACCGGATACCTGCCTGAAAAGATAGGTTTTTATGAAGATATGTCTGCCTATGCCAATTTAAAGTATACAGCCGAGCTCAATAATGTCCCCTATAGGGAGATACCTGAAAGGATCGACGAGGTGCTTGACCTGGTAAACCTGTCTGACAGGAAAAAGGGCCTGGTAAAGACATTCTCAAAAGGTATGAAGCAGAGATTGGGTATAGCCGATGTCCTTGTTAAGAATCCCAGACTGGTAATATTTGATGAGCCTACAGAGGGACTTGACCCCAAGGTAGCAAACCAGATCCTCCAGACCATACTGGACCTTAACAAGAAAAAGAACATCACCTTCATGCTGAGCTCACACCAGTTAAACCTGGTACAGAAAATATGCCCCAGGGTAGGCATAATGTCCAGGGGCAAGCTGGTAGGTTCCGGCTCCATCGACCAGATGGGCAGGGATATATTCGGCGGAGGCAAGTTCCGTATTGAGATAGAGCTGGCTAAGGTCCCCGACAAACTAGTGGGTGATATAAGGAAGATGGACAAGGTGCTTAATGTAGCAGTAGACCAGAACAAGTTAACCGTTACCTGTGACAAGGATCTCAGGGAAGAGATATCCAAAGTCATTGCCAAAGAAGGCATCATAATGACTGGTATGGATATCAAGCAAGACGCCCTGGAGGAGATCTATCTCAGGTATTTTAAGGAAGAGGAGTGATATGAGAAGCGTATTAACCGTATTTAGAAAAGAACTTACAGACCACTTTTCATCTAAGAAGTTTTTAATCCTTCTTGCCCTTATATATATTGCAGGACTGGCGTCTACCTATGTGGCTCTGCAGAATATAAGCGATGTGGCCAGTGCCCTGGATAAGCATGTATTCTTGAGGCTTTATACTACAGGCGGAGACGTGCTCCCGTCATTTATATCCTTTATAACCTTCTTTATACCAATTATAGGTATAATATTCGGCTTTGATGCTATTAACAGCGAGCGTAACAGCGGGAACCTTTCCCGTCTTATGTCGCAGCCCATATACAGGGACAGCGTAATAAACGGAAAGTTTTTAGCAGGGGTAACCACCCTTTCCATCATCGTTGCCAGCATCGCTTTTATCATAGCCGGCGTGGGACTTACCTCCATAGGAGTTCCTCCCACTTCTGAAGAGATCTTAAGGATATTCTTCTTCATATTCATATGCGTATTTTATGGCGGTTTCTGGATGGGGCTTTCCTTGCTATTCTCTGTAATAATGGATAAGATAGCGGCATCCATACTTACAGCTATTGCGATATGGATATTCTTTATGTTCTTTTTGCCCATTATAGCTAATGCTATAGCTAATGCTGTGGCTCCCCTGGAGGGCGCTACGAGTGCAGTACAGATACAGAACTATACCATTAACCAGGGGATCTTAAGGATATCGCCGTCAACGCTGTTTACGGAGACCATAGCCATACTGCTTATTCCTACCGGAGGCCATTTTATGCTGCAGCCGGTATTTGAAAGTGATATAGCTAATATGATCGCCAATCCATTATCACTGGGACAGAGCCTTATACAGGTTTGGCCCCAGCTGGTAATTATCATAGCATTGGCCATCATATGCTTTGCCCTGTCATATATATTATTTATGAGGCAGGAGATCAGGTCTACCTAATATAGCTAGTCCTGATGGGTAATGACTTCTTCGATTAGACTGGTGCCTACTGAAATTTTATCTAAAGAATGGATGGAGGCACCATGTTCTTTTATCACGCCTTCAACTTCTTCATATTTTATAGAATCGCCCTCACAGGTGATCTTGACATTCTCTACCTTCTGGTCCATCTCTATAAGGGATATATCTACGCCGTCCACGCCCTTTAGGTCAGCAAGGTCTGTTGCCATCTCAAGTATGCCCGGCGCGTGGGGTTTTAATACATCAAGTACGATTCTTCTGATATTAGCCAATTTATTTTCTCCTTTTTTTGATCACTTAATATTCTAATACACTTTTGGCTTTGAGGTCTACATTTTTTACTCTCCTTGCAGTTTTTTTAATGGTACCGAAAGGTCCTCTGGAAGAGGGTCTTCAAATTCCATCTTCTTTTTGGTAATGGGATGTACAAATTCCAGCCTCCAGGCATGAAGGAATTGCCTTTTAAGCCCGATCCTTTTAGCCAGCCTGGCTGAATGGCGGTTTCCGTATACTTCGTCACAGATAATGGGATGGTCTATATATGATAGGTGCACCCTTATCTGGTGCGTCCTTCCCGTCATGGGATAGACATGCAAAAGGGCTGCCTGCCTGAACTCCTCTTTCACCTCAAAATGGGTAATCGACTTCCTGCCGGCATCTATGGATACAGACATCTTCCTCCTGTCTATGCGGGACCTGCCGATGGGAAGGTCGATCTTTCCCTTCTCCTCCTCGAATACTCCCTCTGCCAGGGCAATATAGGTCTTCTTTATGGTGCGCTCCTTAAACATATCGGAAAGAAGGTAATGCACCTTCTCATTCTTGGCAGCTACAAGGAGCCCTGATGTGTCCTTATCCAGGCGGTGTACTATGCCTGCCCTTTCCTCTCCTGAAAGCCGGGAAAGGTCTTTAAAATGATACAGGAGAGCATTTACCAGGGTATGGGAATTATTTCCCGAGGCGGGATGGGTGACCATACCTGCTTCCTTGGATATGACAGCAATATTTTCATCTTCATGGATTATATTAAGGTCTATGGCTTCAGGATCTATATGAGCCTGGCCTGCGGCTTCGTCAAGGCCTGAGACCTCGATGCTGTCGCCCTGGGACAGTCTGTGGTGTTTGCTAACGGCACTGCCGTTTACCAGCACCTTTTCCTCGCCTATGAGCTTCTGTATGCGGCTTCGTGATATATGCCTTAAATTTTCAGATAGAAACTTATCTACCCTCTGACCCGCCTGGGCGGGATCAGCTAAAAAGGTCCGTCCGTCGGCGTCTTTTTTACTCAAGCTCCCCCGGTATTACCTTTTTTAAAATATTCCCTTAATATCAATATTATAATCAGACTGAAGCCGATTACAAGAAAGCTGTCTGCAATATTAAAGACAGGCGGGAATATTGTAAAGCTTATAAAGTCGGTGACTTCCCCTACAAAGAAGCGGTCCACCAAATTTCCCATGGCCCCTCCCAGTATAAAACCCAGGACTACATTATAGAAACCATAATCAAGATTAAGGATGATCTTTAGGATTATTATAAGGATTATAGCTATAAAGGAGATTATGGTAAGTATCCCGGTATAACCCTGGAACATGCCGAAAGCGGCTCCCGTATTCTTTATATTTACTATATACAGGAAATTATCTATTAGCGTCTTGGATGTTCCCTCCGGTACATTTGTTATTACCAGGTATTTTGTTACCTGGTCCAGCATAAGCACAGCTATGCCCGATATCAAGAAATAAACATTTAAAAGTACCATTCTCTTGGTCTTATTCATATTATACAATGCTCCCAACTACCTTTATGCCGATCTTTACCATTATGCCATTGACATTTACTTCCTTTACAAACATATCATCAGAGAAGCTTTGAAGCATATTCCCGGTAAGCGTCTCCTTATTTATATAATCGGTAAAATCCCCAACTAACTTAAGCTGTTCTTCCGGGGCTTCTATAGCCGTATCTATGGTATTTTCTATCTGGAAACCGGCTTCCTTCCGCAAATTCTGGATCTGGTGCACCAGCTCCCTGGCAAATCCCTCCGCTTTTAGCTCTTCTGAAATATCGGTGGAAAGGCCTACCGTAAACTCTCCGTCAGTCTCCACGCCCATATTTTCCTTATTCTTTATCTCTACCAGGAGCTCTTCCGGCTCTATCTCCAGGTCCTTTCCGTCTATAACAATCTTAATATTCTTGCCATTATTTACCTTGAGCGCTATTTTTGCGGAATCAGCCCGGGAAAGCGCCTTCCTGATGCCAGGTATCATGGGACCGTATTTTTTGCCCAAAATGGCAAGATTTGGCTTTATATCATAAGCTACCAGCTCATCCAAATTCCCAGTAAACTCGATCTTTTTGGCATTAAGCTCAGAAAGGATGATATTCTCAAAGTGGTTTACGGCATCTTTTCTCCTGCCGTCCCTGTCAAAGTATATAGATACTTTTTCCACCGGCTGCCTGGTCTTAATATTTATTTTATTCCTCACGGCTCTTCCCAGCCCCACTACCTTCCTTGCAGCATTCATCTTAAAGCTTAAGTCCTCGTCTATGAGGGACTGGTCGGCTTCCGGATAATCCTCCAGGTGTACGCTCTCTACTCCCTTGCCTATGCTTGCAGTAAGGTTCTTATAGATATCCTCGCTTATAAACGGTATATAGGGCGCTGTAAGCTTGACCACGGTCAGCAGGCATTCATACAGGGTCAGGTAGGCGCTTATCTTATCTATGTCTTCCTCAGACTTCCAGAAACGCCTCCTGGACCTTCTTACATACCAGTTTGAAAGCTTATCCACGAAATCCTGTATCAGCCTTCCGCTTTCTGTTACATTAAAGTCTTCCAGGAGCCTGTTTACATCTTTTATGGTCTTATTAAGCTCAGACATTATCCAGCGGTCTATCTCCATCCTGTCTTCTACCTTCAGCTGGTGCTGTGACGGGTCAAAGTTGTCTATATTGGCATATATAACAAAGAATGAATATGTATTCCACAGTGTCAGTATGAATTTCCTGATGACTTCATCCACTGCCTTAAAGGAAAAGTTCTTTGGAAGCCAGGGCGATACCCCGGTAAAGAAATACCACCTTAAGGCATCAGCTCCCTGCTTGTTTAGCACATCCCAGGGCTTTACCACATTTCCCCTGGATTTGGACATCTTTTGTCCATTCTCGTCATTTATAAGGCCCAGTACCAGGACATTCTTGAAGCTGGACTTTTCCTTTATCATAGTGGCTATGGCAAGCATCGTATAGAACCAGCCCCTGGTCTGGTCTATGGCTTCGCAGATAAAGTCTGCGGGAAAGGCTTCGTCAAAAAGCTCTTTATTCTCAAATGGATAATGATGCTGGGCAAAAGGCATGGAGCCCGAGTCAAACCATACATCTATTACATCAGGAACCCTTTTCATATCTTTTCCGCACTTTGGACAGGTAAGCACTATATCATCCACGAATGGGCGGTGAAGGTCGAGCCCTGCCGGAACATCCTGTCCCAGCTCTTCGAGCTCTTTTACGCTTCCTATGCATACCTTGTGGCCTTCTTCATCCTGCCATATGGGCAGCGGTGTACCCCAGTATCTTTCCCGGGTAAGGGCCCAGTCGATATTATTCTCTAGCCATTTACCGAACCTTCCGTATTTTATATGGTCCGGATACCATTTTACATCCTCATTGGAGGCCAGGAGCTTATCCTTTATCTTTGATGTAGCTATATACCAGCTCCTCTTGGCATAATATATAAGCCTGGTATCGCACCTCCAGCAGAAGGGATATGAATGCTTGAATTTTTTCTCCTCGAACATAATTCCCCTGCCGTCAAGGTCTTCCACGATGCGGGGATTGGCTTCATTTATATTCATGCCGGCAAATTTATCAACTTTATCTATAAACAGTCCCGTAAGGTCAACCATCTGTATCACGGGAAGCCCGTTTTCCCTGCCCACCTTCATATCATCCTCACCAAAGGCTGGGGCTATATGCACTATTCCCGTACCTTCACCGGTGGATACGAAATCGCCGGCTATCACATGGAAGGCCTTATCATTTCCCCCGGCATAATCGTAAATGGGGTCATATGCAAGTCCTACAAGTTCGCTTCCCTTGAATTCTTTTATTAACTTATAAACTTTTTCGGAAAATACCTCTTCTACAAGGTCCTTTACCAGTATCAGGTTCTGCCCCCTGTATTCAACTTCCACATAGGTGGAGGCAGCGCTTACGGCAGCAGCGGCATTGGAAACCAGTGTCCAGGGCGTGGTTGTCCATACCAGTAGATATGTATTCTCCTTATCCTTTAAGGCAAACTTTACTATTACCGAATAATCCTCCACTTCCTTATAGCCCTGGGCTATCTCATGGGAGGACAGCGGGGTTCCGCACCTGGGGCAGTACGGCACGATCTTATGACCTTCAAATAAGAGGCCCTGGTCCCATATGGTCTTCAGTATCCACCATACGGTCTCTATATATTCATCCTTAAAGGTAAAATATGCATTATCGGTATCCAGCCAGAAGCCTATCCTTTCGGTAAGCTTCTTCCAGTCCTCCTCATATTTCATGACAGACTGGCGGCACAGGCGGTTAAACTTCTCTATACCTATCTCCTCGATCTCGTCCTTGGAGTTTATTCCCAGCTTTTTTTCTATTTCCAGCTCTACCGGAAGTCCGTGGGTGTCCCATCCGGCCTTCCTGGATACATAATAGCCCTTCATGGTCTTGAACCTGGGGAATATGTCCTTATATACCCGGGAAAGCACATGATGGACGCCTGGGGCTCCATTGGCGGTCGGGGGCCCTTCATAGAATACGAATTTTTTGCCCTTTTCAGTCTTTTTAAGGGTCTTGCCGAATATGTTTTTTTCTTTCCAGAAATCCAGTATCTTTTCTTCAAGACCTACCAGGTCGACTTTACTTTCAACTTTTTTAAACATAATCTATCCTGCTGCTATTCCTATCGGTTCATCAGATAATATTTATAGAAAGGCTCTTACCCGCCAAAACTATCCTATAGATTTTATATAATTAGGCCTTTTTTGTGAAGCATTATATGGCATGAGCAGAGGCATCTGGTATGATCCGGCCTGACTGCTCCAGGCAGGCTTTAGTCAAACAGGCTTTGAAGAAGTTTGGCGGATCTTACTGCCTGGGCCTTATAGTGATTATTAAAATATATATGGGTCTTTTTAGTATTTTCCGATACTTTTTTTATGCGGGGAAGCCAGTCCATGAGCTCTTTCTGCTCATATATATAGTCATATCTCATATAAGCTTGCCTGGGTTTCCACCAGTGTTTATAATTGCGGCCGTGAAACCTTATATACCCGGTACCTGTGGTATTTATATCCGTGGGAGGAAGAAGAGTCTTCAGGGCTGGCTGGTCCACATTGCAGTAGCCCAGTTCCTGGCTCTCTAGAAAATCAATGACCTCATCCCTAAGCCAGCTCTGGTGCCTGAACTCAACCGCGATATCAAGGCCGCCGAAATATTCCTTTAAGCTTTCAAGGTAGTCCATATTGGATCTGGAAAACTTAAAGCCCCAGGGAAACTGCATGAGAAGCGGTCCCAGCTTTCCGGATTCTATAAGGGGCTTCAGGGCTTCCACATAAGAGAAGTAATCATCTTTGGAGCAGTCCCGGGTATGGGTCATGGACCTGTGGACCTTTACCGCAAATGAGAAGTCCCGGGGTACCCTTGAAGCCATACTGTCAAAAATATGCGGATTGGGTATGGCATAATATGTGAAGTTTATCTCTACCGTATTGAAGTGGGTGGCATAAAACTCAAGATGGCCTGTCTTTTTTAGGCCTTCAGGGTAGAATATGCCGTTCCAGTCAGCATAACTATACCCTGAAGTACCTATATATATTTGAGGCATTAATTAAATAAATTCCCCTATCTCATCAAGCAGCCTGTCTTTTCCCATGGCGCCTATGAGTTTCTTTGCTACTTCGCCGTCTTTAAACAGGAGAAGCGTCGGT
>Ga0180432_10011134_pt1 | contig 10648 bp, 8 predicted proteins | sample SS_ome_10_FD_132414 | JGI IMG/M metagenome (GOLD analysis project Ga0180432, IMG submission 132414) | Hypersaline lake sediment archaeal communities from the Salton Sea, California, USA - SS_1_MS_2 metaG | ecosystem: Environmental > Aquatic > Non-marine Saline and Alkaline > Hypersaline >...
AAGCCCTGGAATAAGAAATTATCAGAGGATCCTGCTGACAATAGCATCTGCAGCTTTTCTCTTTTTAAGCTATAAGGAACTGGGTTTCTTTGCCTGGTTTGGACTATTGCCTTTCCTATTTGCAATAACCGGCTCAAATCTGAGACTATCAATACTTTATAGCTTTATATTTGGAGCAGGATTTTTTGCCGGCATGACCTACTGGCTGGCAGAACTATATATAAAGTATACCTGGCCGATGATAGTAGCTGGTCTGAGCCTTTATTTAATAGTATTCGGGATAGCGGCACACTTCATACTAAACCGGGTAAAAAATCCATATATCAGGATACTGCTGATCCCGGCAGCCTGGCTGCTGATAGAATTTGCCAGGTCCCAGACATTCCTGGCATTTACTATTGGAATATTGGGATATTCGCAGCATAATTTCCTGCCACTTATGCAACTGACCAGGTTTACAGGAATATATGGGGTCAGCTTCTTGATCTTGTTCTTCAATATGGCATTATATGAGACTATAAAGGCATTCCTTAAGCACAAAAAGGTAGGATTAAGGTATATAGCTGCCAGCATTGGCCTGGTCATACTTATATCAGCCTACGGTATAAACAGTATGAACCAGAACCTTGACCGGAATATAGCAAAAGCAGATTACAGGCAATTGGAGATTGCAGCGGTTCAGCCAAAGATCCTTTTCGGTAAAAAATTCAGGAATAAGGGATATGAAGCAATACCGGAACCATACAGTGATAAAGACTTTTTCAAGCCGGGAACGGAACTGGTAATATTTCCCGAAAGCGTACTCTGGGGAACTAAGGATGAGAACCCAGAATTCTTTACCTGGGCAAAAGAAGCAATAGGGAGCAGGGACATATGGATACTTGTAGGCCAGTATGACCATGATGCATCAGGAGAAGTCTGGACAAATTCCCTTATATTGTATGATGGCGATCTAAATGAGCAGGGAAGATATGATGAGATACACCCGGTGCCTTTCAGCCAGTATATGCCTCACCGCAATATTCTCGGATTCCTAAAATTTTTGGATTTTTCCCTGGTCGACATTAAGCCCGGCACCAGCAGTGATCCTGTACTTCTAAAAAACAGGGATCTATTGGGATTCAGCATATGCTATGAATCCACATTACCATATATCGCAGGAAAATTCAGGAGAAATGGCGCAGAGATAATAATAGTCTCTTCAGATGACTCCAGCCTTAATGAAAGCATAGCGCCCTGGCATCACCTCATATTCTCCAAGACCCGCGCCATAGAGAATGGCTGCTATGTAATCCATTGTGCCAATACAGGCTTTTCTGCAATAATATCTCCAGCAGGCAATTTTGTACGGAAGCTGGACCTTATGGAAAAAGATATAATGTACGGCACTGTCTACCTGATACCTGAAAAGACATTTTATGCTAAATATGGAAATATACTCCTTTATATTTACCTTGCACTGTCTGCATTGATCGCTATAGTATATCCCTTATGGATGCGGAAAAAGAAAAAAAGATAAGGATCATATCCTGGAATGTAAATGGAATAAGGGCTGCTTATAAAAAAGGTATCCTGGATTTTATTAAAAAAACAGATGCAGATATATACTGCTTTCAGGAGACAAAAGCCAATGAAGGACAGCTTCCTGAAGACCTTCTTAATATCAGATCATTTAATGCCTATTATTCTAATCCATTAAAAAAAGGTTATAGCGGAGTGTGCATATATAGCCGATTAAGGCCCCAGGATAAAATCCTTAAAACGGGTATAAAAAGATTTGATGTTGAAGGTAGGATTGTGGGGCTCAGGTTTAGAAATACCATGCTTTTAAATGTATATTTTCCCAATGGTGGAGCTTCTCCCCAAAGGCTTGAATACAAGCTTGATTTTTATGACTATTTCCTGGAGATGGCTGAAGATCTCAGGAATTCCGGCCGGAATATAATATTCTGCGGTGATGTAAATACTGCTCATAAGGAGATTGACCTCGCCCGTCCCAAAGCCAATAAGGATAATACTGGATTTCTTCCGGAGGAGCGGGCATGGATAGACAGGGTTATTGATTCTGGATATACGGATATATTCAGGGAATTTGATAAAAGTCCCGGAAAATATACCTGGTGGGATTATAAGACCAGGGCAAGGGAAAGAAATGTGGGCTGGCGCCTGGATTATTTCTTTATATCCAGTGAGATCAGGGGGAGTATATCCACTGCTTATATTATGGAAGACATCACAGGATCTGACCACTGCCCTATAGTGCTCGAGATTTCACGGTCACTTCTTGCTTAGGAATAGTCTCTCGAAGTATCCATGAGCCTCTGTCTTAAGGTAAGTTTTCAAAGCACTTTTTTAAGCTTATTAAAATAATAAGGATCTTATAAATAAATATTGCATATTATCAATAATATATGTATAATATGCAATTATTATCATTGGAGTTCATATGAAAAAGAAAATAAATATAGGAATAATAGGCGGTTCAGGTTATACAGGCCTGGAGCTTATCAAGATATTGAGCTGCCATAAATACGGCAATATAACCCTTATTACTTCCAGGAGTAATGATGGAAAGAAAATAGGTGACATATATCCTGCACTCAAGGGAACGGAGTATGGCGAACTTTTATTTACAGGGGACCCCTTGGCAGCTGAGTATGCCGGTATTGACATAATTTTCCTGTGTCTGCCGCCTCATAAATCAATGGAGCATGTAAAAAATATAGGGCAGTTGGGGCATATGAAGATAATAGATATCGGCTCTGATTTCAGGATAAATGATCCTGCTGTTTACCTCCAGTGGTATGGAGAGGGACATATGCTTCCGGAAATGCTTAAAGATTTTACATATGGGCTGCCGGAAATAAACAGTGAAAAGATAAAGAAAAGCAGCCATATAGCCAATCCCGGGTGCTATCCTACATCAGTACTTCTGGGATTAGCTCCCCTTCTTGAAAGCAAATATAAAGTGGAAAGCATAACGATTGATTCCAAGTCGGGTGTAAGCGGTGCCGGAAAGAAATTGAAAGAGATGTATTTGTTCGGAAGCCTGGATGACAATTTTTATGCTTATAGCCCAACAGGCCACAGGCATATAGGCGAGATGGAGCAGGAGATAGGCAAATTGGCCGGACGCAGCCTGAAAATTGATTTCACCCCGCATCTGCTGCCGGTAAGCAGGGGCATATTCTCAACCATTTACTGCAAAATAGGAAATGCGGAAAATGAAAATATTAAGGAAAGCCTTAATACCATATATGAAGAATATTTTAGCGCTAGCACTTTTATAAGGTTCTTAGGTAATACTATACCCTGCATGAAGGATACTATTGGCACTAATCTATGCATGATCGGGACTGCATATGACAAGAGGACAGGGACACTAAAGATCTTCAGTACCCTGGATAATCTGTTAAAGGGAGCAGCCGGCCAGGCAGTACAGAATATGAACCTGCTTTCGGGTTTTGATGAAAAGGAAGGCCTGGAGCTAAACGGTATATTCAATTAGGCAGACAAAAGGAAATAAAGACATGACAATTGAGATAATAAAAGATGGAAATATAACTTCAGTGCCCGGTTTTTTTGCCGGCAGTTCCCACTGCGGCTTGAAGAATTCGGGAAAAAAACTGGATATATGCATCATTAATACACCTGAGGGTTCTGTTTGCAGCGGTGTTTTTACTGTTAACAGGTTTAAGGCGGCACCGGTAATACTTGATATAAAGACCCTGAAAGACCAAGACAGGATAAAGGCAATTGCTATAAACAGCGGCATCGCAAATGCATGTACCGGCAGTGAGGGAATGGAAAATGCAAAGAAGATGCAGCAGCTAACAGCAGATGCACTGGGTATATCAAGCAGGGAAGTCCTGGTTTCTTCAACAGGTGTGATAGGCAAGCAGCTTCCCATGAATAAGATAGAAAATGGTATAAAAAACTGCGCATCAGCAATGGATCCGGATGGGGGCGATGATGCTGCAAGGGCTATACTTACCACGGATCTTATCGAAAAAAAGGCTGCAGTGAGGATCATTACCGAAGAAAAAAAAGAAATAACCATAGGCGGTATTGCCAAGGGATCCGGCATGATAGAGCCCAATATGGCAACTATGCTGGCTTTTATAGGTACTGATGCCCAGGCTGCCCGGGATGTGCTGGATAGCATTTTAAAAAAGGCAAATGAAGAAAGCTTTAATAGCATAAGCGTCGATGGGTGTCAGAGCACCAATGATTCAGCCTTTTTAATGGCCAATGGTAAAAGCGGGGTCAAGATAGAAAGATCAAGCAGCGATTATGACAAATTATATCGCGGTGTGGCTGCAATAATGAAGCAGCTTGCTAAAAAAATAGTAATGGACGGCGAGGGCGCTACCAAGTTTATCGAGATAAAAGTAGATGGCGCACCGGTCTGGAAGCAGGCAAAAAAGGCTGCAATGAAGATAGCAAATTCAAACCTGTTTAAGACAGCGATTTTCGGACAGGATCTTAATTGGGGAAGGATAAATGCTGCCCTGGGAGCTTCCGGGATTGTTTTTGACCCGGATAAAGTCAATATATATATGAATGATAAGATGATAGTGAAAAACGGCATAGGGCTTGATTTAAAAAAAAGTGAAGCGGATATCCTGCTTAAGCCAAAGGATATAATTATTAAGGTAGATCTAAATAATGGGAAGGAAAACTGGACCGTATGGACTTCAGACCTTTCTTTTGATTATATAAAAATAAATGCCCTTTATCACAACTAGAATAATGCGGAGTAAATATGAGTGATGAAAACAAACAAGTAAAATATTATAAGGAAGATGAAGCCCATATAGACAGCTCATATCTCCAGAAAGCGGGCATACTGCTGGAGTCGCTTCCATATATCAAGGAATACGCCCAGAAGATCATAGTAGTAAAAATCGGCGGCAGTATGATGGAGGATGAAAATATATTAAAAAGCGTACTGGAAGACCTGGTGCTTATGAAATATGTGGGGATCAGGGTTATCCTTCTGCATGGCGGGGGCAAGCAGATAACCGGGCTGATGAAGGAAAAAGGCATAGAAGCAAAGTTTATTGATGGCCTGAGGATAACTACAGGCGATGTAATAGATATTGTAAAGATGGTGCTAATAGGCAGCATAAACTCCCGGCTGGTATCCCTCCTTAATGAGCATGGGAGTATTGCTGTGGGAGTATCGGGAAATGATGCCAGTTTTATAAAATGCAGGAAAAAGAAGTACTGCAAAGACGGCAGGGAAGTAGATCTTGGATTTGTAGGCGAAATCGAGCATATAAACAGGAAATTCCTGGATGATATCCTGTCAAATAATTATATACCAGTAATTGCAACGCTCGGAGTTAATGGTAATGGTGAGACCTATAATATAAATGCCGATTCATGCGCATCAGAGATAGCATCGGCATTAAAGGCGGAGAAGATGATAATGCTTACCGATGTGGATGGTATCATGGATACAGAAGGAGACAACACCAGGCTTATATCCAGGCTTACTTCAAAGCAATGCATAAGCATGATAAAGAGCGGTAAGATAAGCTCCGGGATGATACCCAAGGTAAAAGCATGCATGGATGCCCTTGATTCCGGAGTTGGAAGAACTCATATCCTTAATGGGACCAGGCAGCATTCCATGCTGGTGGAAATATTTACCGATAAGGGTATTGGCACAATGATAACAAAAAAGAAAGTTTAGGAAAAAATGGAGAATATTGATAATAATGCAGCATATAACCGCGGTGGCAAGTATATTATGAATACATACAGCAGGCTGCCTGTTGTTTTCAGTAAGGCCAGCATGCAGTATCTATGGGATGTTGAAGGCAAAAAATACCTGGATTTTATAGCTGGATACGGCTGCCTGAATGTGGGACATAGCAATAAAACCGTAGTCAAAGCACTGCAGAAACAGGTATCTGACCTGATACAGCCATCTAATGTCTATTATAATATGCCCCAGATAGAGTTGGCCAGGAAGATATGTGAGATTACCGGATTTGGGCAAAAGGTATTCTTTGCCAATAGCGGTACTGAATCTATTGAGGCAGCCCTCAAGCTTGCCAGGAAGTATTCTGAGGATAAATATGACAGCCAGCGCTATGAGGTAATTACCTTCAAGCGCTCTTTCCACGGCAGGACTATGGGAGCCCTGTCGGCTACTGCCCAGCCGGAGAAGCAGAAGATGTTTCAGCCGCTCCTTAAGGGTTTTTTATATGGGGAACTTAATAATATTGATTCGGTAAAAGAACTTATAAGCGAAAAGACCTGTGCTGTTATGCTGGAACCAGTACAGGGGGAAAGCGGGGTATACCCTGCAGATGTGCAGTTTATGAAAGAGCTAAGGGACCTGTGTACCCAGAAAGATATACTCCTGATACTGGATGAAGTGCAGACAGGTTTTGCCAGGACGGGTAAGATATTTGCCTATGAGAATTATAATATCCAGCCTGATATACTGGTACTGGCAAAAAGCCTGGGCGGAGGCATGCCCATAGGGGCTATTGTGGCTAATGATGAGATAAGCAGTTCCTTTGCCCCGGGCATGCATGGATCAACTTTCGGGGGAAATGCTGCATCCTGTGCAGCAGCCATAGCAGTGATAGACTATATTAAAGATAATGACCTTGCCCGAAGGTCTGCTGAGCTGGGTAGATATCTCTTAAAAGGGCTTAATAAGCTAAAAGATAAGTACGGCATCATAAAAGAAGTCCGCGGCATGGGCCTTATGGCAGCGATTGAGCTAAAAGAACCATTGGCAGCAAAGATTATCGAAGATGGCTTAAGTGACGGGCTGGTCCTAAACAGGGTATCTGACTATACATTGAGGTTTTTGCCTCCTCTCATAATAAAGAAGGTAAATATAGATTATTTGCTTAAGTGGCTAAATAAAAAGATCGGGGAGACCTAAGATGGTTAAGAAAAATAAAATAGACCTCATCACCCTAAAAGACCATGACGGCGGTATGATAACAGAGGTCATCTCTTCTGCTGTACAAATAAAATCAGGGAAGAAAAAAGCCGGCAAGCTTCTTGCCGGCAAGAATATTGCACTGCTATTTAATAAGCATTCTACCCGGACAAGGCTGTCATTTGAGGCAGGCATCAGCCAGATGGGCGGAAATGCCGTATACCTGGATGCCGGAAGCCTGCAGCTTTCCAGGGGAGAAAATTATAGCGATACGGCAAAGATCTTCTCTGCTTACCTTGATGGAGTCATTATAAGGACTTATGAACAAAAGACCCTGGAGATATTTTCCGAAAATGCAGACATACCTATTATAAATGGGCTTACTGACAGCTATCATCCCTGCCAGGCTCTGGCAGACCTATTAACAGTAAGTGAGCTGGGCCTTCTTAATAAGGACCTGAAATTTACCTATATAGGGGATAGCAATAATGTTACCAATAGCCTGATGATAGGATTTTCAAAGCTAGGCATCCCCATGACTGTCTGCAGCCCAGGGGAATATGGTCCGGACAGGGATATCCTTGATTATTGTAATAGCCTGCCGGGTGCTGCCATAAAAGCTGAAAAAGACCCATTGAGGGGAGTTAAGGACGCAGATATCATCTATACTGATGTATGGATCAGCATGGGGGACAAGGGCAGCAGCAGCAAAATAGAAAAGCTCAAGCCCTACCAGGTAAATGAGAGCCTCCTGGAAGGGGCAAAAAATACTGTTAAAGTTATGCATTGCCTTCCTGCCCACAGGGGTGAAGAAATATCTGCTGATATCATGGACGGGGATAGCTCTATTGTCTTTGCCCAGGCCGAGAACAGGCTTCATGCCCAGAAGGCACTCATGGCATATATTTACAAAAAGTAAGGATCCGGAGCATATCTTGAACAGGAGACAAAGGCTTAAACTAATAAAAGAGATAATAGAGGGAAAGAAGATATCATCCCAGGATGAGCTAGTCAGGGAACTCAAGGAAAGGGGCCATGAAGTAGCCCAATCCACAATATCCAGGGATATACATGAATTAAGGCTAACAAAAGTAAGGGATCATATCCAGCAGGAATATTACTCAATAGAGGGAAGGTTTTACCGGGAAAATATATTTGATATGGATAAGTTCAGCTCAAAATTTGCCGGCAGTGTACTTTCTATCTCCAGGGCTCAGAATATCCTGGTAATAAGGACATATCCTGGAGAGGCCCAGGGCACGGCAGCGGTAATAGATGGGATGAATTTTGTGGAAATACTGGGCACAGTAGCCGGGGATGATACCATTATCTGCATAGCCAGGGATATCCCGGCAGCAGAGAAGATCAAGGGTTTGATGGATAAACAATAATAATTAACCATATGAGAAAGGCTTAAAAATGAAAGACAAGGCAATACTGGCCTATTCAGGAGGGCTGGATACATCTATATCCATAAACTGGATAAAAGAAAATTATGGAATGGATGTGGTGGCAGCCCTCATAGACTGCGGCCAGCCCGATGACCTTGAGGAAGCTTACCAGAGGGCACTGGATACAGGAGCCTGTGAAGCAGTCATCGTAGACGGAAAAGATGATTTTATTGATGATTTTATATATCCGTCTATAAAAGCTAATATAAAATATGAAAAGTCTTATCCTCTGGCAACAGCGCTGGCAAGGCCTTTAATAGTAAAGAAACTGGTAGAGGTAGCCAGGGAAAAGAAGGCAAAGGCAGTGGCTCATGGCTGTACAGGAAAAGGCAATGACCAGGTAAGGTTTGATATAGGGATAAGAAGCCTGGAACCGGATCTTATGATAATCGCACCCCAGAGGGAATGGAACCTTTCCCGTGAAGAAGCCATCGAATATGCCAATAAGAATAATATCAAGATAACCGTAACAAAAAAGAGTCCCTACAGCATTGACGAGAATTTCTGGGGCAGAAGCATAGAATGCGGAGTTCTGGAAGATCCCTGGAATGAACCGCCTGAAGATATCTATAAGTGGACAAAAATAACCAGGGAGCCCGGGGACAGCCAGTATATGGAAATAGATTTTGAGAAGGGCATACCAGTTGGCCTGGATGGCAAGAAGATGAAGGGACTGGATATAATAAATAAGGTGAATGCCGATGCGGGGTCTTTCGGGGTCGGCAGGATAGATATGGTGGAAAACCGCCTGGTAGGCATAAAATCCAGGGAGATATATGAATCGCCGGCAGCAGAAGTCCTTATAGAAGCCCACAGGCAGCTGGAGGCCATGGTGCTGGACAGGGAGCTGACTCATTATAAATATCTTTTAGAGGAAAAGCTGGCCGAGCTTGTATATTATGGGCTCTGGTTTACGCCCCTGAAAGAATGCCTGATGGCCTTTATCGAGGAGAGCCAGAAATATGTAACAGGTACTATAAGGGCTAAATTCGAGTATAAGGGATTCAGTATTGTCGGCAGAAAATCAGGGAATTCACTTTATATTGAAGACCTGGCAACTTATGACCGAAAGGACAAATTTGATCCCAGTCATTCAGAAAGCTTCATAAAGCTTTATGGCTACCCATATGAGATACTGGGAAGAAAAGGAAGGATCGATGAGTAAGATCTGGGAAGGAAGGATAAAAAAGGCTACCAATAGCCAGGTTGAGGACTTTACCTATTCCATAGCCATTGACAGGAGCCTTTACCTTCACGACATAGCTGGTACGGCTGCATATGTGATCGGCCTGGAAAAGATCGGGGTACTGGAAGAGGAAGAGCTTAAAAAAATAATAGCCGGACTGGTGCAGTTAAAACAAAAGCTTGAAAAAGACAATATTGCCGTGGGCGAATATGAAGACATACACAGCCTGGTCGAGAGCGAGCTCCATGAGCTTATAGGTGAACCTGCGCTTAAGATCCATACAGGAAGGAGCAGGAATGACCAGGTAGTGCTTGATGAAAAGCTTTTCTGCAAGGATATAATAGTTGCGTTGATGGGAAATCTCCTGAAGCTCTTAATGAAGCTTTCTTATATTGCAGAGGAACAAATTGATACTGTATTTCCTGCCTATACCCATCTGCAAAAGGCACAGCCGGTATCATTGGCACATTATATATTATCGTTTTTCGAAAAGTTTTCCCGGGATTTTGCGCGGCTTAAGAATAATTTCGAGGGATGCGACGAGATGCCCCTGGGGGCAGCTGCATGTGCCGGCAGCGGCTATAAGATAGACAGGAAATTATTGGCAAAACTTCTCCGGTTCAAGGATGTAGCTGCTAATAGCATGGATATCGTTGGAAGCAGGGATTTTATGATAGACCTGGTCCATACATGCAGTATGATAATGCTGCACTTATCCCGTTTCAGTGAAGACCTTATAATATATAATTCTGATGAGTTCTCATATATCGATATTGAGGAGTCTTATTGTACAGGCAGCAGCATAATGCCACAGAAAAAAAATCCTGACCTCCTGGAACTTATAAGGGGGAAAAGCTCTATAGTTATAGGGAACCTGGTGCAGATCTTAATACTCCTTAAGGCACTGCCCTCTACATATAACAGGGACCTTCAGGAAGATAAGAAGATACTGTTTGATGCAGTGGGAGAGACTGCCAGCAGTATTTCAATTTTTACAAGCATACTGTCAAAGATAAGCTTTAATAGTGAAAATATCAGGAAAAAGCTGGAAAGCGGATTTCCGGAAGCTACCGATATGGCTGATTATCTGGTTAAAAA
>Ga0180432_10011135_pt1 | contig 10648 bp, 12 predicted proteins | sample SS_ome_10_FD_132414 | JGI IMG/M metagenome (GOLD analysis project Ga0180432, IMG submission 132414) | Hypersaline lake sediment archaeal communities from the Salton Sea, California, USA - SS_1_MS_2 metaG | ecosystem: Environmental > Aquatic > Non-marine Saline and Alkaline > Hypersaline >...
CGCCGGTCGGCCATAGCGAAGCTGGCCGAGGAAGATCTTGTCCACACCGCGCCCCGTCTGCTCCACCAGCCCGATCCGCCGGAATGCCTCGGCCAGCCTTGGGTTCCTTGGCTTCGGCTCGTGAACCAGCAGGTTCGCCACGGTGATGCCTTCCGGGAAGCCGCCCGGGTTGGCGATCAACAGGTGATCCGCTTGCCACTGAACGTAAACAGCCTCCTGCCGCGCGTACTCCCGGTGAAGGATCGCGTTGTTGACGGCCTCTCGGAATCCCTCGGGCGAGTAGTCGGGAACCGGCAGCCGGAACATCCCGACCGTCACCTCGCGCTCTTCGTTCCTGGCAGCGAACCGCTTCTCCAACTCATCCAAGACCTGGATCAAGGGGCCGTGGAACGGGTCGTTCGTCTTGACGTTGCCCTGGGCGTCGAGGGCCTGGAAGAACACCTCGTGCGTCGGGATGGTCTGACGCAGCGATTCCTCCCGCCCCAGCAGGAGCAACCCGGCCACGTTGGGCACAAGCTGCTTGCCCCGCGTCTCCACCAGGCGCAGCGCCTGCGCCAGTTCCCTGTCGCCCAGGTCCAGGAGGCTGCGATCACCTCGCAGACGCCGCGTTGTATCCCGCAGCCGCTCGAACGCCAGGGGGGCAAGGTCGCTGAAGGACGTGCCCGTCATCGCCTGGGCCGAGAAGTCCAGCAGGCCAAGGTCCACCCGCCGGGCCCGCTGATCCCGCGGGTAGAACGGGACCGTCGCGGGCTTGCCGTCAGAGCCGACTGTCCGGCGCAGCGACTTGCCCGAGGTCGTCGCGCACAGCTCGGGGTACGAGTCCACCTCGATGGCGATAACCGGGCCGCCCGGATGCTGCACGACCGCGATCCGTGTGTTGATGTTGGGCACCGTGTTGTTGAAGATCGCCGCCCGAAGCTTGGCCGGATCGGTCGTTCTCCCGTGCCTCGGGTTCGCGCCCGTCACGGTCCCGTCGTCCTCGACGCCGATCAACAGGACCCCACCCTCCGTGTTCGCCAGCGCCACGACCTCCTCGTAGATTCTGCTGTCGCTGATCTGGCGCCGGTCCGACTTGAACTCGGCCCGCACCGACTCGCCGCCGGCAATCAGCGTATCAAGTTGTGCGGTGTCCATCACGCCATCCTGTCCTCAAGGGCCCTGCGGAGCTTCGCGACCCGGCGCCGTGCATCCTTACGGGACAGCCCCGTCGTCGCACAGAGGTGCCGCACGGCTTCCTCCAGCTTCCCATCGGCGACAAGCTTCATCGCCCGCAGAATGCGCTCATCCGCCTGCCGGTGCGCGTCGCGCACGTCCTGCCCATCGTACCACTCCACGTGCACGTTCCCATCGCGCATCCCGCAGACCTGGATCATCCGGTCGTCCAGCGGATATCGCTGTCGCTTCAGCGCGACGAGTATCTCGATCATCTCCTCGGCGTCGCTCCCCGTCAACTCATCCCAGAAATCGGCCTTCGCGTCCTCCAGGGCGTCCAGCACCCGCCGATACTTTATCTCCGGTACGGGCAGGTCCAGCGAGCGGTTCCACGCAACGTGCGCCAACAGCAGGGCCGCGTGAGCGGCCTCGGAGGACGGGAACTCCGGGACGCGGAGGACCGACCGCGCCATCTCCTTCACGATCTCCGACATCTTCATGTCAGCCCGGCGCACCATGCTCAGAATCCCAGTCCTTTCTTGTGTGCCAAGGCGAGGCGCAAGGCCTCGATATCGAGGCGGAAGTGCAACGGGTCCCCGTCGAACGGCGGCTGCTCAGCACTGACTTGGAGCGCGGCAACTTGTCCGGCGTCAAGGATCGGTTCGTAAAGCTGTCCGGATTCCAATCCCTTGCCGACGAGTTTGACGGACTCGCCCAAAGGGGTGCAGACGATGACCTGGACCGGTTCGGGGAACAGCGGCCCTCGAACCACCGCGTTGGCCGTTAGTTGCTCAAATCCCGTCATTCGTTATTCCCGCTGCCTCGGAGGTGGTGACTTCCCGTTGGCGAAGTTCCCGAGCCATTCGTCAACCACGGCCCTGTGGAATCGCCAGCGCTTGCCGACCTTCTGACCTGGCAGTTTACCGGCTTGCGCCAGCTTGTAAAGCGTGGACTTCGAGATCTTCAGATACGCCGCCAGGTCGTCAATGGACAGGATATCGTCGGATGATGCTGCCATGGACAAATCCTCGGTCACCACGAGTCGCACTATGCCATCTAGGCGGATATTGTCCGTATTTGGCGAGTTTTCGCAAGAGGAATCCGCGCCGGCGCTCTCAAACGGGCGATGTAGTTAACAGCTTCGCCGCCAGGGGCGGTCAAGTGGCGGCCGGGTGAACGGTCCGAGAGCCGTTCGACAGGGGTTGCTCCTGGGGAGGTTGCCCCAGTCACAAACGAGTGGCTGGGGCTTTTGTTTAACGGCCCGCTTGCCGCTCAAGCCGCGACGGCAACGTCCCTTGTGGCAACCCGTTATCGCTCTCTTCCCTGGCCGTCCGCCGGTGCCCTGTTAACCGCGAGAGCACGTCCATACGCCCGATCGTCCCGCGCTCTCAGACTCTCCGCCCTCTCCCGGCCGTCCGGTTAACGAACACGTTCGAAGCGCACCCTCCAAACGGGCAAATCCGACATCGGCTGCGAAGGATGGCCGTGCGACCGCTCTCCGATACCCACCGGTTCACGAAACCAGAAACCGAGAACCAACCGGGCCCGAACCTCTCAGACTCTCTCGTAAACAACTCCCGCGAGTCAACAGAACCGTCCGCCTTGGACCCATCGACATTTCGAATTCCCGCGAAGGGAATAGCATAGGAATCATCTTGGGGCGGGACAGACCAGACCATCGCAGACAGGGCATGCCTGAGGGCCCTTACGAAGCAAGATGTTCTGTGCAACCTCACGCGAAAGAAACTCCACAAAGTGGCGTGCTCGTTCAGAGGCGTGCCTGCCCTTTACGGCAATGGCGATAACTGGGAACTCGGGCACAAGTTCATCAGGCAGATGGTCGACGACCGTGATGCCGCTCAGGGGCACGAGCTTGCCTGCAACGAAATCCTCCTGGTAGCAGCATTGCTCAAGGATGATGGCGGCATCCACCTCGCCCTTGAGCAGGGATCTCAACGGCGATTTCTGTGACTTCGCTTCTACGATTTCACGAATGCCTTCCCTCTGCAGGGCCTGCCGCGCGAAGGTTCCGGCAGACATCACCGGACGACCAATACCGACCTTCTTGATCTCGGACCTGGCAAGGTCCTTGACGTCCCGTACGATAGCCTTTACTTGCTCGGAGCACACAAGCACCATCCGTTGGGTGAGGATTGTGTTTCCCGAGCCGGGATGAATCAGCCCTTCCTTCTGCAGCGCCTCCAGGCCAACCGGCCCCATGGAGATATAGACATCCGGCACATCGCCGTTCCGCATGCGCTTGGCCAAGCTGCCAGGTGTGCCTGTCACAAACAGGAAGGTCACAGGCGGATTCTTGGCCTGGAATTCCTCGAAGATACGGCGCAGACGCTTCTCCATGGACCACGGGCCGAAAACACGCACGACAGATGGTCGTGTGGTCTGCCCGCGACCTTGGCCGAGCCCCACAAGTATGTATGTCGTGGCGATCCCGATAAGGAGTCCCAGCACCAGGAGAAGGAAGGGCAGGTGCGCTGGTCTACTTGCCGTGACGCCTTTTGGCTGCTGCTTTTCAGTCATAAGCCTGTTCTTTCACAGTTGCCTCCAGTTCTGGCTGTGCCCGGCGGACAAGATCATATGCATACGCCGCTGCGACGGCTCCGACGACCGGCGCGCAGATATACAGCCACAGGCAAGCGATAGCCTGCCCTCCCGCGAACACCGCCGGCCCCAGTGACCTAGCCGGGTTCATCGATGCACCGCAGCATTTCCCTGCGGCGAGGCAGTCGATACACACGGCCGCGCCGATGGCAAGCCCTCCTACGCCAGGCACAACCCGGGCGTCGGTCGCGACGGCCATGACCACAAACATCAAGATGAAGGTCAGAATGACCTCGAAGACGAAGGCCCCTGCCAGGGATACCCCGACGGGCGAAGTAGCGCCGAACCGGGCGGCTGCAGCGACCTCGCCGCCGAAGGTTACGACGTGAGCGGCGCTGGCCAGCACGGCCCCGATACACTGGGCAACAATATAGGGTCCGACCGCTCTGAGCGGGAAGTGTCCACTGGCTGCGAAGGCGGCCGTCACCGCCGGGTTGATGTGGGCGCCCGAAATGTGACCGATAGCGTAAACCACGCACATGACGACCCCCCCGAACCCAAGTGCGACGCCGACGTGGGTGATGTCGCCGGGGTGACCGTGGTGTGCAATACACGCCCCGCATCCGATGAAGACGAGGAAGAAAGTGCCCACGAGCTCGGCGGCGCACTTGCGGATCATCGCGGGTCGGGCGGTCATTCCCTCGGCTCCTTGCGGGACTGGTCGACCTGGGCCACGACGGCCTCGACGACAAGCTCGACGACGGCCAGTTCCGGGTCTCTGAGGCGTCTACGGGCCTCGCGTCTGACCCTCAGCCCCTTGTTCTTTATGAGTTCCGGGATGAAGACCGTCGCCGACGGGGCACCACCCTGCATCGAGAGGGCGTGCGTCGCGCATCGCTCCCTGCACCCCTCGATGACCACCACGGGGCACTGACGGACCATGTCGATGTCCTCCTGAACACCTTTGACGAGCGCTGGAAGACACAGGAGCACGGAGTCATCCGGACGCTGGTCCTCGCAAACCTGGTAGGCTGCCTGACGAGCTATTGTCCCAACCACCTGCCCGACGCCGGTGCATGGCAGGATCGCCACCTTTCCGGCGAATGTCATCTAGCTGCCTCCCGATCAGAGTGCGCAGCCTGAACGGATACTCTCCTCGCGATTGCGAGAAGCTCGCCAATGGCGCGGTGGTAGTCCGAGAGCGAGAATATCCAGCGGGCCAGGCACTCCAGACCCGAAGGCGTCAACTCGTAAACCTTCTTTGCCGGGCCGCGCTCGGACGTGTCCCACCCCGACGTGACGAATCCGCGGTCCTCCATCGTGCCCAAGGCCCGGTAGACTCCCGTCGGATCAGGACGGTTCCCACCCAGCGTCGGCATCTCGGCCAGATGCTCCACAATCGCATAGCCGTGCAGTCCCTCGCCGGCGAGGATGGTCATGATCGCCGGCTGCAGGAGTCTGCTCAGGTTCGCCCCCGAGCATGGACAGTCATCGAACGTTTCCATAGGACTTCCTCTTCTATTAGAGTTTATCTTATACCTTCCCGCGAATTGTATACTGTCGCAGGCATCTGTCAATCCACTTCTTCGCAAGAATTTCGGTGGCTGCTGAGCCCTATAATAGAGGAGGCAAACGCGGACCAAGCCGTATGATCTGGAAAGGAGCGATGGGACCATGACAGAGTCGCAAGAATCCACTCACAGCCACCCACACACGCACCAACATACGCACGAACACCGGCACGGCGAGACCGTCCACGGCCATCCGCACACTCACGAGCACGAGCACGAGCACGCCCACAAGAACATGCAAGAGCCGGCGGCGCCGGAGCACGAGTTGACGGCCGACCACGGTGCCCACGACCATCTCGGTCACGAGGCGGAGCCCCACGACCACGCTCATGAGTAGGCTGATCGCCCACGGTGCACGGCCACCCGTCCGCGTGCTGTTAATTGCGAGAGCACGTCTGTACGTCTAGTCGCCCTCCTCAGCCTCTCTGCCTTCTCCCGGCGTGCCGGTTGACGAACACGTTCGAAGCGCACCCTCCAAACGGGCAAATCCAACATACCCCCGTCATCCAGCAGAACAGGCGCTTGCAGATGTTTGAACGGGTGATAGAATCATCAGAGAGGCCGATGGCGGTCGTTGGACAACGGGGCGCTTGAGTTGAGGTGGCTGGTCATCGCACACAAAGACGCCTATGATATTGACCGTGGCTATCCCGTCGTTCCGCCGGCCCCAGACTGACCCCCGGCAAACCGTTTGAAGCCTGCGCGCTGGGTCTGATGGCGAAGTGGCGCGGTAAGTGGGGACTGGTGGCGATGATCGACGCGGGGGAATCGGCCCCTCGCGTCGGCTTGGACTGATCGGATCCGTTGGCCCCTGCGCAAAACAGGATGAAACAAACCCGTTGTCCAGTTCACCTGGCAAGGTGATCCGTTACGCCATCTACACCCGCCAGTCGGTTGACAGGCTGGGAGATTTCTCCTCCTGCGAGGCCCAGTTCCATACCTGCCAGGACTTCGCCAAGGCCACGGGCGAGCCGGACCTGCACTGGTGCGGCCAGCGGTTCGATGACGAAGGCGAATCCGGTGCAACGCTGGATCGGCCGGGCACGCGCAAGCTGCGCAAGGTGATTGACCTCGGTGGCATTGACAGGGTCTACGCCGTGGCACTGGATCGGCTGACACGCAACATGCGCGACGCCGTCGTCCTGCTCGATGAGTTTGACAAGGCCGATGTTGACCTGCGACTCGTCCACCAGCCCGAGCTCGACCTCGGCGCCCAAGGCCGCTTCCTCAGGCACGTGCTGGCCGCCTTCGCCGAGTTCGAGCGAGACATGATCGCCTCGCGGATCGCCGAGTCCCGCGCGTACCTCAAGCAGCATGGGCGACGCCTAGCGGGTAAGGTCCCGTACGGCCACGACGCTGACCCCCAGACCAAGCAGCTTGTGCCCAACCCGGTTGAGGCGCCGCGCGTGGCCGCGATCTTCCAGCGTGCCGCCAAGGGCCAACTGCCCAAGCAGATCGCAAACGACATCAATGAGCTCGGCTGGCCCACCAACGTCTACCGCTCGAAGCGCTCGGGTAAGATCACCGGCGGCGCGTTTACTCTTGCTTCACGGTTTGTTCAATGCACGAGGCCAAAGCCGGTGTCCCGACGCTCAGGCTCACGGTCCAAGGACCACGTACGTCGGGATGCCAAGACCGAGATTCGCTCGGGGTGCCTCCGCGCTCCTTCAATTGCGAGTTGCATGCCTCCACAATAAGGCGCATGATGATCATGATTACGATGTCGCCAAAACCGAAGAAACGCATTTCTTTCTGTGTCCCTGGTGCTATTGCGGCAGGTGCGGTGCTGATGCTCTGGCGGCCTGTTCCGGCTCAATCCACGATCACGATCGATCCCGGCAAGAAGTATCAGACCATCACGGGCTGGGAGGCGACGGCCTGGCTGGGCCAGTGGGGCAAGAAGAGCCAACACAGAGGCTATCGCGATAACCTGATCAGCAAGGCGGTCAGCGAGCTGGGCCTGACGCGCCTGCGCGTGTCTGTCAGAAGCGGGTTCGAGCGCCCGGAGGACGACTTTGCCCTCTTTCAGAGCGGCAGAATCGACGCACGCACCTGGGCAGGCCGCAGGTACAAACCCATCAACGACAACGGCGATCCGAACGCGGCCAACCCCAAGGGGTTTCACTGGAGCGAACTGGACCACACGATCGACGAGGTCGTCCTGCCCATGCGCAGGCGTCTGAAGGCCATCGGCGAGAAGCTCTACTTCAACATGCTGTACATTGACTTCGGCGTCAGCACGTTCGAGCACGGCCACCACCCGCAGGAGTACGCCGAGTTCATGTCGGTGGCCTTCAAGCACATGCGGGAGAAGTACGGGTTTGTGCCCGACGCCATCGAGGTCAAGCTGGAGCCCGACAAGAGGGGCGACAACTGGAAACCCGCGCACATGGCCGACGCCATCGTCGCGGCGGGCGACAGGCTGGCCAAGGAGGGGTTTGCCCCGGACTTCATCGCCCCGTCGACGATGAGGGCCGGGGCCGTCGTGTACTGGCTCCGCAAGATGATCAAGGCCAATCCACGCGTCACCAGGTACCTCAAGGAAATCTGCTACCATCGCTACGGCAACCCCACCGAGCAATTCCTGCCGGGCATCCTCGCGATGGCCAAGACCCACGGAATGCGGACGTCCATGGGCGAATGGCTCAAGCCCGACTACGTCGTCCGCCCCTACCAGGCCCTCTACAATGACCTGACTCAGTGCAACGGCTCATCATGGCAGCAATACACGCTCGGCGGGCCCCGGGGCAAGGACGGGCAAGGCTACTTCACCGGCGCCCCCGCCGGGCCGAACAAGGTGGAGTTGAGCAACAGCGCCAGGCTGCTCCAGCAGTATTTCCGGTACGTCCGCCCCGGTGCGGTACGGATCGACGCGGTCTCAGACGACCCGGCCCTCAAGCCCGTGGCCTTCATCAACACGACAGACCGCTATGTCGTCGTGGTCAACGCCGAGGCGGCCAAGAGCTTCCAGGTGAAGAACCTCCCGGCGGGACGCTACCGGGTCGTCTGCACCACAGCCAAGCGGCGACCCGTCCGCCGCCACCTGCCGGACGTGGGGCTGCGTGCCGCCCAGGCGCTCAAGGTCTCCATTCCCGCCAAGGGCGTGCTCACAATCTACCGTGACACGGCGCAACGGAAAGCCGGCAAGAGCCAGAACGGCCGCCCGGCTGCCCGGAACGGGGACGGGTGAGATCATGAATGGCCGCCGCCAGAGAATGGAAGAACTTCAGCGGATGGCGGATCGCGTCTGTGTCCTGATCTTGAGCAGCGACCTGCCCGCAATCGACATCGAGATCGAGAAGAGCAAGGTCCGGCGGCGATGCCTCGAACTCTACCCGGATCGGGAGTGGCTTTTCGACATGATTTACGAGAGTCGCTTCGACCGGTTGTGGGAGCAGTTTCGCCAGGCGAGTGCCGAAGTGTAGGCATCCCGTCCCGCGGCAATGTTGACTCGACGTACCATGTCCGACCAGGAACCCGCCCTCGATACGATCCGCGAATACATGGAGAGGATCTGATCCCCTGCGCCATCTCCCGACGCCTTGGTTGGACATGGTTCTGTTATACGCCCCGTGCGGGAACGGCGCTTCACTCAGGCCACGACGCGTTAAATGGGTCCGCCTTGGGCGGGTCGCGATGCCCAGCGGCATGTGGCATCACGCGCCGCCATTGGCGTGAAGCACTGCGTGAAGCCGTTACCAGTCAAGCGGTCAACCAGTCAATCGGGTTTCGCTGCGAAGCTACTTGTCCAGCGGTTCGAGGTAGACGTTTCGGAACTCGATGGGGCTGCCTTCGCTCTGGAGGCAGATCGGGCCGCTGGACGGGCTGGCGTCGGCGCCCTCGTTTTGCAGCAGCCCGTTGACGGTCAGGGCGACCTTCCCCCCGTCGCACACGATGTCGTACGTGTTCCACTGCCCCGGGGGCTTTTCGTTGTGAGGGCGCCTCTTCTTGGCGTTGGCGAACGCCTTGGGTCCGACCTGCTTGCCGCCGGCCTTGATGGTGGAGTGGCTCAGCAGCCAGAAGTCGCCGGCGTTTTCGTGCATCAGTTGTGCCTCGACGCACTTGGGCCAGACCCGGTCGATGCCCGTGCGGTGCAGCAGCACGCCGCTGTTGGTCGGCTTGTCGGTCCACCGCCACTCCACGTGCAGCTTGTAGTTGGCGTAGCTCTCGCACGTGCGGATGTATCCGTGCGGCTTGCCCGTGCAGTGGATCACGCCGTCCTTGACGCTCCACACCTTGTCCACCGTCCACTTCTTGTCCTTGCCACGCTTGTCGTTCGGGATAAACCGCACCCAGCCGTCAAGGTCCTTTCCGTTGAACAGTTGGATTTTCTTTTTCGGCACGACCGGCCAGGGCTTGTCGACCGCCGGGGCCACGTAGATGTTGCGAAATTCGATCGGCACGCCCTCGCTCTGGAGGCAGATTCTGCCGGAGGTGAGCGAGCAGTCGGTCGCCTCGTTCATGAGTTTTCCGTTGACGTATGGGCGAACGGTGCCCCCGACGCACCAGACCTCGTACACGCCCCACTGGCCCGGGGTCTTCTCGTTATGTTGGCCGTACTTGACCACGCGCCGCCCGCGAACCCGATGGCCCTTGATCTTGTGCTCGTTGAACTCGACCCCCCCGATCTCGAAATAGTCCCCCTGGTTGCGGTACATGCCCTGGCATTCGAGGCTCTTGGGCCAGACGCGGTCCTGGCCGACCATGTGGACGAGCACGCCGTTGTTGCCTGTTCTGCCCGGCCAGCGGTACTCCACGTGGAAAACGTAGTTCTTGTAGGACGTGGCGGTTCGGATGTAGCCGGCGGGCTTGCCCGTGCAGGCCAGAACCCCGTCAGCCTTGACGCTCCACGTCTTGTCCACGTCGCCCCCCCCGCGAACGTGCCGCACCCAGCCATCGAAACTCTTCCCGTCGAACAGGACGATCTTCTCGGTCGGCTGGATCGCCTTGTCCTGGCCCCAGGCCACGGATGCGCCGGCCCACACCACACACACCACCCCAGCACGCCATGCGGTACGCTTCATTTCGTTCTCCAGTCCGAGTTAGAGGCGACACCAGGTAACCCGCCACCCGATCATCCGGGGGGCGCCGGCACAAGAATAGACCGGCCGGCCACGTCGCGTCAAATCCATTCCCCGTCGTCAACGGCCATGGGTGCACGTCTCAATTGTGGCATCTGCTGTTGCGGGTGGTCGTGCCAGGCCCGGCAGGGCCGATAGAAGGTAGCCCCGCCCGTCAGGGCGGGGACTGTACTTTGGCTTTGGCCGGCTTCGGCCTGGAATTACCGGCCGTTGGTGGCGTAGACCGCTGCCGATGCCAGAGGCCGTTGACCTTTCGACAGCTTCAGGACCGGCTTCAGCATGGTC
>Ga0180432_10011137_pt1 | contig 10648 bp, 8 predicted proteins | sample SS_ome_10_FD_132414 | JGI IMG/M metagenome (GOLD analysis project Ga0180432, IMG submission 132414) | Hypersaline lake sediment archaeal communities from the Salton Sea, California, USA - SS_1_MS_2 metaG | ecosystem: Environmental > Aquatic > Non-marine Saline and Alkaline > Hypersaline >...
GGCGGCAGTGCCAAGCAGGGTCGAGACCGAGCGTTCCAGGCGATCTTGCCGCTTCGCGGGAAGGTCCTCAACGTCGAGAAGGCCCGCCTGGCGAAGCTCCTCGACAACGCGGAGATCAAGGCGATGATCACGGCGGTCGGAACCGGAATCCGGGAGGAGTTCGACGTCAGCCGCCTCCGATACCACAAGTTGATCGTCATGGCCGACGCCGACGTCGACGGAGCCCACATCTGCACCCTGATCCTGACCTTCTTCTTCCGGTACCTCCACAAGCTCGTTGAGGACGGGTACGTCTACATCGCCAAGCCGCCCCTCTATCAGATCAAGAACGGGAGGAAGACGCACTATCTCCATACGGACGAGGAACTCGAGGCGTACCGGAAGGAGCACGGCGGCGGCTTCTCGCTCAAGCGGTTCAAGGGGCTCGGAGAGATGAACCCGCAGGAGCTTTGGGAGACGACGATGAATCCGGAGAACCGGATTCTGAAGCGGATCGAGATTCGGGACGCGCTCGAGGCCGACGAGATCTTCTCGACGCTCATGGGAAACGACGTCGCGCTGCGTCGTGACTTCATCTGGGAGAACAGCGACAAGATCACGGCCCTCGACATCTGATCGGAGCCGGTTCGGATCCGGCGAAGGGAGGCTGCCATGAGACGAGGAGTTATCCTCTGGACCGTTGCGATTGCTGTCTTCTTCGGCGCGAGCTCGGCGGCGACGACGATTGGGATCGGTTTCGGGTACGACCCGACGGGTCTCCTGGTTGTCAGCGCGTTGACGGAGACGCCGATCAATGAGTCTCTCGATCTGCGGGCGGAAGCTGGGATTGCCACCGACGAGATCGCGGGGCTGATGCTGGCGACCGGGACGCTTCTCTATCACTTCCCCGTTCCTCCGATCGACCCGTTCGCCGGAATCGGCGCGGGAGTCGCGCTGACGCCGCCTCCGTTCTCGACCGGGGTCGTCATCGAGGCGGTCGGGGGTGTGCGCGTGATGCCTCTGGAGGCAGTCTCTCTGTATGCGCAACTTCGCTACCTCGTTCGCTGGTCGGGAGGCGGGATCACGACGGGCCCGATCTACGAAGCTGGCGTCCAGCTTCGATTCTAAATGGGGTGGACGATCGGTGTGATCCTCGGTGGGATCACGCTGCTTTGGATTGCGTGGAATTTCACTCTCGATGCGCTCTGGCAGCCGACCGATCGTGTCACGGTCAGACGCATCCTCTTTCTCGCTGAGATCGAGAAAGGCGAGCACGTCGTCGATCTGGGCTGTGGTGACGGACGGATCGTCGTCGCTGCGGCGCGGGCGTTCGACGCGCGGGCCACGGGCGTCGAGATCGACCCGCTTCGCGTCCTGTGGGGCCGGTTGTGGATTCTGTTCGCCGGGGTGCGAGGACGAGCCCGAATCGTCCGCGAGAACATGTATGCCTTCGATGTCTCCGACGCCGACGTCGTCATCCTCTTCCTCTCGGCGACGGCGAACTTCAAGCTGCAGGAGCGCCTCCGTAGAGAGCTCAGACCGGGATCGCGAATCGTCTCCTACTACCATCCGATGTGGGGATGGACGCCGGACGAAATCGGCGAAGCGCGTGACGGGTATCGAATCTACATGTATCGGATGTGAGACCGGTGTTCGACGCAATGAAGTTGACCGAGCTGACTGCGCCCCTGGGGGTCGAGCCGGAGGAGGCGTGGGGCGACGTCTTGATCACCGGGATCTGCGAGGATTCCCGAAAGGTCTCGGCGGGTGACCTCTTCGTGGCGATTCCGGGCACGAAGGTCGATGGGGGGACATATGCATCGGACGCCGCCGATTGCGGGGCCGTCGCCGTCGTTGCCGAACGAGCCCTCGATTTACCGGTACCGACACTCGTCGTGTCCGATGCACGTCGGGCACTGGCGCTCCTTGCGGCTCGGTTCTTCGGAAGCGCGACCGAGCAGCTCCACACGGTCGCCGTCACCGGGACGAACGGGAAGACGACCGTCTGCCACTGGATTGCGCATCTTCTGGGGCCGGAGCGGTGCGAGGTGATCAGCACGGTCGAGAACGAGCGGCGAGGGATTCGCGCGTTGACGACGCCGTCGAGCCCGGTCATTCATCAGATCGCACGGAAGGCGCTCGACGCGCGCAAGGCCTGCTTGATCGTCGAGGCCTCGTCGATCGGCCTCGAGCAGCGCCGCCTCGACGCGATCGCATTCGACGTCGCCGCGTTCACCAACCTGACCCACGATCACCTCGATCTGCACGGGAGCTTCGGTCGGTACCTCGAGGCGAAGGAGATCCTGTTCCGGGGACTTGCGCCGGACGCATGGGCCGTCGTGAATCAGGACGATCCGTGTGGCGAGGCGATCCTCGATGCGACCCCGGCGCGTCCGTTCACCGTTCGCCGGGATGGTCCGGCGGACCTGACGGCGGGCGACATCACGGTCGGCCTCGATCGGTGCACGTTTCGCCTCGCCCATCGGGGCCGGACTCAGGCTGTACGGCTGCCGGCCGCCGGGCTCCACAGCGTCGACAACGCGCTCGTCGCTGCCGGCGTCGCGTTCTGCTCCGGCCTGTCTCTTCCCGCCATCGCGGCGGGACTGGAGACGGTTCCGAGGATTCCCGGGCGTGGCGACGTCTACCGGGACGGTCGCGGTGTGACGGCGATCGTCGATTTCGCCCACAATCCTGACGCTCTCGAGCGAATCCTCGGGGAGGTCCGCTCCGAGTTCGAGCGGATCGTGGTCGTCTTCGGCGCTCCGGGGGAGAGCGATCGGGCCAAGCGTCCGAAGATGGGGCGGATCGCCGGACGGTGGGCCGACCTGACGATCCTGACGACGGACAACCCGAAGGGGGAATCCCCGCGGGGGATCATCGAGGAGATTGCGAGGGGAGTCTCTGAGACCGGTGGAGGATGCGAACGCATCGTCGATCGGGGCGAGGCGATCGCTCGTGCGGTCGCGCAGTGCGGCCCCCGAGACCTCGTTCTGATTGCCGGGAAAGGACACGAGACATACCAGATCGTCGGAGAGGAGTTCATCCCTCACGCCGACGGTGCGGTGCTCGGTGCCCTCGGATTCGAACCGGCGGCGGCCTCCGAGCAGGGCGAAGCGCGAAAGGAGATCTGAAGAGCGATGGGTGCGAAGGGTCGAACGACGGAATCCGGGACCGAACTTTCGTTCGCAAACGGGCGGTTCCTCGATGTCTTCTCGGGCCGGTTCAGGGAGGGAGACCTGTCCGTCTCGGCCGGCCGAATCCGGGGCTTCGCCCAATCGAGCCCGAGCGGCGACGTTTACGATCTTCACGGCGCGTGGGTGATCCCGGGGCTGATCGATGCTCACGTGCACATCGAGAGTTCGCAGCTCTCGCCTCGTGAGTTCGCGCGCGCCGTCATCCCTCACGGGACGACGTGCGTCATCGCCGATCCACACGAGATCGCGAACGTCCTGGGGCTCGAGGGAATTCGCTACATGCTCGAGGCGACGGAACGGATTCCGCTTCGCGCGTGGTTCATGGCTCCGTCCTGCGTCCCATCGAGCCCGTTCGAAACGGGGGGTGCCGTTCTCGGCGCGGACGAGATCGCCCAGATGCTCACATGGGATCGAATCCTGGGCCTTGGCGAGCTGATGAACTACCCGGGAGTGGTCGGGGGCGACGCGAGCGTCTTGAGCAAGCTCGACGCCGCCCGCGGACGGCCGATCGACGGTCATGCCCCGGGTCTCTCCGGAGAGGGCCTCTGGGCCTACGTCGCCGCCGGGCCGCGGACCGACCACGAATGCACGACGATGGAGGAGGCGCGGGAGAAGCTTCGAGCGGGGATGACGATCCTGATCCGCGAGGGAACGACGGCCCGGAACCTCGATGCGCTCCTTCCCCTCCTGTCGGAGAGGACGGCACCGTTCGTCCACTTCTGTACTGACGATCGACATCCGGAGACCCTTCTCGACGAGGGGCACATCGACGACCTGGTTCGACGCGCGATCGCCCGTGGCGTTCCAGCCGAGATCGCGATCGCCGCTGCCACGATCCATCCGGCGAGGACGTACGGTCTCGCCGATCTCGGGGCGATCGCTCCCGGCTACCGGGCCGACCTGGTCGTCCTCTCGGACCTGGAGCGGTTCGAGGTGGCCGACGTGTTCGTCGGGGGCCGCCATGTGGCCGGGGGAGGCGTCCCCCGCTTCGATGCGGAATCGGACGACGACACGACCGTCCGCGACAGCTTCCGGATCGACCCGGCGAGGCTCTCCTTCCGGATCGAGGCCGGTGATGTCGCCGAGGCTTGCGTTCGCGTCATCGACGTCGAGGAGGCTCAGATCGTGACGGGATCGTCTACGGAGGTCGTCCGAAGCCAAGGCGGGGAGTTCCGTGCCGACCCGGAGAGAGACCTCGTGAAACTGGCGGTGATCGACCGATACACCGGATCAGGGAGGACGGGGGTCGGATTCGCGCGCGGCCTCGGTCTTCGCCGCGGGGCAATCGCCTCCTCGGTCGCTCACGACGCGCACAACGTGGTCGTCGCCGGCGCTACCGACGCCGAGATGCGACGGGCGGTCGACGCGCTCGTTCGCATTGGCGGAGGGCAGGTCGTCGTCGAAGGAGAGGACGTGACGTCGTCTCTCTCCCTTCCGATCGCCGGACTGATGTCCGACCGACCGCTCGACGAGGTGGCCGGTCGCGCTCGGGAGCTGACAGCGGCCGTCAGGCGGCTCGGCTCCGAGCTGGACGCGCCGTTCGCGGCCCTCTCGTTCCTTGCCCTCCCCGTGATCCCGCACCTGAAACTGACCGACTTGGGCCTCGTCGATGTCGATCGCTTCGAACTTGTTCCGCTGCTCGTCGAAGAGGCGTGACGCGTCGCTCGCGTCAGTCGGATTCGAGAAGGGCGGCGACGATTCGCTCGAGTTCCAGGGCGCGAGACCCCTTGACGAGGACGACGTCGTCCGGGCCGCTCAATCGGTCACGGATCGCTGCGACGGCACCTTCCGATCCGATCTTGATGATTCGATCGGACCCGGACGCGGCGCAGGTGACCGATGCACGAGGTCCGACCGGAGCGACGTCCAGGCCAAGGTTCAAGGCGAGGTCGAGGACCTCTTCGTGATAGCGGTCGGATCCCTCGCCGAGTCCGAGCATGTCGCCGAAGGCGAAGATTCGTCGGGACTGGGGACGGCCGAACTGCGCCAGAACACGGAGTGCAGCCTTCGTCGACGCGGGATTCGCGTTGTAGGTGTCGTCGAGAACGGTTCCGAACGGGGCCGGGATCGGGTTCAGACGCTGGCCGATTGCTTCGAACGTCGCCGCTCGCTCTTCGATCGCGTGGGGCGAAAGGCCGAGCCGCAGTGCGCACGCGGCGGCCAAGAGGACGTTCGTGGCGTTCTGATCGCCGAGAAGGCCCGTCTCGAGTGTGAGAGGCGGATCCTCGACCTGAACGACCAATCGAGGAATCGACGAGGCGACGTGTCCTCGCAGATCTCCACGGGTCAGCCCAATGGTTACGACCTCGCACGGGGCGCGCTCGATGAAGGCTCTGAGCGGCTCGGATTCAGCATTGACGAACGCGACTCCGTCGGGCGGAAGGGACTCGACCAGGCTCCACTTCTCGACGGCGACAGCGTCGATCGACCCGAGACCGTCGAGGTGACTCGGGCTGACGCTGGTCACCAGTGCCATCGGAGGTCGGAGGATTTCCGCCAGCTGCCCGATCTCTCCGGGCGACTCGGTCGCCAGCTCGAAGACGCCGACCGTGCAGTCCTCCGGCATGCCGAGCAGGGCCAGCGGGAGTCCGATCTCGGTGTTGTAGTTCTCGGGCGGCTCGTGGACCGTGAACGTGCCTTGGAGGAGGTGGGCGAGGAGGCGCCGCGTTGTCGTCTTCCCGTTGCTTCCGGTGACGCCGACGATCGTCGCCGTGCTCAGGCTCCGCCATGCGGCGGCGAGCGCCTGTAGTGCGGTGAGAGGGTCGGGGACGACGATCAGGCCGGCGACGGACGCCGGGAGCTCGCTCTGATCGGAGACGATCGCCCCGCACGCGCCTCGGGTATAGGCATCGATGAGATAGGCATGTCCGTCGGTTCGAGCGCCACGAAGCGCGACGAACAGGTCTCCCGGCTCGACGAGCCGGGAGTCGTGAACGACCCGCCGTGGCGTGGCCTCCCTCGCGCCTCTCAGTCTCCCGTGAACGACGTGAGCGATCTCGTCGAGGGAGAACATGTGTTCGTCGCTACCAATCCGGCTCGGCGTTCTCCTCCGGCTCGTCGTACGACTCGATGAGGAGCGCGTTGGCCTCCCGCTCCCCGTAGACGACGTAGCCGGGAAACGCGAACTCGACCTCGTCGACGCCGAAAAGCGCATCGGAGCGCGCCGAGAAGGGGTCGACGGCGAAAAGCTCGACAGTCAGCGTCTCGTAGGACGGGAGCGTTTCGATCGCTTCGATCAGGTCGCCCAGGTTCTCGAAGACCTCGGGAGTCTCTCCTGACTCGAGATAACGCGGTCCTCCGTAGGCCCGGACCATGATCCGCTCGGCCAACAGCTCGGGGGGAACGGTGATCTCGCCTTCGCGGGTGAAGGCTTCTCCTTGATAGGTTTGCAGAGAGAGGCGGAACCGGATGGCGTCCCCATAGCCGTAGGTGAATCGGTCGATCTCGAGGTTGTTGATCCAGATCGCTCGGATCTCGCGCCTGATCTCCATCGACGTCGTGATGGTCGAGATCTGCGGATCGGCGTAGGCGCTGTACTGGAGGGATCCGACGATGTTGGCCAGTTGAAGAGGCGGGTAGACGGCGATGTCGATCCCGCTCAGGAATGTGTCTCGGCGCTCGAGGCTCGTCGACATGCCCGGTCCGTCGATCGCGTACGTGACGGTGACCGTCCCTTGGCCGATGCGGTCGAGGGTCACGTCGATGGCGTCGAATCCGGTCGACAGGAGAAGCTCGGTCATGATCCTCGGTTCGTCGACCAGCTCGATCGAGAACGACTTCCGCTCGTCGCGGTCGAGATCGACGACCTCGATGCTCAAGTCGATTCCGTCGAACACAGCGCCGATTCGCCCGCCGATCGCCGCGAGCCGATCCTCGAAGACGGTTCCGATCGTCTCGCCGAGGGTGCCGAGCTTGAACGATGCATCGTAGGTCTTCATCGTGTCGATGATGGAGACGGTCGTCATCGCGAAGCCGGATGCCCCGTTGTTGATGAAGCGGTGACCGTAACCCACGAGGGCGTCACCGTCCCGGTACGTCAGCGTACCGAGCGATCCGATCGTGATATCGCCGGTCGCGAGTGCGACGCCGATCGAGCTGCCTGGCTCAAGGTTCGCCGGATCGATTGCACCGGCTCCGGCCGTTCCCGAAACCGGAAGGAGGGAGAGTCCGTACGAAGAGAGTCCGCTCCCGCCCGGATCGAGGCCGATCGGCAGGACGTCGCCGACCAGGAGGAGGTCGGCCTCGGATCGCTCGAATCCGTCCATCAGAACCTCGCGAGCGCGGTCGGAGAGGCCGTGGGTTACGACGGCCGATGCCACCGGGTAGCTGAAGACGGCCTCCGGGGCTTTCGCAACGGTCTCCGCGTCCGGCGCGGAGCCGACCTCGACGAGGGAAACGTCCTTCAGGACTGCGCTGTCATTTGCCGTTGCGAGCGCGGGTGCCGCCTTGGACGCATCGAGGACGGCGAGCATCGGCTCGATCGGGGTGACGAGTCCGATCGGCGTCAGCTCCTTCGACCAGCTCGCGGCCCGACTGAGCGCGCCGATCAGCTTGCCGCCGATGTAAATCGGGCTTCCACTCATCCCTTGTGCGATGCCGCCGGCTCGCCCGATGGCCTCGCCGCTGACGCGAACGGCGATGAAGTCGGTGAACTCGCCCGGCTGATCGAGGATCCCGAGAACTTCGACAGCGAATTCGCTGATCCGGTCGTCGGCGACGATCGTCCTTCCGACGCCCGTCATCCCGATCTCGATCTCGTCAAGGAACAGGAACTCGCTTCGATCGTATGCGGAGGCGAGGAGCCCGCCGAGCAGAACGAGGCCGATGGACAGCGTGAGGGCTCTTCTGATCACGTTTCCCCTTTCACTTCGGAGGGTCGGTCTGGCGAACGCCAGTATACCGCTTGCGGGCAAACAGCGTGTGGAGATGCTGTGTACCTACTGGATTCCGACGAAGAACGTTCGGATCAGCATCAGAATCGGAATGATCTCGAGCCGCCCGATCCACATGTTAAAGCACAGCGTGAGCTTGCTCAGAAGGGGCATCGTGGGGCTTGTGATGCCGACCGAGAGGCCAACGTTCCCTTGTGCGCTCGCGACTTCGAAGATCACGTTCGATAGGTTTGCATCTTTGGTCGTGTGCAGGAGAACGACGATGCCGAGCCCGAGAAAGACCAGCCAGAGGAACATGATCAGGGACGCGTCCTCGAGGCGCTGGCCGACCGCTTCCTCGGGAATTGGAGTCGGGCCGAGTTTGAAGGGAACGATCGCCTTGCGCGGCGCGATGATCTTCAGGAATCGCCATTGAACACCCTTCATGAGGACGAGCATCCGCATGACCTTGATGCCGCCGGCCGTCGAACCGGCCGCTCCGCCGATGAACATGCCGACGGCAAGAAGAAGCTTCGCGGTCACGGTCCACGATGCGATGTCGGCTGTCTGGAATCCGGTACACGTCATTGCGGATGCGTACTGGAACGCGGAGGTGCGGATCGCCTCCGCTCCGCCCATGTGGGAAAGGTTCTCGAGGGCGAGGAAGCCGATTCCGAGCAGAACCAGCGCAAGGAACCAGCGTGTCTGGAAGTCCCGCCAAAGGATCTTTCCCTCCCCGCGCATCATCTGGTAGTGAACGGCGAAGCTGATCGCGCCGAGGAGCATGATCGGGATGAGGACAACCTCGATCAGCGGGCTGTTGTAGCTCGCGATGCTGTTCGCCGTGACGCTGAACCCTCCGGTGGAGATTCCGGTCATCGCGTGGTTGATCGACTCCCACATCGGCATTCCCGCCCCCCAAAGGGCGATCACGCTGATGAAGGTGTACAGGAGGAAGATCCACCACATCGTACGCAGGGTCGTTCGAACACTCGGATGGATCTTCTCGCCGCGTGCTTCCGCGTAGTACAGGCTGTGAGTCGCTGCTCCGGGCCTCGGACCGGCGAGGATCGCCAGCATCAGGACGATCACGCCCATTCCGCCGATCCACTCGATGAAGCTTCGCCACCATTGGAGGGTTCTCGGAAGAAGGTCGGCTCGCGCGGCCATCGTCAGGCCTGTCCCGGTGTATCCTGATACGGACTCGAAGAAGGAACTCGCCGGATCCTTGAAGTACAGAAGTGTTTCCGATGCGTTCCCTCCCGCTTCGGCGAAGAAGGCGGTCAAGACGAAAGGGAGGGAACCGAGGGCGGCGACGAGGAGCCATCCGAACGCGGCGATGATCATCCCGTGCTTCAGACGAGTCTCGCCGGCGTTGCGGAAAGGGAAGTAGAGCGCGGCGCCGAGCAGGAACGAGACGGCGGCCGTGATCGCCATGGGGGGAAGAGCGTAGGTCTCACCGAAGGCGCCCGGGACGATCAGCGAGAGGATCGCCATGACGCCGACGACCGGGACGAGGAGTCCCAGGTCGCGCAGAATGATGTGGAGATCTTGCCGGGAGCGGAAGACCGAGGGGCTCATCCCGTGAGTTTCTCGATCAGGTCGTCGCTCACGCGTTCGAGAGTGAAGACGGTGAGGACGTCTTCTTCGAGGATCACCGTATCGTCATCGGGGAGCGAGGGCTCTCCGTCGCGCGTGATCGCGACCACGCGCATTGACGCCGGAATCCGATCGCGCTGCCGACATTCGGCGATCGACCGATCGACAAGAGGGGACTCGCCGCCCACCTTGAAGCGAAAGATCTGAGCCCCCTGAGGAAGCATGGCGAAATCCTGCACATTGGGACGCTTGACTGCGTTGTAGAGGTGATAGGCGACCACCTCTTCCGGATTCTCCATGACGTTCGCTCCGAGTTTCCGGAAGAAGTCGGCGTGGTCCTTGTCGTTTACGATCGACACGATCGATGAGACACCGAGCTCGACGGCGATCGAGACGACCATCAGGTTGACAGCGTCGTCACTCGTCGTGACGATCAGTGCGTCCGCGCGGTCCGACCCTGCCTCTCGGAGTGTTTCGGACGAGGTGGCGTTCCCGCTCAGGACGGTGATGTCGTATCGATCGCGGACCTCTCTTGCGCGGTCTGCGTTCGCATCGACGACGACGACGTTGTTCTTCTCCGCAACGGCGATGTCGATCAGACTCGTTCCGATGCTCCCCGCCCCGACGATGATCATGTACATGACCCAGTCCCCCCTGTGCGGAGCCGATGGTAGCACGGATGAGAAGCCCGGTCAACGGGTTTTGGACCGGAAACGCCGATTAGAAAAGGATTGCCGCCATTGAGTTGAGCGAGGGCGGGGACTACAATGGCCGTCTCATGCGCAGAGTGAAACGAGTGCTGAACACGGCTGTCGCGGCCCTTCTCGTCGCAGCCGTCCTGCCGCTGGTCGGGTGTTTGGTGCCGAAGGCGAATCGGCCGCCGGTTGCAGCGTTCAGTGCGGATCCCCGGGAAGGGTATGCGCCGCTCAAGGTCTTGCTCGATGCGCGCGAGAGTTATGATCCCGATGGCGATCCGGTCAGCTGTGAGTGGATCCTCGGCGACGA
>Ga0180432_10011138_pt1 | contig 10647 bp, 11 predicted proteins | sample SS_ome_10_FD_132414 | JGI IMG/M metagenome (GOLD analysis project Ga0180432, IMG submission 132414) | Hypersaline lake sediment archaeal communities from the Salton Sea, California, USA - SS_1_MS_2 metaG | ecosystem: Environmental > Aquatic > Non-marine Saline and Alkaline > Hypersaline >...
AAGGCTCTTTCATCGCTCCGTGTTGGTTGTGCATGAAAACGCTATACGTGCGCAACGGGAATTGCAGGGCATCAACCCACAATAGTGAAAGAGCCAATTCAAAACAGGGGCACGATGTTGTCTGTGAATGGTGATTGCCGCCACCACAGCCAGGGTTGCCATTTCGAGCCTCTCACCTGTCCTCCCTCCCCTGGCGGGAGGGAGCTAGCGGGAGGGGGTCAGAGGACCGTCACCGGTGAGAGGCGGACGGAGACACGGGAGAGAATTCCGCCTCCACCGTACCCGTTTGGTATTTGGAGCTTCGATATTGTCTGCGGTTTGGAGCTTGTTATTTGAGATTGCCGCCGCGGGGATCACCCTCACCCTAACCCTCTCCCGTCGAGGGAGAGGGAATGGTGAATGGAGGCACGAACGAATGGCATACGCCGTCCCCACCAGATAAGAAGCACCAAGCAACAAATCACAAATCTCAAACAAGCTCCAATGACCAACTTCAAACCAGGGGCACGATGTTGTTTGTGAATGATGATTTCCGCCACCACAGCCAGGGTTGCCATTTCGAGCCTCGCACCTGCCCTCCCTCCCCTGGCGGGAGGGAGCTAGAGGGAGGGGGGTCAGAGGACCGTCACCGGTGAGAGGCGGACGGAGACACGGGAGAGAATTCCGCCTCCACCGTACCCGTTTGAAACTTGGTGCTTGGGATTCGATGCTTCCCGCCACCCCTCGCTCCCTCGGTGAGAGCGAAGCCAAGTAGCGGGGGAAGTCTGTAGCCACAGGTGATACAATAGCTGACAGGCGTGCGCCTGGAAGCTGAAGCAGCAGCTTTGGGCGCGGCGATGCGTGACACGGCCGCAAACCTGGACAGGGCGATGAACGTAGCAGACAAGATAAGGAAGAGGGTTGAGAAGAGCCGCCGCCAGGCCAAGAAGCACTACGACAAGGGCGACCTAGCCAAGGCCAGCATCGAGTACGCCAACTGTGCGCAGCAATTGAGGTACCTGGCAGGACTTGCACCCGAGGCAAAGAAGCAAGACCTGATCGACCAGGCCACGAGGTGCCAGGAGGTCGCCGATGGGCTGAAGAAGCAGGCCATCGAGGTCCCCGCTGCAGAGGAAAAGCCCCGTGAGGTTGACAGAGGAGAACAACCAACCACCATCCGTGGGGAGGGCGTCCAGGAGGAGAAAAAGGAGTTCGTCCTGTCCGAGAAGCCGGCCGTCACCTTCGATGACATCGCGGGCATGCAGGAGGTCAAGGAAAGCATCAAGGAGGCCATCATCTACCCCTTTGTCTACCCGGAGGAGTACCGCCACTTCGGGGTGAAACCGGGCGGCGGCATCCTCATGTATGGTCCCCCGGGGTGTGGCAAGACGATGCTTGCCGCGGCAGCGGCGGCCGAGTCTGACGCCGCCTTTGTCGACCTGAAGATCAGTGACATCAAGAACAAGTACGTTGGGGAGTCAGAGAGAAATATCAAGGAGGCATTCGATGCGGCAGCCCAGTACTCCAGAGCTGTCATGTTCTTCGACGAGATCGATGCCCTTGCCGGAGAGAGGTCAAGCTCTACAGAGAGGTACGAGCGTAGCCTGGTAAGCGAGCTGCTGTCACAGATGGACGGCCTCCAGTCCAAAGGAATACAACGCAATTTGTTGGTGCTGGCAGCAAGCAATCGGCCCTGGGACATAGACATCGCGCTGAGGCGGTCCGGGAGGTTCGACAGCACAATCTTCATTCCGCACCCGGACCCCGAGGCCAGGCGAGGCATCATTGAGTTGAATCTCAGAGAGAAGCCCCTATCCCCCGACGTGAGCGTGGAACGTCTGGCTGCCATGATGGAGGGGTATGCCTCCTCGGAAATCGTGGACGTGTGCCAGAGGGCTGCACGCATACCACTCAGGGAAAGGATCCGCCAGAAGCGGCCGCGCAGAGAGATCAGTATGTCCGACTTCCAACAGGTGCTTCAGAGGAAGACGACGGTGTTGACTTCCTGGTACGCCAAGGCGCTGAAGGAGCTGTCCGGGAGCGAGGAAGCCTACATGTTTGAGGAAATGATGGAGGCAGCCAGGCGCTACCTTCATCAGCCATGAACAGGCCCATCAGTCGTCACCAGTTCCGGCCGCGTGGCAGGCCCTGATTGGAACGACCGCGCACTCACGTCTCTTGCCGGGCCTCGGCCCTGTCCTTCAGCCTCTCCAGCATCTCCTCCATGGCCTTCTCGACCTTGTTCCGGACGATCACCTTGTCGGTCAGCCGTCCCAGGAACCAGCCTTTGGGGTTGTAGCCGAGAGTGACCGAAACCAGGGTCCCATGCGGCTCGGGTTGAAGCTGCCATTCCTCCTGCAACTGCGTACTGTGGTTAGAGGTCCACAGTATGGACTTGTTGGGACTGAAGGACCGTATCATGGCCACGGCCTCCTCCCTGGTGCCGTCCAGGCTGAAGGTGACACGGCTCATCGAGCCAACACGGACATGTTTTCGTGAAATGGGACTGACCCACATCATGGTGGGGTCCCATTCCGGGGTTTCATCCAACTGTCCGGCGATCAGTTCGAAGCAACGTTCTGACGGGGCCCTGATGAAAGTGGTGCGATTGATGTTGACCTCTCTCCTGGCCGAGAGGCTGCCCACGCTGGCATCGCCATACCTCGACATGGCCTCTGGCGCCAGCCAGACGATCCTTCGCTGCCCCCGCTTTCTCTTCTCCTTGTCCTTCATCGCGTCGGCGACACTACTACTGTGAGCGTCCGTTGTCAAGCGCGCGATTTCCCTCCTGGCTGGAGATCATTCACGCGGCGGGTTGCGGGCCCGAATACCACCAATGGGGTATGGGGCGCGCCCGCCTTGTGGTAATATAATATTCCCAATGGGTTGCCTGTTAGCGCTGCTGGGAACGGTAATCGGACTCGCTGCCTCTCTGCTATCCCTGGCCGTGAGGATAGTCGTAGAGGTTATCCGCCGGGTACTGAGGTTGATCGTCAAGCTACTTCAACTTCTATACAGGTTCCTGACGTGGCCCCTGCGGCGGGGGTCCGGACAAGCTGTTCCCTGACTTGGTCTCCGATTCCCGACACCTGGCGGGAACCGGTTGAGCGTCAGCTTGACTCTCGGAATGTCCCTGTTGCCTCCAGATACCGGCGCTCCATAGCTGGCTGATCCGGTAGCTCATGACCCACATCGTGTTGGCTTCCGTACCCTGGGATCAAATGCAGTTCCCCCCCGTTTTTCGGCGGAGGCAAGTACCCGGACCAATGCGGAGCGCACATGCGACTGTGCTAACATAGATAGTGCAACGGGAGGAACCGGATCACAGATACAGTCCCGGAGCATATGGGAGGTGCCTCCATGGCCGGATTCGATATCGGACACTTTGAACGCACTGCGCAGCATATCAGGGCGAAAGCTATTCAAGAGGGCAGACTGCTGCACAACCCGCCGGATGACCAGCTTGAGAGGCTGGCCGAGCAGGAACCGGAGGTGACCAGAACGGTCTACGGGAACCTCGTTGCCGAGAGCGAGCCCACGTCAAGAGCAGCGGCGTTCACTGAGAACAGCGTGGACCACCCCTTCGGGGACAGCGAGATGCAGTTGCTGAGGCAGTGTGAGGAGGCCCTGGCCAAGGGCAGCCTGATCTCGGTCGATCGAACCGTCGGCGACGCTGGCAGCGGCACTGTGGTCAGGCTGACGGTACCAGTCGATTTCGCGCATGTAGCGTACGGGGGAAAGAACCTGTTCGCTCCTGTGTTGGGCCCGGTCGAGCAGCCGGACTACGAAATAATCATGTTCAAAGACGGTGCCTTCGAATCCAACAAGTCAAGGCGGCTGCCCAAGAAGGACGTCACAATCAGGCTGGCCATGCTGCCCCAGGGAAGAGTGGTCAAGGTTGTCAGGAACAGCAACTACATCGGTGAATACAAGAAGGGCGTGTTTGCTTCCGAGGACTGGGTTGCCAAGAGGAAGAGAGGGGGCATCTTCCTCCATGCCGGCTGCAGAGCGGACTACCTCCAGTCTGTCCACGGCGGCTACCGGGGTACCCGGTCACTGCTGATAGGCCTGAGCGCCAACGGGAAGACGACCACTACCTGCAAGGTTCTGGCCAGGAAGGGCAACGAGAAATCGTGGTTGGTGCAAGACGACGGCGGCACCCTGATGCCCGACGGCTCATTCCACGGGTTTGAGCTGGGAGGGGTTTACGTCAAGACCGAGGCCATCACGCCCGGAGAACAGACAGAGATCTACTACGGCGTGCTGAAGCCGGGCACCCTGGGCGAGAACATCTTTGTGACCGCAGAGGGCGATTTCGACTTCCACCACCTCGAAAGGACTTCAAACGCCAGGGCTGTGGTCCAGAGGAGAGACCTGATGCATGCCAGCCAGAGCATTGATGCCGAAAGCATTGACAACCTGATTCTGATAACGAGGGGCCCGCTGGTCCCGGCCATAGCGAAGCTCGACCTGGAGGAGGCCGTAGCGTTCATGGTCTTGGGCCAGGCGATGGAATCATCGGCGGGAGATCCGACGCGGGCAGGGAAGATCAGGACGGAGTTCTTCTACGACCCCTTCGTGGCTGGAGACAGGGCGGAGCATGCCAACACACTGTACGAGATACTGCGGGGACTTCCACATGTGAACTACTACCTGATAAACACAGGGGCAGTCGGAGAAGGGATGGTTCGCAGGGAGATCAAACTCGAGCACACACTGGCCATCCTTGAATCCCTGCTCAGAGGCGGCCTGGAGGACTGGGTGGACTCGGGTTCCGGTTTCAAGGTGCCCGCGGCGGTAAGGATGGTGGATGATATCTACTTCCATCCGGAGATGCTCTACTCACGGCTGGAGTTTGAACAGAAACGGAAAAGAGGAAGCAAGGCAAGACGCGAGACCATCGAGGCTATCGGGCCCGGGCTGCACAGGGCCATCAGAGAGGTCTTCCGCTAGACGGAAGGCCGTAGAACCAGCGGAACGGAGGCTGTCAGGCTGTGACACAGCCGCCGAGCTGCGTGCCCGGCCAGAGCGCCTGGAGATGAGAATACCCCAATCTAGGTATTGTGCGCGGGGGAGTGGCAGCGTAGCATAACTTCGTATCGGCTTGAACCGCGCGGTGAGCTCAGGAGGCCGGTCCGAAGGGGAGGTGTTGTGTGATAGTTCTGCTCCATGCCATCTACTGTGTTCGGCAAGTGGACAAATGAGCCCTGCCCCGAGCGGGCAGGGTGGACTCCGACCTTGGCTCGGGTTACAGAGCCACATTTGCAGACGGCACAATGCCGTCGAACCAGGTCAGACCAAGTAAGAGGATAGGGAAGGGTGCTCGATTGGGTGCCCTTCCTCCTTTGCTGGCAAGCTGCATCTCCTGCGCTGCAATTCAAGCGGGAGTGGCTGGTTCAGAAAATGTGTTCCCACTCAATAGGCGAAGGAGTATCATGATCACTGATGCGTGCACAGACCATCCTGATACAGCGGCAACTTGGTATTGCATCGGCTGTGGCAGGTTGGCCTGTGTCAAATGCTTAGAGGAGAGCGTTGTCAGACATCCGCCGGCCACTTGCGCACATTGCGGTGGACGGCTTCTGTCCAGGCATCTGAGAAGAGAGACAACCCAGCGGAAGTAGACTGGCTGGCTGGCGCCGAAGGGACTCAGACAGGTTCTGCTGATCTGGGTCCCTGCAGGGCGGCGAACACGCTGCTCCCATATTCGCCGGGAGATGAGCCTGTACGTCAACCTGCCCGCCGGAGCGTCGCAGGAGCACTCGCGCAGCTCCTTGTGCTATTATGTCTCAAGGACGGTCGGTGTGGAGATTCTACTGCGAGGTAATCCTGCAAACGGCGGCTCGGCCACGGGTAGGGTGAAAGTCGTGGTGCGCCGGAATGACCTTGACAAGTTCGAGGATGGCGATGTTTTGGTCATTCCCTACGGCCGTGTCCGCTACCTGGCCCTGTTTGGCAGGGCGGCAGCAGTGGTCACCGACAAAGGGGGTATCACCTCTCATGCCGCCGTGCTGGCCCGGGAGTACGGCATCCCTGCAGTGGTCCGCACGGGCCGGGCCACAAGGCTCCTGGTAGATGGTCAGGAGGTGCTGGTAGATGGAGATTCAGGCGAGGTCTTGAGCGTCTAGGGAGCGGCCCCGTGCTTACTACTCCTGTCGTCACGCCAGGAGAAGGGGGCTGGGGGTGTGTTTGGCTCCACTGCAGTTACATATGAGAGGAGGTAGACAAGATGATTGGGGCAATCATGGCGAAACGGAAGGCGAGGGCATCGTTTGAATGCCTGAACCGGCGCGACATCGAGGGCTTTCTGGCCGACTGGGCAGAGGATGCTCACATGATTCATCCCGGTGACGTGCCTGGCATCAGCGGCGAAATGGAAGGCAAAGAAGCTGCCAGAGAGTGGCTCCAGAAGTTCCTGGACCGGTTCCCGGGCATTGCCTTCTCGCTGACCAGCGTCTGTGTTGAAAACATATTTGCTTTCGGCGGCACCAACATGGTCATTGCGGAGTGGGATATCGTCCTGAACGGGCACCAGGGCCAGGAATGGCGGAACAGGGGCATCACGGTGAGCAGTGTCCGGAAGGGAAAGGTGATGCAGGTGCGGAACTACATCTTCGACGCGGAGGTGCACAGACAAGCGTGGGGCGCGGCCTGAAACTTGCAGTTTTCGTCCTGCAACACCTGCCACGCCCCTTAAGCGCGCTTTGCGTTTTGTAGCCGCTGTCTACAGCACGGGGGGCCTCTTCTGATCGGTGGGCTCGTACCTTATCATCACATCTATGAACGATACGGGCAACCCGATAAGTTGCTCTATAGCGTCTTTGACCCTCGTCTGGATTGCACTGCCCACCTCTGCCACGTTGCTACCCATTCTGGCCTTCGCCAGGCACACAAACATCAGGCCCTCACTGGTTGTTCCCAACTCGCACCTAGCGCGGTCCACATTGGGCGCAGTGGCAGCGGTCTTCTCTGCCAGGATACGCACGCTCTCGCCCTCTATGGTCGCCACGCCCTCCTCTGTGGAACTGAGCAGCAAGCGTCCCTGCCGTCGGGGCCGTAATAACTCCAACACCAGGACCGTCACTGTGCCCAGCATGAGGACCAGGCACACTACCACCACGGCCGCCGCGCTGCCCCCGCTGGTGTTGGCCACCCTTTGCAAGGGTGACAGGAACCAGTCATGGGGCAGCACGTCGGCAGAGGCAGCTCCCACGGCAACAAGCAAGGTGATGACGGCTCCAGCCAGCACCACCAGAGCACATATCCCTACTATCAAGCGGTTGACAGCATACAGCACTAGGGCACTCCCGAGATCCCTTCAGCAAGCGGACTTTTCGCCGGAAATGGTGTCAAGCGGGTAGTTCCTACTCCACCTTCCCTGGCATCCTCTCCGGGAACTCGATGTCGACCACCTGGATGTTGATCTCCTTGGCTATCAGGCCCACCATCTCCATCAGCCGCTTGGCCACGTTCTTGCGCACCTGGATCACGATTTCGGGGATGCTGAAGCCATAGATAACGACCAGCGTGAGGTCGATAATGGCCTCTTTCTTCCCGGCCTCGACCTCCACTCCGCGGGCCCGCTTCTCGGCGCCGAAGACCTCGGCCACGGTACGTCTTACCGAGGACGTGCCCAGTCGGGACACACCATCCACTTCTCCGGCGGCAACGCCGCAGATGGCGGCTATCACCTCCTCCTCTATCTCCGTCTCTCCGGCTACAAGGAACTCCTCGGCCTCCTCGATGGCCTCTATCTTGGCCCGCATCTCTTCCTCTTTGAGCTTCTCTGCGGGCACCTCTGGCATGGTCTCGCCAGCCACGGTTTCTTCTTGTTCCGCCATTGTCCTTCCTCCTCAACTGTATTTCTTGCTCCCCGGGAGAGCTTACGACCTCACTGGTAGCACGGCATTCATGCCTGTTCCAGGTTTGACAGATACTGCCTGCTTGCGACGTTCCAGCCTCTTGCCTCTCTGCTCTGCTTCCTCAGATGGTGCCAGCAGTGAGAGGAAGAGCGTCTACGGCACTACTGGAGCGGGACGTCCTCGATATTGGCAACGCCTGTCACCCGTACGAACTGGCCATGCTGAGATGCATCGACCCTGTCCAACCACTGTTCGTCGAGATCGTCTGCCAACCGCTGAAGCCCGCTGGCCGCATCGCCACTGCCGACGAACTTGTACCACAATGTAGCCTTCAACACCTCGCTGTCTTCCCTTTGGAGAGACAGTCCTCCACACACAAGGCCTTTGTAGGGAGGCTCCTGGTATCGAGCGAACCGCACTACGGCACCTCTCGGCAGCCTGTCCATGATATCTCGCGCGTCCCGATCCTGGTACAACGACCCCTCATCCTGACCGGCCTCTATACAACCCCGTACCACCTGCCTCTCGCCCCCGATCAGGGTCTCTCCCAGGAAGGCCAGCCAGCTCTCACCATCGGGACTCTGCCATACCTCCACTCGCCTGAAATCCTTGTTCTCGAAACTCTTTCCCTCAAGGGTGGCCCGAAGGCTGTCCAGGCCGATATCGCCTCTGGCAACGACGGTACTGTTGCCGTACATGGTGAACTCCAAGAACCGTTTCACGTCACCGGCCGGTATGCCGAAGGGATCGAGACACTTCCCACTACCGGCCGTCCACGCCTCGTACAGCGGCTGCAGTTCCCCATGGGCAAGCATCGTCTCCAAATCCCAATAGGTGAAAGAGCTGGTGTCCGTAGGGACATCCTTCACCATGTCAGTGATCCTGCCACCAACCCCACCGCCGCAGCCTGCTGCGGCCGAGACAAACAGGGCCGCGACAACTGCAATCACCAAGCCTGCAACCATGCAACGGGGACTTCTCATCATCACTTCCGACGCACTTCATAATACTTGACGACCGGTTCACTTCCGCTGGCGCCTGCCTCTGCTTTGCAGGAACCGCTCGTATAGGTCCAGGACGTCGACTTCCCCGGTCAGCAGCTTGGCCACAATCCAGCCAGCCAGCAGGAACAGGGCAACGAAGAAAGCGTTCAGCGCGCCGAGCCACGCGAAGATAACTCCTATAATCAGGCCCACGACAAGGCCGATTGTGGTTGGGTTAGTCATCTCTTCCCCCCTCAGCGCACCGGCGGTCGCTTGACGTCGGCTATCTCGTATTTCGTCTTGACGTCTACAAAGGCCACTGGCAGCCCAATGGTACCCTCGACCGCCTCTTTGGTCCTCTGCTGGATGTCGGCGTTCACCTCAGGGATATTGCTGCCCATGGCCACGGTCGACCGGCACGAAATCACCAGACCGTCGGCCGCGCCGCTCACTCCGCATTTCACCTCGCGCACATTGCGGGCTGTAGCGGCGGCCTTCTCAGCCAGGACACGTACACTCTCATAGTCGATCGCTGTGGTACCTTCATCTGTGGACTTTACGATGAGAAGGCCCGGGCGGTGATACCGGGCCAACTCGAAGTACAGAAGTCCGATCATGCCCATCAGCAGTACTGAAGTCACTGCCAGCACACCCGCCCGGCTACCTCCCGTGGCATCTGCAGCCCTCTGCAAAGCCGAATGGAACCAGTCGTACGGTAGCACGTTCGCCGATGTGGCCCCACTGGCCACCAGCAGGGTGATCAGTGCCCCTGCCAGTACCACGACGGCAGCTACGATGACCAGAATGCGATTGAAAGTCAACACGACCGTTCCTCCTCGGCTGGTTCACGGAGAACCGCCGCTCTCAACGTTGTGACATGGTAGAGAAGTGAGGGCCTACTCTACCTTGCCCGGCATCCTCTCTGGGAACTCAATCTTAGCCACGTTCACGTTGATCTCTTTGGCCACCAGGCCAACGAACTCCAGCAGCCTCTTGGCAACGTTCTTGCGGACCTGGATCACGAGTTCGGGGATGCTAAAGCCATATATGACGTTCACGGTGAGGTCGACTATGGCTTCCTTCTTGCCGGCCTCGATTTCCACACCTCTTGTCCTCTTCTCCGCGGCCCCGACCGCCTCTGCCATGGCCCGCCGGGCCGAACTGGTGCCCAGGCTGGAGATACCATCCACCTCGCCCGCCGCAACACCGGCGATAGCAGCTATCACTTCGTCCGCGATCTCCGTCTCGCCAGCGACAGCGAATTCCTCCGTCTCCGTAATCTCCTCTATCTTGCCCCGCATCTCCTCCTCCACCAGTCTCTCTTCAGCGACCTCCGGCATGGTTTCGTAAGAGGTCCCCTCGTTCGCTTTCTCTTTCTCCGGCATCACTCTACCTCCTCGTTTCAGCGCTGAGTCACTATGTATTGGCACGTGAGCACCGGCGGCGCGCACGGGATATTCCCACCAGACCTTCGGACCGCCTTCACTAGCTGCCTTTGATTATAGGCCCGGTCAGGGTCAAGGTCAACAGGGTTACACCACCGAGTGGGGACCACATCCAAGAGTGGCACGACCCGGCGACGTCGTGCTTCCCTTGAGGAAGACTTGGGAGCGCCGCTGTCACGAGCGACGACACTCCAGCCCAACTAGCAACTTTATGATACCTTCACAGGGAACCAGAGAGGAATACCATAATGTAGTTATATGCCTATCCTATTGACTCAGCAACAGCTTTGAGTAGAAAGTTATAACCCAAGTGATAGCATCCACTTCGCTCTACCTTGCTCAACCTACGCACCAGACCAAATTTAGGATGCCAATTAC
>Ga0180432_10011139_pt1 | contig 10647 bp, 9 predicted proteins | sample SS_ome_10_FD_132414 | JGI IMG/M metagenome (GOLD analysis project Ga0180432, IMG submission 132414) | Hypersaline lake sediment archaeal communities from the Salton Sea, California, USA - SS_1_MS_2 metaG | ecosystem: Environmental > Aquatic > Non-marine Saline and Alkaline > Hypersaline >...
GTGACGGGGAGTGGATCGTCCCCAACCCGTCCTTTGAGCCGGACGGTCTGCTCCTCTTGGAGGGGGAGAACACGGTCGAGATTCGGGCGGTGCTTCCCTCGGGGTCCGTGACCCCTGCTACGTCATCCGTCGTCCGCTTGATCACGGAGTCGGACCTTGGCATCGTGTCGTCGGCCCCGACGAACGTGTCCTTGGAGCAGCGGGACAAGTCCGTCACCATTCGGGCCGAGGCCCCCGCTGATCCGGCGGGGGCCTTCCGGGGCATCAACGTGTACGCTTCCCAGTTCGCAGGGGGAGGGGCCACTGGGTACCAGCGCGTCAACGTGAACCTCGTCTCCGACGGGGTGTCGGATCAGGACGTTCAGCAGTTCGCCATGCAGATGGCCGAGTTCCCGCTGGCCGTGGACGTGAACGGGGACCCTGTGGCGGACCCGACCCTGTTCCGTCTGATCGGACGCCAAGAAGATTCGGACGCCGTGATCCTCCAGTCGGACTTCGACCAGTCCTACGAGGTCCCCGACACGGCCCGGACCATCCGGTTGTCCATGACCTTGGACGAGGTGCGGGACATCACCTTGTACGAGTTCAACCACAACCGGAAGGCGGGGCCGACTTCGATCCCTGCGACGATCCGGGTGGCCTCGTTCACGAACCTGTCCAGCGACGTGCCCCTCTACTACGTCACCACGGCGGTGTTCTACGACGCAGTACGGATGGTCGAGTACGAGTCCGCGTTCTCGGTCGAGGTCGTGGGTCGCCCGAACCAAGTCACGACCGCATTGGCGGCGATCCCCACCGTGTCCCGGCAGGACATCGTGCGGCAGTTCATCACGGCGATCTTCCGGTCGAACCAGCAGGTCAAGGTGGAACCGGGCTCCATGCTGCGGGACACGGTGATCGATCCGTTCTCGTCCGAGTCCGAGCGCCTCCGGTTCATCTTGGACTTCTACCACCGGGCGCGTACCCCGACCCTGTTGTTGCAGGTGGACGACCCTTCGGGTTCCGGGACCAGCATCCCGGTGTCCCAGTCCGCCTACAAGCAGGGCCTCAAGGTGGCCCTCTACATCGACAACGACACCGAAGTCCAAAGCCTCATCGACGCGGCGTTCGAAGCCTACGCGCGCAACTTCAACGTCACCCGGCGCACGGGGGCGGCATCACGCACCGAGGTCTTGTTCTTTACCCCGCAGCGGCCATCGGCCTCTCTTGTGATCCCCTTGGGTACGACGGTGGCCGCAGGCGGCGTGGCGTTCACGACGACCCGTGAGGCCACGATCGCGACCGCCGATGTCGCCCGGTACTTCAACCCGATCACAGGGTCCTACCAGATCACGGTCCCCGTGCAGGCCACGACAACGGGGTCGAACACCAACGTCGGGGTCGGCCAGATCCGCCAGGTCGTGTCCAGCCTTGCGACGACCCTTCGGGTGACCAACTTGGCCGCTGCCGTCGGGGGGCAAGACGCGGAGTCGAACCTGTCCTTGGTCAACCGGGCTTTGAACCGTCTGGCCTCCGTCGATTCGGGTACGGAGCGCGGCTACTTGCAGACGGCGGCCGATGTCCCCGGCGTCCTTCGGGCCAACGTCGTGGCCGCCGGGGATCCCCTGATGCAGCGGGACTTGGATGACGCGGGGGTCCACAAGGGGGGCAAGGTCGATGTCTGGGTCCAAGGTCAGAACACGGCCACGATCACGGACACGTTCGCCTTCACGTTCCAGATCGCACAGGACATCCAGTTCGAGGTCATCGGGGACCCCGCGGAACTTCGCTTCCGGGCCGTGGACCCGACGTTGACCGAAGCCAACCCCATCGTCGAGATGCTCGACAACCCAAGCCTGGGGTACGAGTTCATCAACGCCTCCACGGACCAGCCCTTCGACCTGACCAACGTGCAGATCACGTCGTACAACACCATCCAGTTGGACACCGATTTGGTCCAGCCTGCGGTGGACCTGACCGACGTGATCCTCGGGTCTTACCGTCGGCGCACCGGGGTTGAGTTCCCCTTGCCCCGTCAGCCGGTGTCTGGGATCACGTCGGTCGTCGGCACGTTGTCCGGGACGCTGCCCGAGGACGCATACCTGTTGATCCGCCCGAACGCCCCACTGGACACCGGGCGGTCGATCTTGGCCGGGGACACGTTGCGGATCGACGGCTTCGTGGACGACGACGGGATCCGCATCCCCACGGGCGGGGCGATCACCGTCACGGACGAGCCCCACGTCCTCGTCGGCCAGTACCCGGAGTTCGTGGACAACCTTGGGGCGAACTTCTTGACCGTCGTGGTCAAGTCCGAGGACGGGGTCACGACCTACGCTGGTCCGGGCGATCCCGGCGGGAACCCCGACTACCAGATCACGGTAGGCAGCCAGACGGATCCGCTGTCCATCACCCGGACGCCGGCCAGCACGATCCCCAGCGGGGCCACCGTCTTGGTGTCGTACCAGCATGATGAGAACTTCACGGTCACGTACACGACGAACCTGATCGTCTCTTTGACGCAGGACGCCATCGACGCGAAGAAGCACGCGACCGCTGACGTGCTGGCCAAGGAAGCCGTCGAGGTCCCCTTGGACATTCAGGCCACGGTCATCTTGATCCGGGGCCGGGATCCCGGTGTCGTGGACACCGCCGTGCGGACCAACCTGGCGAACTTCTTCACGAACCTGCGGCTTGGCGAGCCCGTCCGTCAGTCGGACGTGATCAACGTGATCGAGCAGACGCAGGGGGTGTCCTACGTCATCGTCCCGGTGACCAAGATGGTCCGGCAAGCCGGATCCACGGTGGTCCGCGAACCGTTGTCCACGGACACGGCTGCGGAGAGCACCCTGTTGTCCAGCCTGAGCACGAACACCATCCTCGTGTACGTCTTGAACCAGACCCTTGCCGCTGCGACCGTGGACGGGGGCGGGGGCGAGGAGGACTTCAAGGGCGTGTTCCAAGACGAGCGTGCGTTGGACCTGTTCGCCCCCGAGATCCCGCTGGCCAACTTGGGGTACACCGTGGGGGCCGCGTACATCATCGGGTCCGACGGTCGGCAGATCCCCGGCTACTCGGACGACGCGACCTTGATCGCGGAAGGCTACGTCACGGCATCGGCCCGTGAAGCCCGGCGCAAGGCCCTCACGGCGAACAAGGCCCTCGTGTCCTTGGCGGTCGGGGACGCCCCCACGGCCCACGAGTATGCGGTGACCTACATCGTGGGCGAGGACTCGGGGGCCAAGAACATTGACCCGAGTGATGCCGAGTTCTGTTCACCGGGTGAGTTCACCTTCACCTACGACGAGGATCGCTGATCCCACACGGCCCCGTTGTCGTTGTCGTTGTCGTTAGGGCTTCTATCGAGCCCGACATCCCCAATCTTCCCATCCCTGACCCTTCGACTTCGACTCTCAGTAGGAGAACATCGTCATGTCCAAGACCCTGACCGCATCGGATCGGAAGTCCCTGATCCGCCTCGCTTCTAGCCTCCCCGCTGGTTCCCCTGAGCGCCGGGCCATCTTGGCCGGGCTCCAGAAGGGGGCGGCCCTGCTTGGCCCCCGACGCGATTTCGCACGTCGCGCATCGAAGCGCACGGCGGGAAAGGTGTCTGTCCGGTTCGACAATGGTCTTTCCGTCGAGGACATCGAGGGAATGAGCCCCCTCGGCAGGGTCGGTCAGGTGGCGCACCTGGACGCACGTCGATCGGGCGCGAAGGCAGCGCGCGAGGCCATCTCCTTCGCCCGATCGAACCAGAGGATGCTGAACGCGATGTCCACCGGGGATCGGGCCGTCAGTGCCATCGACGCCCACGTTCACGAAGTCACGGGCAAGTGGCTGGCCTGGTCGTACATTCAACTCCCGATGTAAGCATCGGGATTCGTTAGGCTTCTATCGAGCCTGACATCCCCAATCTTCCCATCCCTGACCCCCCAACTTCGACTCTCAGTAGGAGCACACCGGGACCAAGGCCGCCCTCAAGGCTCTGGTCGCCCAACTGCCCCCTGAAGATTGACCGAAGCCACACGGGGGTCCTTGACCCCCAAGCCCCGGCACCACTTGGAGTCCTCCGGGGACCACGCAAGGCGACCCCGACCCCGCTTGCCCTTCTTCAAGGCCCGTTCCGCCTTCTGTGCTTCGGACCTGTTGGCATAGGGGCCGTGGATCGCCATCATGCGCCACGGGCGGTGCTTCGCGGTCCACTTGGCCCCACCCTTGATGTGGCCGTTGTGTTGCCGTAGGCGGCGCACCAAGTCCGTCGTGCAGCCGACGTAGAAGAACCCCGGCAGCCGTTGCCCACGCTTGCCCACACGGACCTGTTGGGACTGGAGGACGTAGACCCACCAGTCCCGAGGGGCCGGGCTAAGAGGGTTGGCCACTTGACTTTCGGCGTGCAGGAAGGCACACGGCGCGTGCGCGGCCCTCCTTCGGGGCGATGTAGGGGGCTTCGTCCTTCAATGGACTTCCGGCCCCGCAGGGAGCGGCGCACCCGACCGAGCAATACAGGGCCGGGGAGGCGTCGTACCCCGTGAACTTCTTGCCGCAGACAAGGCAGGTCTGCTCATGGGCGGCCATCATTCCTCCTCGGCCAAGCCGAGCCTCGGACTCCACGGCTGGACTTCTGCGGGGATCGACAGGTCCCGGTACGCGATCTGGTCCCGGATCTGCGCGAGGGCCGACAACGCCTGCTCCCGGTACTCAAAGTTGGCCCCGTGCGCGTAGGCCCGCAACTCAAACGTGTAGAGGGCATCCCGCAATCCCGCACAGGCCATCATCAGTACCTTCGTGCCAAGGGGCAGGCAAAGCATGGCCCGATCCACGTCCCCATGGGCCATGAAGGTGTCGAACAGGCTCGTCGAAGCCTCAAGGAGTCCGGGAAGGGCCGCCTTGCCGTAGTCCGAGATCGGCTCGTACAGGTCGTGGATCAGGAACGTCCCGCCCTCGGGACGCAACAGGTACATGCGCCACGGGTAGAACGTCCGGTGCCGGTGCCAATCACGGGCCACGGCGATGGAGCACGGGATCGACACGTCCACGACGGCCGCGTTGTTGAAACTCGGGTCCACGTAGGTCTTGTCCCCCGGCTTCCGCGTGTAGGCCATCGGATCCGGGTGAGACACCTCGGTCACAGCCGCCCACACATCACCGTCGTCGCCGCCATCAATGCTGGGGTCCGAGTCCGGGTCAAGAATCAAGGGGTCCAAGTGGCCCGGACGCAAACGATCCCCGTCATGGTGCGCCTCCCGAAGACCCATGTCCGCTAGACCGGGCAACGCCTCACGGTACGCTTGACGGATGCCCTCCCATACCTTGTGGGCCGACTCGGACGAGGCAGCCGAGAGGCCGTCCTTGATCGTGCGCGCCATGACCCGCAGATTGGCCGTCTGCGAACATCCAGTGGCGATGGTCCCCGGAATGGCCCACCGGGCACGGTCCAAGGCGGGCCTGAACGGCTCCTTGTCCGCGATGCCCAAGGACTTGCGGACTTCGGGGTCCTTGAGGTGATCCTGCCACGCCTCGACCTCGTGTTCGAACAGGGTCAGCCACCGCTCGTGGAGATTCCGCAACGGGTCATCGGTCCCCGGCACCGTCGCCAGCCGGTACTGCTCATCGGCCGGGGGCATGGCCTCCAGACACATCGGCCAGTCCTTGTGTCGGACGGCACGGGTGGAGAACTCCTGTCCGGCGCACAACGGGTTGTCGAACAACTGATACGCGGTCCACCACGAGATCCCTTCGACAAACACGGCGGGGGATCCTACCAATTCCATGATGGATGAATGTCCATATCGAGCCACGAACTTGTCGAAGAACACCTGCACGCGGGGGTGCAACGGGTACTCGGTCAGCCGGTCCTCGGCCATGCCAAGCCAAGGCCCATCGGAGCCGGGCTTCACCCGAACCGACCCTTTGTCCTCAGCCTTGATGCTCTCGGCCACGGTCTCCACGACCTCGGCGTACCGCTGCTTGATCCCGCCAGCGGGCATCCGAGACGCCATGGCGCAGAACATGGCCCGCACCTCGGGCACGAGCCGGTTGTCGAAGTAGAACGTGTTCGGGGGGACCCCGTGGAGGTACTTGAACTGGTAGGGGCTCATTCGGTCTGGTCCTGATTGGCTTCGGCGTTCACGCGGGGTCCCCACCCCGTTGAGTCCAGTCCCTTGCAACACGCCGCAAGAACTTGATGGCCTTGCCGATGGCGTAGTCGGACTCCCCCGTCATCTGGACGATCTCCTTCTTACGATACCCCTCGGCCATCAGGCTGAGGCACTGTTCGGCCAGTTCGGTGGCGATCCCCGCCTCCCCGGCTTGCAGAAGGGCTGTTCCTTGGATGCCGTCCAGAACGGACCTGCTATGCGCCCGGTTGTCTTGGTCCGCGTCGGTGATCACCAAGTCGGCATCACGCACGTCGATGATCTCGCCGTCCAAGTTCTCGACGCCGAACTGCTCGTTCTTCTCCAGCCGGGCGTATTTCCGACGGTAGTTGGACACGATGCACCCGCACACCATGTGGACGTAGTGACCGAAGGATGACTTCGCAGGGTCGAACGGACACTTGCCCCGGTTACGGACGAGGAGGCCCTTGTAGACCTCCTGCAACACGTCCTCGGGGTCGTAGCCGTAGCGGGCGACCCGTCGCCCGAAGCCCGCGTAGAACAGTTTGCGGACCTCGTGCCCCCGCTTCGCGAGATCAATGCCTCGGACGACATCGGGCCGGGCGTCGACCTCGATGGGGTTCTTCGGGGTGAACAGGGAGAACACGTCGAGGGACAGGTTCATCGGGGTGGCCCGATAGGACCCGCGACGGAAGTAGCGGTCGAACGTGATCCGAGGATCCTTGAGCCCCCCTGAACCGGAGGGCGTCAGATCAGGGGCTTGGTTGACGAGGGCCAGAATGGTCTGACGCGCCGAAGGGTAAGACTTCTTGCCCGAGGGCCAACACACGGTGAAGCCCGTGTCGTCGGCCAGCACCTTGTGACCCCCGTGTTCCGTGCGCGCGAAGAAAGTCCCTTCCGTTCGGATCATCCGGTCTCCCAAGACAAGAGCGTGGTGGCGGGTGTCGGTAGACACCCTATACCAGATTTCAAGCCCTTTCGGTAGTCCTTCTATCGGGGTCTGCCGTGACAAGAACGTGTCACGCGACGTGGGCGGCCCGGACGAGGCTTGAGCGCATCGTCCGGGCTGCGGGGCTCACGGCGCGTAGTCGCGGATCAGGGCCTCGGCCTGTGCCGCCGGCAGGCGGCACACGACGTTGCCCGTCGCGTCGAGGGCGGAACCGTCCGCCCGGATGGCGGTGATCCCGTTGAAGGGGGCCGGGAGGCCCTTGGACCACTCCCGCAGGGACGGTCGGGCGGGGCCACGGTCGAGGACCTTGGCCGAGACGCAGCGGTAGCCCTTCGCGGTCTTGGACCGCGCCTTGGACATGGCCGCGTTGAGGCTGATGCCCCGGTTGCAAACCTGCCCGTTCGACCCGGTCTTGCCGAACCGGATCTGGATCGGTGCGCCCCGAGCGGGGCGCTCGATGCACCAATACTTGTCGGACCAGCCCGACTTGTTGTTGTAGTTGACGCCCGTGTAGGCGTACCGGATCTGGAAGGGCTCGCCCTGACGGGCGGCGTGGTGGACGGCGTTCATGGGTCATGCTCCTTGGCCCCCTCATCGGGGGCACGGGTTGACGGGTTGACGGGTTGAGGGCGACCCCCTCACCCCTATACAGAGATCGAATGGGTCAGTGAAACCCCTCCCCTCACAATCACTTGGGGCGGGGGAACGTGCCGGGGAGCGCCGCGTCGATGAGGGCGTGCCAGACGCCCACGGTTCGCTGGTGCCCGGCGATGGCCTCCTCACGGGAGGTGTACCGCAGGACTTCGCCGACCTCGTTCCACGACTCGTCCCCGAAGACCATGGTCTCGTACAGGACGGGTTTGCCGTCCCGGTATCCGTGGACCACGGACAGGAACACGGTGGACACCATCAAGGTGTGACGCTTGCCCGTGTCCGGGTCGATGTCCTTGGTGTCGAGGTGGTCCTGCATGGACCACCTTTCCGACGACCACGGAAAGGTGTCGGGGCCGTCCTCCTCCGTGAGGGGGCGGACCGTGACCGTCCCGTCCGGGGCTTCGACCTCGATGTATGTGTGGTTGTGAGGCATGGGCAGCCGCTCCTTGTCCCTGTGGTTCACCCTCTTACAGGGAACGGGCGGGTCAGTGAAACCCCACGGGGGTCGAAATTTCCGGGGGGAGGGGGTTTCACTCATGCCTCCGATCTCTGTAAGGGGGTGAAGGAGGACTGACATGGAACACTTGATGGGATGCCACGGGGAGTGGCAACTGTTCGCGGCCCTTGCGGCCAACACCACGGCCCTGTTCGCCTTCGTGCGGGCCGGGTTCGGGATCATCGAATGGCTGCCCGAGGGCGACGGTGACGGGGAGGTCCCATGACGAGGACTGCCCGCCCGGACATTGAGCCCGGCGTCTACGAGGACGAAACCGGGACCCTCTATTTGCGGGGGCGTGACGGTGCCCCTGACGCACGGCTGGAAACGGTCGTCCTCATGGCCCGGCACTACGTCACGCAAGGATACGCGGCGGCGTGCCGTCTCCGTGAGCGCGGCTGCTACACCGACGAGGAGTGGCAGCGGTACGAGGACGGGCTCCCCCTCGCCCGCGCCGTCCTCGACAAGTACGACACCCTGTTCCCGCCCTACAAGGAGGCACCATGAACGTCCGACAGTTGATCGACCACCTGAGCCTGTTCCCACCGGACACGGAGGTCTACGGCTTCCATCGCTTCGACGCGACGGGGCTGGAGGTCTACGCCCCGGCCAAGGTCGCGCTCGCGAGCGCGTTCGACACCGAGGACGATGCGAGCCGCGCTGAGCAGGGTCTCCCCAAGGGCGATAGCTTCGTCGTGATCCACGCGCATACGTGGGGAGGTGGCCAGTGAGCGATCATCTCACCTTGTCGGACGACGACGTGATCGCCATCCGGCTTCAGGCGGCTGCGGACGCCTACTACAACGGCGAGCCGATCATGACGGACGCCGAGTACGACGCGCTGGAGGAGCAGCTTCGCCAGCTTGACCCGGATCACCCGTTCCTCTCCGAGGTCGGGTCGAAGCCGGCCGCGTCGTCTACGTGGCCCAAGGTCAAGCACCCGATCAACATGGGTTCGCTGGAGAAGGTCCAGACCCCGGACGAGATGGACTCGTGGGTCAACGCCCGTGTTCCCACAGGGGTCGGGGTGATCCCCACCCTGTCCGTCACGGACAAGTTGGACGGGATCAGCATCCTGCTGACCTACACGGACGGGCTCCTTGTCCGGGCCGCGACCCGTGGCGACGGGATCACGGGTGAGGACATCACCCGGAACGTCAAGGTCATGCAGGGCGTCCCAAGCCAGATCGCGCTCGCAGAGGGGACCTTCCACGTCCGGGGTGAGATCGTCTGCCTCAAGGAGGACTTCAAGGCCCACTTCCCCAACGCGGTGAACCCCCGGAACATCGCCAGCGGGGTCGCCAAGCGCAAGACCGGTTGGGATGACTGCAAGCACCTGACAGTCATCGCGTACAACATGACCGGGGACCCGGAACTCGTCGGTGGCACGCGCCCGGCCAACCTCAACATGCTGAGCACCTACGGGTTCAAGATCCCCAACGTGGTCACCTGCTATGGGGCCGACGAGGTCCGGGACCTGTACGAGTCCTACATCAACGGTGTCCGGGACTCGTTGCCCTACGAGATCGACGGCCTCGTGGTCGAGTTCAGCGACTTCGCCACGCAGATCCGAATGGGCACGACCCCCGACGGGATGCGCCCCAAGGGTGCCGTGGCGTTCAAGTTCCCCCATGACATGAAGGAGGCCCGCCTCACCGACATCGTCTGGCAGACGGGTCCGACGGGTCGGATCACGCCCGTGGCCGAGTTCGAACCCGTGGTCCTCGCGGGGGCCACGGTGTCCCGAGCCAGCCTGCACAACCCGGACTACATCAAGGACGTGTCGGATGGCCAAGGCTTCCGCCGTGGGGACATCATCCGTGTGTCCCGTCGCAACGACGTGATCCCAGCGGTCGAGGCCCTCGTGTCCCACATCGGAACGGACGAGTACGTTGCGGACATCCCCCGCCAGTGCCCGTCTTGCGGGACGGGGACCCGTCGGGACGGGGCGTACCTCGTGTGCCCGAACGAGAACGGGTGCCCGGCACAGGTCTTCGGTGGGATCCGACGATGGATTCGCAAGATCGGCGTCAAGCACTTCGGGGACCAGATGGTCCAAGCCGCTGTCGGTTCCGGTCTGGTCAAGGGCATCCCGGACCTGTACCGGATCTCCGGGGAGGACTTGGCCGCCCTGACGACGACCGACGGCTCCCGCATCGGGGGGTCCGCGAAGCGGGCTCTGGACAGCCTGCACAGCCTCAAGACGCTTCCGTTGGACGTGTTCGTCGGAAGCCTCGGCATCCCCCTCTGTGGTCGTCGCATGGTCTCGATGCTCATGGCCGAGGGCATGGACACCTTGAGCGCGTTGGCCGATGCCGACGTGTCGGACCTTGCCCGGATCTCGGGCTGGGGCGAGTCCAAGGCCGAGGCGTTCCGGGCTGGGTTCGACCAGCGCGCGGGGTTGATCTTCGAACTGCACACGGTCGGGGTCACCGTGGCCCCGCCCGAGCCGA
>Ga0180432_10011140_pt1 | contig 10646 bp, 9 predicted proteins | sample SS_ome_10_FD_132414 | JGI IMG/M metagenome (GOLD analysis project Ga0180432, IMG submission 132414) | Hypersaline lake sediment archaeal communities from the Salton Sea, California, USA - SS_1_MS_2 metaG | ecosystem: Environmental > Aquatic > Non-marine Saline and Alkaline > Hypersaline >...
GCGATCGCGTACCGTGCTGACGGCGTCGTCGTGTCAAGCCCAGTAGGTTCCACCGCTTACTCACTTTCGCTGGGTGGGCCAATTCTGGATCGCCGCCTGCGCGCATTCGTGGTGACGCCGATCGCCCCGCATGCGCTCACGAATCGTCCCGTCGTTGTTCCAGCGGATGCAGGCGTGTCCTTCATCGTGCGGGGACGAAGTGATGAGATGGCCCTCGTGATCGATGGTCAAGAGCGACTCGACCTCGACGCCGACGACCGAATTCAGGTCGTTCCTGCCAAGGGCACGGTCCGTCTGTTGAGCAGTGGGCGCCTCGGGCCTTACGGCGTGACGCGAGAAAAGCTGGGTTGGGGCTTGGCTCCCGCTCTATCCGAACCCAAGTTGGAGTCCTGAGGCCTAGCGAGATCCAGCCGCAGCTGTCGAGCAACATCGTGTCGTGGCTCCTAGCGTGTTCTAGGCTTGATGAGGCAGTGTAGAGGGCGATGCACACGCTGATGCCCGAATTCTTCCGCAGGCTTGACGAGCGTCCTGACACGCTCTTCTACCGTGTGCCGCGCCGCGGAGACCATCTCGACCCTGAAGCGGCGGCCTGGATTCGCTCGATGAACGACGAGGTCCTGTCGCCGGGAGGACAATTTCTCGACCTGATGGCGGGGGGTTCGACGCTACTGTCGGAGGGAAGCAGCGTCGTGGGCCTGGGCCTGAATCACGATGAGATGCATGCGAACCATGTACTCGGCCAGGCGATCGTCCATGACCTCAACCTCAACCCAATCCTGCCGTTCAGCGATGCTTCGTTCGACGCCGTTGTGTGTACGGCGGCCGTGCAGTACATGACACAACCGCTTCCGACCTTCAGGGAGGTGGCGCGCGTCCTCAAGGTCGGTGCACCGTTCGTCGTTGCGTTCTCGAACCGGATGTACGCCGAAAAGGCTGTACTCGCCTGGCGCTCGTCGGATGACGATGCGCACGAGCGTCTCGTGACGACCTACTTCGCAGCTTCAGGTTCCTACTCGATCCCTGAGGTTCGTCTACACGACCCCGTGCAGGGCGTGCCTGTGCGTTGGCTGATGGCCCGAAAGACCCTGTAAGGCAAGTTCGCACGCCGCCATTCACGCTCTGGACGTACCTAGACATCCTCTGATCGCGCCGGGGCACGACCACCTCAACCACCCGTCGAATCTATACTGACCGGCGTGCAACGAGACGGCGACATTCTCATTCTGTCCAACGGCCACGGTGAAGACGCCGTGGGGTCTCGAATTGCCCGTGCGCTCATTCGCAAACAACCCAACATTGCCGTGCTTGCCTATCCCACCGTCGGAGACGGGGCGGCGTACACCACTTCGGCAATTCGCCTACATGGCTCGCGAACCCAGATGCCGAGCGGCGGCCTCACCTTTGGAAGTCCGCGACTTCTCTGGCGCGACCTCCGCGCGGGACTTCCGATGCAGATCGGCCGTCAGCTGCGCGAGCTCAGGGCCACCCGGGTAAGCACCGTTGTCACCGTTGGTGACGTTTGGGCAGAGATTCTCGGGTCGTTTCCCCGCGCGCAATCGCGTCATGCCGTGCAGACCCTCGTGACCTCGGCAACCGAGGAGGGGGGCACGCGGTTTGGAATGCATACCTTCCGCGACCGCTTTACCCTCCTCGAGCGTTCGGTCCTGCGCATGCGGTACCAATCCGTATTCGTTCGTGATGAAGCCACGATGCGGCGCCTCGGCGCAGCCGGTATCCGGAATGTTCAGGCACCGGGGAACCCGATGCTTGATGGCCTGGAGGCGTCACCTCTTGCTTGGGATGCGCCTCGCCCACGAGTCGCCTTGCTCCCTGGTACACGAGCCTGGGCTGCGTCGTCCCTTCCCTTGATGTGTGATGCGTTGGCGCGCCTACCCGCAGCGTACGGGGCCGTCGCCTGGGCCGGAAACGAAACGCCTGAGCCGCCAACGGGTTGGACGCAAGATCAGGTCGAACCAGGCATCCTCCGATGGCGTAAGGGAGCGGCGGAGGTTCGCCTTTACCCAGATCATTTCGCCCACATCCTCGCTTGGGCCGATGTGGTACTTGGCACGTCGGGCACCGCGCAAGAGCAGGCGGTTGGCGTAGGCGTTCCGGTGCTTACCTTCGCGCACGGTTCGGGATTCACGACCAGCTTTCTCGCCAAACAGCGGCGACTGCTCGGTGATGCCATCGAAATTGTGCCCGCAGCAGCTGAAGCCGTGGCGGCAGCCCTCGCCGCACTGCTGGCGGACCCAGTTGAACGTGAGCGCCGGGCAGAGATTGGTCGGCAGCGGATGGGTCGGCCGGGTGGTTCAGATGCCATTGCGGACGCAATCCTCGCAGGATTTGATGGATACGACGGCGAGTCCGACGCGTCTCGGGGCGTGCACATGACGTCGGAGGTGAACCCGTGACATCTGAACGCACGGAGCCAGCCCTCGAGCTGAAGAACCTCACGAAGGCGTTCCAGGATCCCAAGCACCCCGCCGTCGCGAATCTCTCACTCGACGTCGTACGCGGCGAGACGGTTGCGCTGCTCGGCCCTTCGGGCTGCGGAAAGACGACACTGCTCAGACTCATTGCCGGTTTCGATGCCCCCGATGCTGGCACGGTGACCGTGGCTGGCAAAGTCGTCGCGGGCGATGGCATCTTCGTTGCCCCGGAAGCCCGCCGCATTGGGTTCGTGTTCCAGGATTACGCGTTGTTCCCTCACCTCGACGTGTTCTCCAACATCGCCTTCGGCTTGAAGGGCATGCCACGTAGCGAGCGACGTGAACGCGTGCGCGAGGTCATGGATCTCGTCGGCCTCACGGTGTTCGCCCGTCGTTATCCGGTGCAACTCAGCGGCGGCCAGCAACAGCGCGTTGCGCTCGCACGCGCCCTCGCGCCCCAGCCCGACGTGCTCCTGCTCGACGAGCCGTTCTCCAACCTCGACGCCGCACTTCGCGAGGGAACCCGGCAGGAGGTCCGCCGGATACTCGGACGCAGTGGGGCGACCACACTGCTCGTGACCCATGACCAGGAGGAGGCCATGACGTTCGCAGATCGGCTCGCCGTCATGCGCGCCGGGCGGCTCGAGCAAGAAGGGGAACCTGAGGTGACCTACCGAAACCCCCGTACTGCTTTCGTGGCTGGCTTCCTGGGTCGCACCAACCTGCTGCGTGGCGAGGCGCAGGGTGAGACGGTGCACACGGTGCTCGGTGAGATCGCGTTGCTTGGGAAAGCAAGAGGGTCGGTTCTCGTTTCTGTTCGGCCCGAAGACCTGCAGCTCACGCCAACGTCGCAGGCAGATTCTGAAACGGCCGGTACGCGCGTCGTGATTCAAGAACGTATTTTCCAGGGGCATGATCGGCTCTATAGGGTGAGTCCCGATGGCGAAGAGGGTGGAGATGGCTGGGTCGTGCGAAGCGGTCCCGGACTTGATCTACGGGTTGGTGACGCGGCACTCCTGAGCGCGCGAGGGCCTGCGGTGACGCTTGAGAGCAGCCGTTCCTAGCAATCGTCTGGCTTAGAGAACCGGTGCGCCGAGCAGCTCGTGGAGTCTCGAGGTGCACCGGTGATGTTTCTTGGCGTACGCACCCTCGCGGTAGGTGTCTGCAAACAGTTGGTTCATCGGCACCTGTCCCGTCGCCCGAAGGTGAACACCTAGGTCGTACAGCTTGTCGATGAAGTGGACGAAACGCAGGGCGGTGTTCTGATCAGGGATGGTCTTGACGTCCTCGACCAACAACAGATCCACATCCTGCAGCATGCCGCGGTAGTGAATGGGGTGGACGCTCGCGAGGGTAGACAACAGGTCGGAAAAGGAAAGATGGACGCGGCCAGGCCGTCCTTCGCCCAGATGAGCCTGCGCCTCATCGCCTGAAGTCCAATCGGCATCGCGCTGACCCGAACGGTAGTCCGCACCCTCGAGGGCAATCACCTCGAACCTAGCGGCAATACCCTGAATCTCGCGCTTGAAATCGGCAGCTGCGAAACGCCCGGTTCCCTGGGATGCCGGATCGGTATTGGAGGTGGTCAGAACCGCGATTCCTCGCTCAAATGCTTGCCGCAGGAACATGGCGATGAGAAGTGTGTTGCCTGGGTCGTCCAGTTCGAACTCGTCGAGGCAAACCAATCGAACGTCTCGGAAGGCCTCAGCCGCACCCTCGCGACCCAGAACGCCAAGCACGTAAACGAGTTCCTGAAATGACAGGTAGCGCTTCGCCTCCAGCGGGAGGGAAGAGGCGTGCCAGGCTGCGGCAAGGAGGTGGGTCTTGCCCACGCCAAACCCGCCATCGAGATACATGCCCGTACCCTCGGCGCGCCGCTGAAAACGCCAACGGTTGGGTCGTTGCGTGACGGCCTGTACGAATGAGGAAACGCGCTCAACGGCCTGCGCTTGGCTGGGGTGGGTGGGCTGGTATGCCTCGAACGAGGTTGCACCGAAACGTGGCGGGGGCACGAATGACGTGAACTGAAGTTCCTTGGTGTCGCGCGGCACGAGTTCGCGACGCAACGAAATGGAATTCCCAGCCCCAGACACCCGAGGACGCTACCACGTTGACCATTCCGTGATTGTGCCGTCAGGGACGGCGCAATTGCAGGCTCGTTGACCGCGTGGTCACTGGGGTGTAGGCTCAGACTAGCTGCGTACGTGGGGAAGTCCGGTGCAAGTCCGGCGCTGTCCCGCAACGGTAACGCTTCAAGGAGCGAAGCCCGAATACCACGAACCAGTGTTGACGCACCCCTCGCGCGGACGAGGTCGGGCGGATTTGGTGGAATGCGAACTTCCAGCGCTGGGCGCACATCGCATCCTCCACGCCCCTCGAGCCGGCACGGTTGATCCCTGCGCGAGAGCCCGAGGAGGCTACTATGCTGCGTTCCAGAATCATCCGCTTTATCCTTATGTGGTACCTGTGCGCCGGGTTCGTACCCGCTCTCGCATCGGCGTCCGTCGTGGATGACCTCGGTCGTGAGGTCACCCTGGATCAACCCCCTGAGCGGGTCGTCAGCATGATCCCAACCCACACCGAGACCGTGTGCGCCATAGGGGGCTGTGATCTGCTCGTGGCCGTCGACATGTTTAGTAATTACCCCGCGCGGGTCACCTCCCTTCCTTCGCTGGGCAGCGCATTCGATCCCGACGTCGAGGCACTCATTGCCCTCGAACCCGATCTCGTACTCACGGACGAGTACAGCGGGCTTCATGAAGCACTATCGCCCCTGCGTATTCCCGTGTACGTCGGTACGCCGCAGACCATCGAGGACATCTCCACGATTACGCGCGACGTCGGCGTGCTGCTCGGTCTCGAGGCGAATGCGGAACGGGTCATCGAGGACATTGAACGCAGGGTCGAGGCGTTGGTTCAAAGCGTAGAGGATGCCGAACGCCCCACGGTGTTCATCGAGCTTGACCCTTCGCCCTACAGCGCGGGGCCAGGGTCATATCTCGGTTCACTGCTCACGTTGGCTGGAGGGCAAAACATCGTCCCCGCTCGGCTCGGTGACTTCCCCCTCGTGGACCCGGAATTGATTGTTGCAAGTGATCCGGATGTGTTGCTGATGCTCGATGGTCCCTACGGAGAATCCATCGAGATGCTCCAGGCGCGGCCCGGATGGCGCGCCCTGTCGGCTGTTGCAGATGGTGCGGTCGTCCTGTTCACCTCCGAGCAGGTGGACATGCTGAACCGGGCTGGTCCACGTTTGCCTGACGCTCTGGCGCTCCTCATCGAGGTCCTCGAGGAGTATCGACGCTGAAGACGCTTCCGCTCCCGCAGTCCAGCGCCGTCCCATCGGGTGCTCGCTGGGGTGTCCGCCACGCTTCCATGCTTGGCCTCTTGGGCGTGGTGGTCATGGCGCTGGCGGTGGGCTCAGTGGCGATTGCGCCCCTCGATGTGATTGGCGCCCTCGGCCGCGGAGTTCGAGGTCAGCTCGAGGGAGCGTATGACGTGATCGTGTGGAACGTGCGAGCGCCCCGCGTCCTGCTGGCTGCACTCACCGGTGCAGCACTTGCTTTGGCAGGCACGGCATTTCAGGCGGTGTTCCGAAACCCTCTCGCCGATCCCTACCTGCTCGGTGCGGCCTCGGGTGCCGGCTTTGGTGCCGCCGTCGCGATGGTGTTCGGAGCTTCGGTGGGCTGGCTTGCGGCATTGGGCGTCCCCGTCGCGGCGTTCGTCGTCGCGATGGTCACGGTGGCGCTTGCCGTCCTGATGGCCCGCTCAGGTGGCACCCTCCCGGTCGTTTCGCTCATCCTGGCGGGCGTCGTGTTGGGATCGAGCCTCTCTGCAGCGACGAGCTTCGTCATGCTCGCCGATCAGGAACGCACGGCCGGCGTGCTTGCCTGGCTCCTTGGCAGCTTCGCATTCGCGACTTGGCAGGACGTGCTCTGGTTGGCGGTCGTCCTTGCCGTTGCCGTGCCGGTCACCCTGGCGTCTCGACGCGCATTCGACCTGCTGTTGCTCGGTGAGACGGCTGCCCAACACCTGGGCTTACCGGTGGAACGATTCAAGTGGGCGGTCGTGGGGTTCTCCACGCTTCTTACCGCCGTGGCGGTCTCGGTGGCTGGGGTGATTGGGTTCGTTGGCCTCGTCGTGCCGCACGCCGTGCGATTGGCGGTCGGTCCCGAGCATCGCGCTCTCGTGCCACTTGCGGGAATCTGGGGCGCAGCGTTCCTGGTCCTTGCGGATGTAGTGGCACGGACGGTACTCACGCCGGCTGAGTTACCAGTCGGTGTCGTCACCGCACTGGTCGGCGGACCCTTCTTCCTCCTGTTGCTGCGACAACGCAGGGGTCACGTATGAGTCTTGTCCTGGAGAACGTCAGCTTCACCTTTCCACACGGCTCAAAAGTGCTTGCGAGTGTGAATCTTGAGGTGCCACGAGGCTCATTCACCGGCCTCATTGGACCAAATGGGGCGGGCAAATCGACGCTTCTGAACATTGCGTCTGGTGTGTTGTCACCCGCGAAGGGTCGTGTCTTGCTCGAGGATCGTTCGTTGATTCGGTACGGTCGCCGTGAGCTGGCTCGACGCATGGCCGTGGTGCCGCAACGCTCGGACCTCCCTGACGCCTTCTCGGCACGCTCGGTGGTCGCGATGGGGCGCGCTCCTCACCTTGGTTTCTTCGCACATGAACGCAGCGAGGATGCCCAAGTCATCGAGCAGGCGATGCGCCGCACCGACGCATGGAGATTTCGAGACCAGCATGTCGGTTCACTTTCGGGTGGTGAGCGTCAGCGGGTGGTCCTCGCGCGTGCTTTGGCGCAACGACCCGAGTGGCTTCTGCTCGATGAGCCCACGGCACATCTGGATTTGCGGTACCAGGCGGACGTACTCAGGTATGCGCGGAGACTTGCGCATGGGGATGGTTTGGGGGTACTCGCGGTGCTGCATGATCTCAATCACGCTGCGCATTGCGACGCTCTCATCGTCCTTCATGAGGGAAGCGTCGTGGCGCACGGAAGTGTCGATGAAATCCTCACAGAGCCCCTACTGTCGCGTGTGTACCAAACGCAGGTACTGGTACGGGCGGGGGATCCGCCGACCGTCACGACCCCAGCTGGGAGCAGCGCCTAGGGGAGACCGAGTTCCTTAGACGGCGACGGCGTCGTCGAAACGACGATGAACACGAATGGCCTCCTCGTAGAAATCCACCAACGCCTCGGAGGCGCCCCGCCAACCCAAAGGTTCCATGTCCTTGCGTGCCTGCTGCCCTATACGCGCACGCATTTCGTCGTCCACGACGAGCCTCCGGATTTTCTCGGTCAGGTCACCCAAGTCGCCGGGCGTGAACATGAATCCGTTCTCTCCATCTCGAATGACGTCGGGCACGCCGCCTGCGCGCGCGCCGACGACGGGGACGCCCGATGCCATGGCCTCCATTGCTACGAAGCCGAGCGTCTCGGTGTCACTCGGAAAGGTGAACACATCCGCGCTTGCGTAGGCGGAGGCGAGCTCCTCGCCTGAGAGATAGCCGGTGAAGACGGTGGGCGTATTCTTGAATTGTTCGCGTAACTCACTCTCCGCAGGTCCTGAACCCACCAGGGCGAGCCGCACGTTCTTCAGGTTTGTGACGGGTCCATAGAGCCAGTCCACCCGCTTCTCGCGCGACAGGCGACCGACGTAGAGGAGCAGCGTCTCATCTGGGTGTCCACCGCTCATCCGCTCCCTCATGGGTTCGCTGCGTTTCGATGGTTGATACAGCTCCGTATCGACCGCTTTCGGCCACAGGCGGACGCGCTGAATGCCGAGACCTCGTGCGGAGTTCACCATCGGCATGCTGGTGCACAGGTTTACGTGAGCCTGGTTGTGTACGTCGCGAAGGAACCGGTCGGCGATGGGGCTCATGAACGGAAGGTTGAGATGCTTTGCATATTGCGTGATGTCCGTGTGATAACTCGCGAGCAGGGGCAGGTTGCGTTGCCGCGCAATCACCGTGCCCCACAAACCCAGGATGACCGGATTGACGACGTGAACGACGTCCGGTGCGAAGCGGTCGAGTTCGCGTCCGATTCGGGGCCTGGGAAAGCCCAGGAAGAGTTCCGGATACCAGGGCCGGAACGGGATGCTGGGTACGCGAACGACTCGCTGCCCGGCCAACTCCGAGGGAGGCCGGCCAGGCGCGAAAATTAGAACTTCATGCCCTAAGGCTGCAAGTTGTTCGATCGAGCGGACGACGCGGGTGACGACCCCATCGATCTTGGGGAGGAACGTTTCAGTGAAGAGCGCGATGCGCACGCTGCGGGTCCTTGTGGCTCCGCTTAGTGGCTTGCGACTTCGGTGGGGACCCCTGGCTTTTGTTGCGTGGTCCAGGTGCTGGTGCAGGGGATTTTGCTGGTATCGGCGCGGTGGGCGTACTTGCGTGCCACTTCAGTGACTTCCTCGAGGAGGCCTTCTTGCAGGGTGGTGGGATCGAGGCCGAGGTCGAGGAAGAGATCGTTGCGGACGTGCAGTTCGTTTTCGGCGTCCTCATTGCGGGGATTGTCCACGAATGCAACTTCGGCGCCAGCGACGCCGCTGACGAGTTTCGCGAGGTCGCGCACGCGGTGTGTTTCGGTCATTTGGTCGAGGATCTGGACGCGTTCACCACGCTCGGGAGGGTTCTCGAGTGCGAGTTGGATGCAGCGCACGGTGTCGCGAATGTGAATGAATGCGCGGGTTTGACCACCGGTGCCGTGCACGGTCATGGGGTACCCGACGGCGGCTTGCATGAGGAAGCGGTTGAGGACTGTGCCGTAATCACCGTCGTAATCGAAGCGGTTGACGAGGCGCTCATCGAGGCTCGTCTCTGGGGTGTTGGTCCCCCACACGATGCCTTGATGCAGGTCGGTGATGCGGAGCTTGTCGTTCTTGGCGTAGTACGCGAAGAACAACTGGTCCTGCGTTTTGGTCATGTGATAGATGGAGCCGGGGTTGGCGGGGTAGAGGATCTCCTGCTGGATTTTCTCGCCGTCATCGGTGGTGACTTCGATGGGGAGGTACCCCTCGGGGATCTTCATGCCGGCCGTGCCGTACCCGTACACGCCCATGGTGCCGAGGTGGGCCAGGTGAACGTCGAGGCCGCTTTCGACGATGGCGGCGAGGACGTTGTGGGTGGCGTTCAAGTTGTTGTCGACCGTGTAGCGCTTGTGGGCGCTGCTCTTCATGCTGTACGGCGCAGCGCGTTGTTCCGCGAAGTGCACGATCGCATGGGGCTTCTCCTCCTGGATGAGGGTGAGGAGCCGGTGGTAGTTCTTGGCGACGTCGAGACGCTCGAAGCGAATGTCGCGGCCCGTGACTTCCTTCCACGCCTGAAGGCGGGTACCCAACGGTTGAATCGGCGTGAGACTGCCGGCCTCGAGTTCGTTGTCGATGTTGCGGCGACTCAGGTTGTCAATGATGGTGACGTCGTGGCCCAAGTTACTGAGGTGCAGGCTGGTCGGCCAGCCGCAGAACCCGTCACCACCGAGAACGAAAACTTTCATGCTTACCTCCTAGAGGCGTGCCTGACGACAGAAAACAAGCGTCAAGTTGGCCTCTTGTGATGCCTGCACTCTATCACCCGCTAGGGGAGACTTTTTGCTCTGGGAATGCCTACTTGCTACCGGTTGCGTCGTTCCCGAAGAGCGACACGACGACCCGGCGGAACCTGCGCCGGGTCTCCCGCAAGCGCCGTTGCAGCCAAAGGCGACGGTACGGGGCAGCTCCAGCCCGCCACTCACCACTACGGAGAAGCGAGGCAATCACGACGCTGCCAATGAAGAACGGATGAATCAGCGCCCAGGCCAGCAGACTGGGCCCGACCAGGTCATGACGGTCAAGTTGCCGAGCACCCCAACCAACGCCCCACAGCATGATGGCCACCTCGAGCAGCCACAACGGAAGTACCCATGGGGCCAGGCTTGGCATGAAGGGCAGCATGAAAAGTGAGGCTGCAAGCGCAATCGATTGGAAACCAAGCAACGCAATCCCGGTGAGGAATGCTGGGTGGTAATGCATCGGGTGGTGATAACGCGACACCCATCTGCGACGCTGCTCGAACAGGGCAGGCCAGGAGGTGATGGGGTGCGTGAGTACCCGCGTTTCCGGGCGACTCGCGAAAACGATGCGGGCACCGGGAAGGCGCCCGAGCCGCTGGGTGAGCAGATCCTCATCGCCACTGGGCGCGCGGCCAATCGCTCCGAAACCA
>Ga0180432_10011141_pt1 | contig 10645 bp, 13 predicted proteins | sample SS_ome_10_FD_132414 | JGI IMG/M metagenome (GOLD analysis project Ga0180432, IMG submission 132414) | Hypersaline lake sediment archaeal communities from the Salton Sea, California, USA - SS_1_MS_2 metaG | ecosystem: Environmental > Aquatic > Non-marine Saline and Alkaline > Hypersaline >...
GGAGAAATATGATGAGCGAGGAATTTGATAAGAGTGTGTTTGATGGTTCGTGGCAGGATTACCAGATGTCTTGTAACGGATTCTATTGTGGGATGAATACCCCGAATGCGTTGTCAGGAAACAGGACGTTCAGTTTACCTCCTTATGCCAAGAGGAAGCCGTTTTTGGTTGATGAGTACCCTGCGTGTCCTGAAAATTGGATGCGTAGCAAAGGGAGAAGTAAGAGCTACTTCGTTGCAGTTGAGGAGGGCAAAGGAATGTGGCTCGACTTCAACGATAATGAACACAATACCCACCACGTTGCCATCGTCGTATCCATTCAGGGAATCAATCCAGTGACAGGCCTACCTTGCGAAGATGCAGCGCTCGAGCAGTACCTTGACAAGTGCCCCAAGCATGACATCGAGTTTGGTCCCGACAGGTATTGTGAGAAGTGCGGCTACAAATGGCCCAAGCAAAATTACATTTGCACCACTGGAACCCCTTCTGGCTCACTTTGGCTGGATGGCTTCAGAGCTGCAGATGGGGTTGTGAGACAGTATATCATGACCGCTGAAAAGCTGAAGAGTGTGGCTGGGAACGTTCTTGGTAAGGATAGTGAGAAGCGCGTCTTTGCTGTCGGCGTTTCTTTCTTTCTATCTATAGATAAGAAGAAACCCAACATAACAAGAGAAGTAAGGATTGGTTCGTCAGGAGGACTTTTTGACACGTTCTACAAATCAGCAACTCCTACGCCCGACATGATTATGGGCGACTGGGATTACCCAAATGACCAAGATTACCAGACTTACTACACCTGCGATTCAGGCGGCGACCATATGCTGCTCGGCGACAGTCTTGACATGGAGGTTAAGAGCAGTTCGGTTGACGTTTCTGACCAGACCACTTCTGTCGACAACCTTCCGCGAGCTACGAGCAAAAGCACCGCAAAACGCTTCGGGAAAGGAGCTAAGAGAAAGAGCGTCAGACGCACGAAAACATACAAGTCTGGATATTACAAGGATGGAGAGGTTATCACGGAACAACAGCTCTCACCGCCTCTTCGTCAGGTTCGCCAAGTCGATGCTCAGAAACTCGAAGTTGGAGCTGGGGCCAAGATTAATCAGAGAGTCTATGATGACCCTGAGAAGCTTGACTTCTGGCGTGACGAACCCGAAGCCATCATTTGTGTCAACTATGTGGCGGAGAAGGATGCTATCGCAATCATAGAGCAGGGAAAGGAAGAGATAGAAAACAACCCTGAGGGATTCCTTCAGGATATGCCAGTCGGAAACTAAAACAAACTCATAAGGAGAGAAACCAAATGACAACTGAAAAAGAAACTAGAGAAGAAAAGCAGTCCGAAGCCGAAACCCTAATCGCAGTCGTTATGGACCGTTCTGGTTCAATGCAGGACCTAAGAAAGGATACAATTGGTGGCTACAACGCCTTCCTATCTGACCAGAAGGGCATTGACGTTCCGGCCTCACTCACACTGGTACAGTTCTCAACTGATTACCAGATTGTTCACGATGCAGAAGCACTCGTCAACGTTCCTGACCTCAACGACGACACGTATAAGCCCAACGGCGGTACAGCTCTTCTCGACGCAATCGGAAGAACCGTCATCAGTATTGAACGCAAAATCAAGGAGCGCTCTGAGAAGCCTGAAAAGGTTATCTTCGTTATCATCACAGACGGGGAGGAGAATTCCAGCAGAGAGTTTGATCGTGACAACATCTTCAAGATGATTAGCGCGAAGCAGGAAGAAGAGAACTGGGATTTTGTCTTCATCGGCGCAAACCAAGATGCCATTCAGGAAGCTGGTAACATCGGAATTCGTGCCGCTAACTCTTTGAATTATGCTGCATCTGATATTGGAACCAAAGCTATGTATAAGGCGATGTCCAGAAACATGACATCGTACAGAAAGTGCGCTAGCGTAAAGAGCCTAGACTTCTTTGCAGCAGAGGACCGCGAAGAACAGAAAGACCTGATGGACAAGTAACCCCACTCAGAACAAACGAGAGAGGCAATGGAGCAATCTGTTGCCTCTTTCTTTTTGCAGGGATTGAGCCTAAATGCATAGAAGTTCTATATATGGCTTCACTGATAGACAGTCTATACAACAAGCATGATGCCGAACTGATACATTCACTTTGGGAAGACGACGCCAGCATTCATTACATCGTTAGGCAACAAATCGGCACTAAAATACTTGCTGCACCTAACACGCTAATAGACAGCGAGCCCGACTCTCAAATCATGTGTATCGTTTCCCTTGCGCCATTTGCAGATTCGGAGGACGAATGTGTAACCGTCAGCGGAATAATTTGTTGGGGATACAGGAGGCCCGATGTTTCTCCTCTTGTAACTGAACACCAAGGAAAAGAGCTCGCTGCAAGGTGTCTGCTAACGCTTAGCTTCTTTAGGGGTGTGCTCGAGAGGAGATTCCGACATGGAGGACCTTCCCCTGACTTCTATCGCAGAGTTGGAATGAAGGCGTTCCACGACATAGGAATGGAAGAACTGGTGGCCCATTTCAGAAAGTGGGAAACCTTTCTTCCTGAAGTGTTGGTGGTCTAGGAACTAGATTCGGAACTCTTCCTTGATTTCCTCATCCCACTCATCGACTTCTAGATTACTCAGACGGTCTAGGGCCTCCAAACCGAAGCCGAAATATTCACCGGTAATGTTGCCTCCAACGTGCATTACATTCAAAGCTAGGGAAACAGCAGCGGTCATCTGAGAAATGTTATCCTCGTAAGTGATGCTATCAAGTTTCTTTTCTGCTTCTTTGATGTCCTCTTTGATTCCCTTGACTGCGCCGCCCCAGTTCGCCATATAGGCCGGATACAGCTTTCCAGCAATAGCTTTCTTGACATCCCATTCAGTGAGAAAACTCTGAAAGCCGACATCCCGCATGTACTCAATAGGGTCAAACCGATTCTCTACCCACCATTCGGCAAACTCGTCCGCCAAATCATGCTCTTCGACATACTCGAGGGCCAGTACAGTTTCCCGTTTCCAGTCTTTGTAGTGTTTGTTTAGGAAGTCATCCAAATCATACTCATAGGCTTCGACGTTGCTGTAGACATCTTCCTTTTGGGCACTCTTTAACTCCGAAGCATCAACGTAAGGGAGAACATCGGTGGAGTCGATGCCAATCCCTCCCCACTGGATTCCACGTTCTTGGAAGGACTCCATGGGGTCGTCGGATGTTTCCTCGATACTCTCCCAAACCATCTCAGCCCATCTATCTGCAGACTCTATCTGGTGCTTGGCATTCCAGTCTCCGTAGGCCGTTTCGATTCCTTCTTTGCAAGCCTCGAAGTACTCCCACGCCGTACTGGTTATGCGTGCAATGATGTTCTCGAGCCTCTTGGGATGGACGAAGGGAGAACCGGCAGCCTTTCTCATGATGGCCTGAGCTTTGTACTCGAGCTCGTGAAGGGCTTCAGCGTTTTCCATCAATTCGTATGTCTCTGGGCCTCCCATCTCACTGACCATCCGAGCAACCCTTCTCAGAGCATCATCTATTTGAGCTGTACGATACCAGGTCATTTCTTCCTTTCCGGTGGTTTAGTCTCCTAAAAAGCCCCTTCTCCAATTATCTATAATGCGCTCCTTAAGTTCCTGAGGAGTCTTTTCCAACTTCAGGGCTTCGAGATAGGCACGATATTCGCCACCCATATCTGGAGGGCCGCTAAGTTTTTGAGCAAATTCATCTATAGGAAAATTGGGATTGCTGATAAGGGCGTTTCGGAGGTCATTGTCAGCGTTGTTGGTGGATTTCTTTACCAACACCTCAAAGACTAAAGGATGTATGTTGAGAGTCTCTGCGGCCTCCAAAGGAAATCTGGAGTTCCGTACTGCCCCTAAGGAAACGTTGTAGTGACTACTCTCCGCCGCCTTAAGAATAGCTTCAATAGGAGTGGAAAGGTTGGCGCAAGCATTTGCATATGTGAAACTCCAGTTATCGGTATCTACGATTTTTGCCAGCAATTCAGGTGGAGACTTCCTGTTTGCCGCAGCGCCTTCACTGATCTTCGTATCTTCGCCAGACGCAATAAAATCAGAAAGAGCCTTCTCCAGCAACTCCGGAGGGCAGTTAGGATGTTTAGCTGCCACCTTCGCTGCCTTAGACTTGGGAAACCCCTTTACAACGTATTCAACAGCTTCTGATGGGACTCGAGGGTCGGAGACTACCCCGTTGAATTCACCACTTGTACCGCCACCTTGCATTATCAATCTGCCAAGCACCTCTCCCGGTGTATTCGGATGCCTGATTGCAGCAGACAAAATATGAGATGGGGAGACTTCCAAGCCTCCATATATTGCGGGAGGTCGATTCGGGAACATTTCTCTGCGGTCTTTGCGCCACTTTATATATCCGTCTATGAGTCGAGTCAATTCTTCCGGAGTGGAATTTGGGTTGTTGACAATAGTAAACGAAAACCAATCATTGACAGCATTAGGGTCACCCTCATTTTGACTTTTCCTGTATAGGTTGAAAGCACATGAAGCTTGTCTGTTGTACCTCTTCTTGATAACCTCGTTGAAGAATCTACCTTTTGAATCAGCATCCATAAAAGCATCATATGTTTTCTTGGGAACACCATCAAAAAGATAGTCTCTCCCACTCTTCATTCTTACTTCGAGAAACCCCAAATCTTCGTTATAAGCAACAGCCGAGATGAAGCTAGAATCCACATGCACCCAATCTGTAGGATGGACGTCTTTGGTATTCTTTTTCTTTTTTGCAGCTTTGTACCAATTCATAAGGTAATGTTTGAATTTTCTTGGAGCGCTTTGTAGATAAGAACCGCCTCCAATGAATCTATTTTCCCTTGTAACTCGGTTTTCTGGCTTTCCATTTCCTCTCGAAGTGTCTTCTCCTGCGTAACCATGTCAATCCTAAGATGCACTATCTCAGATACAGACAAGGCAAGCATTATAGTGACAATCCAGAGGAGTATTCTCTCTAATACTGTCATTTTAGCCTCCCTTTCTAGTTCATACTTGACAAAGGGATTTCCTCTTAGACCAACGAATAATATTTCATATGAAGGTCTATCGCATATCTCAGTCTCGCAAAGTCATGTATATCATGCGTGGCCTCCCAGGTTCAGGCAAAAGTAGCTTGGCGAAAGACCTAGGTAAGGGAGGCCAAATCTTCAGCGCAGACGACTACTTCATGGTAAACGGGAAATACCAATTTGACCCAACAAAGCTACCCAATGCCCACCTTTCTACTCAAAGAAAAACAGAAAACGCTTTGTCAAATGGAGTGTCACCCATAGTCGTAGATAATACCAATGTAAGCAGAGAAGAAATGAAACCATATGCTCAAATGGCTAAGAAGTATGGGTACGATGTCGAGGTCGCACAACCTGATACCCCTTGGATGTTTGACGCAGAAAAGTTAGCCAAACGCAATAAACACGGCGTACCACAAGAAGTCATCGAAGATATGATGCGTCGGTGGTCTCCTAACGTAACTGGAGCTAATCTTTTAGACCCCTCTCTGATTCCTGAATGTCCAGAACCAAAACCAACCTACGAGGAAGATGTAAGCAACGCAAAAAAGTCCCAAGAAAAGCGTCAAATAATGGTTGCTCCAATTGGTAGAGCAATGGCATATGCTTCAAAAGAAGAGCCAGAAGATGAGCTAGAAGAACATCCGGAAGAACATCCGGAAGAACAAAACAGCCCCTTCCAACAAGAAAATCCATTTGCCGGAGTTGACACAAGTAGAGCGAAAGATGGTCCTGTTGAACAATACCTAAAAATGATTCAAGCAGTCCAAGGCCAACAAGGGGCGCAAGAAGGATACCACTACAACGGTCCAGCCGACTTCATTCTAAAAGAGGGAACTCAATTCAAATCAGAACCCCTTACAGAAGACGAACAAAGAATTGTAGATAAAATGACATGGCTTACAACGCAATTCAAGATGAAAGAATGTTTTTACAACGCCCAAAGTCTTGCCCAAGCCCTGAATGATGTCGACTATGTTGAGGGCTATCTTTTTTCTGGATTCATACCAATTGAGCACGGTTGGAACACTATTAACGGCAAAGTCATCGATTTCACTATGTATCACCAAAATAACAACAAACCGATTCTAGGCGTCATACCTGATGGATGGGAATATTTTGGCGTTCCGCTTCCTACTGATAAGGTGCGTAACTACTGGGCCGAACATGGGATGTCTGAGCCGCTGATTCAGAATTGGCGCGAAGGATACCCAATGTTGAAAGAACCTTACAAATATCATAGAAAAGCCAGAAACAAGAATTGGTACAAGAAAGCCGATAGAACCAATAGAACGATTGAGCGTCATGTCCAAGATGTCCTTAACGCTGATTTGTCCTATCCCATCTTCATAACAGAGAATCAGCAAATCGTAGATGGCGTGCACAGAACAATCAAAGCCAAACTTATTGGTCAGCCTGTTTCAGTTATCACTTTATCACAAGAAGAATTGAACCAAGCTAGACTAAACCCTGAGAACAACTATACTGGGCAAGTCTACGCTCCTAGCTTCGATAGCCAAGAGGCATATTCAGTCAAGAAACTTATTGAACTCTACCGGAACAAACCATCGTCAACCCTAGACCCCACATCATTGTTGGAAAAGAACCAAGACGCTTGGGGGCCTGTTTCTATGAACGAAGTGATTAAACTGGCACAACAGAAAATAAGATCGGCAGCAGGCAAGAATTGGTACAAAATTGCCACCACTATGACTCCCCTAGAAGAAGCCAAGGACATTATGGAGTCACACGGAATAGACTCGCTCAATGAAGCGTGGTACTACCTTGTCGACGATAGAAGTCATGGGGACGAATTTATGGCGCAAGCTGCAAGTGATGTATATAGACACATGTTTAAACAACCACCAAGTGAGGATGTAGTAGTTCCAGAAGACCTGATTTTAGAGTATATGCGGCGTTCAATATCTCTAGGTCGAAAATATCTTATGGAAGATATTCTTGGAATCTAGTAATTCTTCGGTATAACAAACGACATGAAAGTAGACCTACACGTTCACATTAATCGAGCATCTCGTTGTGCTAGGCAAGAACCAGAAGAAGCTGCCAAAGAAGCAGTCAAACAGGGTATCGATGCCATAGCTATGCTCGACCACCACTACTACCCAACTGCAAACGACCTTGAAAAAGCCAGACAAGCGGCACCAGAATTAATCATCCTAAGAGCAATGGAGATAACAGTTCAAGGTAACGGTGGCTCAAATGATATTGTGCTCGTGTGCCCCAAATGTCCTCCGAACATAGGTTTTCACAAAGACAAAGTTCCTGAATCTCAGCTTCCAGAAATAGGCAAGTTCCTTCAGAAGAACGGTGGATTTTCAATTTTGGCCCATCCATTCAGAAAGCATAAGCCTATTTATGTAGATATTTGCGAGTGTACACCTGACTGCATTGAAATAGCTTCAAGGTCTACTCCTCCCGAAAGAAGAAACAATATTGCCGAAATAGCCCTTCTCCACAAAATGGTCTGTGTATCTTCGTCAGACGCACACAAAACATACCACATTGGCAAATATTGCATTGAGTTTGACGGCGGCAACGAGCTCAAAAAAGCCATACTCAAAAGCGTAACTCCCGCAGAGATTGTAATGGCTGACCTAATAAAGAAGCGTCAGTTTAATCTTCTGGAAAAGCGGTTGGCTCCTGTCGAAAATTTCCCTAGAAATCCAAAAGCCTCCTAGGATTTCAACTCCTTCCTCCCGAATAATGTTGCTGAGGCAAGGAGATGAACTCAATGAACTGGATGGAAAAATGGGCTCAGCTACGGGGCGAATGGTGGATAATTGATGGGCAAGCTCAATTCGCTGACGCCGATACAGGTGAGCTCGGACATGACGCCTATGTCATCCAATCCATTATTGCGGAACACTCTGACGAAATAATGGAAGCCCTCGGATTAAATAGTCAAGAAGACGTGTTCGACTATCAACTCTTCGACCCAACAATTGTGGATAAGGAAAAACTTCACTTGCTCGGTTTCAGCGACGAGGAAATTACAGGTTTGAAATACCCTCGAGAGTATGGGATGGAAAAGTTAGGATGGAAACGTGTTGCTGGACCAAATATAGAAACCCAAACCCTCTCAAGCGCCGACCTCAAGGATATTGCAAATGGATTGTATGACGCTTACGACGAAGAAGCAACGAACGCCGAATTCAATTTGGAAGTCCGTGGAACGAAAAGTCTATATCAGGCAGTCCCTTTTGCGGTCATAGAAACAGAGGACCCGATGCGCGTTAGAGAATACGGATTGAAATACGCATCAACAAGAAATTGGTACAAACAAGCACAAGAAGCACAAGAATGGGACCTTAATTGCCCTGAGTGCGGTGGTAAATTGCGTCTTCGTTCTGGGGATTGGGGACCTTATTACTCATGTGAAAACCGCTGCGGAGTAACTCATGGAGCCTTTAAGAGTGGCAAGCCAAGAGGAGTTCCAGGAGATTTAGAAACAATAGCATTAAGAAAAGCTGCTCATGAGAAATTTGACCAGCTTTGGAAAATGAATTCACACATTCCCAATGCCAGAACCAAAGCTTACGAATGGTTGGCAAGAAAAATGAATTGCCCAATCAGCGAATGTCACATGGCTAAGTTTAACAAAGAACAGTTGAGGAGAGTGATAGGAATATCCAACTGGGCTCTCGAACAATACAAAAAGAGAGAAGAGGAAAAGAAAACTCAACTTGAGCTTGACTTATGAACTGGTACAAAAAAGCACAAGAATCAGCGGCACCTCAGGTTTCAACTACGATGTCTGAGGAAGTCTCCGTCACTCCAAGACAAATATACACCAGAGACGACGTAATTCAAGAGAGAGAAGACCTCGCTCCATCTAGACTCGAGCGCTTAAGAAGACTTCAGAAGCTAAGAAAAGTCAAGAAGAAAAAGAGAAATTAACCCGCTGCCAACCTTTGCTTCTCTTCAATCAACTTTTCCTTCATATCCTCGCACCACTTCAAGATGTTCTTCATCTCAACGCCGGATATGGTCCCCTTATTGTATTCGTCTAGAACGTCGTCTTGAATGCCACGAAACAGCTTCTCAATCTTTCTAGTGGCACTTTCCAACAACAAGTATGAAGGTGGAAACCTCATTCAGTCTCTGATTTGGCCTACTCTACCCCTAGTTCTTCCTCAACTTCTCCTGCTCCTTCGTCAAGCTTCTCTTGTTCGTCACTTAGAAGCCTCTTAAGAAGGGCTTGAAGCTCACCGACATGGACCCTCTCTTCGTCGGCGATGTGTTGTAAAACAATTTTGACATTATCATTATCGGTAGAATCAACAACTGTCTCGTACTGTTTAATTGCTTCTTCCTCTGCAATAATGGCATCCCTAAGAGCCCGCGTAAGTTCTCTGTCGGTGAGAAGCTCAAGAGTCTTTACGGTTTCAAGTTTTTGGGCAGTCTTCTCCCATCCAGCCTTCTTTCCAAGAGCTTCCCACTCTTTTCTAGAAAGCTTCAAAGTCTGCTTACCACTTGCTGTTTTGACTATCTTCATTTGCCTGTCTCCATCCTGTCTTCTTCTGAAATCGTCCTGTTTCTTATCGGGCTAAAACAGAAATCAAAAAGAGCCTTAATCTCTTCTGGCTTCGGCAACCTCCCCCATTGGTCTAGATAAAGCCTGTCGATTTCCTTCAGCGCCATATCCATAACATCAGCAGGCCCATCTCCAATGTGTAGCTCCTGATGCGGTTCAGTCGAGTCAACTTGCCACCAACCAGCCGTTTTGCGTAAAATTCTCATGACTTAGTATTATTCCTCCGTTTTGCGTAAAATTCTCATGACTTAGTATTATTCCTCTTAGAGGTTCCGTCTCCCTCTATATTTTCGGAAGGTTTTTAAGCAAAAAAACAGAATTAAACGACATCATGAATTGGTACCGAAAAGCACAGTCCGCCCAAGAATACCCAAGAGCTGGCGACGTTGTCTCCGGACTTAGAGTCCTTGAGGATATGCCGAATACGAGTTCCATCTCTGATTCTATGGACGATTGGGAAGAATTGCCAGGGATTCGAGAAGTACCAATGTCAGATTTTGAGGTGACTGGGAGGTCATACTCGGTAAGCGAAAACAAAAGAATCCGAGAGCTCGCCACATCTATCAAAGAGTCTCGAGAAATAGCACCTCTCATTGTTGCCATAGACCCAGATGGACCATATATTCTAGAAGGTTCTCATAGAATTGACGCCCTCTATCTGTTGGGAATTCCGACCTTTCCAGCACTTGTCGTTATTGAGGAGCAAGAGTAGCATGAATTGGTACCGAAAAGCACAAATATACGAGCCTCACCCTGATACATCAGAAGTTGATGACGACACATGGTACGATTTTCATGAAGGCGCTTTCGAAACTATAGACGAAGTGCTAAGTGAATTCATGGAGAGTCAACCCAATACCATTCAGCCTTGGGACTATATTCCTTTTGAACGACTTAAGAAAATCTGGCAAGACTATATGAAGTTTGGATTTGTCCGCGATGAGAAAGGTGTAGACCTGATAGCTGGAATCATGATTAAAGACGTCCAAAAATTAGCAGCCAATACGCTTCTGTCTGGACATACACCTAGTGACCCTGAAGAGTATTTCGAACGATACGGACTCACAGAAGA
>Ga0180432_10011142_pt1 | contig 10644 bp, 7 predicted proteins | sample SS_ome_10_FD_132414 | JGI IMG/M metagenome (GOLD analysis project Ga0180432, IMG submission 132414) | Hypersaline lake sediment archaeal communities from the Salton Sea, California, USA - SS_1_MS_2 metaG | ecosystem: Environmental > Aquatic > Non-marine Saline and Alkaline > Hypersaline >...
ATGATCCTGCCGTCGGGCAGGTAGCAGGCGTCGTAGTTGTCGACGTCCTTTTCGCGACCGGGCGTGACCTGGCGCAAACCGGTGCCATCGACGCAGATCTCCCAGATCTGCCACCGGCCGTGGCTGCCGACCATCGAGAAGAGCATCTTGTCCGCGTCGAAGTTCAGATCGACGTCACCGACGAAGACCGACTTGGCCGGCTTGAACAGCGTCGTCAGCTTGCCCTTCGGTCCGACGGGCGACAGGACGGCGATCTCGTCGTCGTACCCGGTCCGCGGCAGCACGCAGTTGCCCTGCCAGTTCGCCGGCAGACCGAGTCGTGGGCTCTTGACGCTCCGTCGCACCAGCAGCAGCCTGTCGAAGTCCAGCAGCGGATTGGCCAGCAGCGCCTCGCGCCGCAGGGCGAGGATCTCGTCGACCTGTTTCAAGCCCGCCGGATCGCCGCCGGCGACGGCCTGGCGAATCTTCGGCAGGCGCTTCTCGAACGCATCGAGCCGCTCGAGCCAGCCCGCGCCCCGCGTGTACCGTTTGGGGAACGTGCTGGACAGATCCTCGATCGCCATCCGCAGCGCACGCGTGTTCGCCTTCTTCAGCAGCGCCCGGGCCGTGCGAAACCGATCGCGGACCGCCGCCGCCCTCGCGTACAGCGCCAGCCACCGCGGGTCGTCCGGCGACGCCTTGGCCCGGCGCAGCGAATCAAGCTCCTTGCGCAGACCGTCCCCGGCCGGACCGATCTCGTCCAGCGCCCGGTCCGTCATCCGAGTTTCCAGCGCCACACCGTCGCGCTTGCCGAACCACTTCAGATGCCCCCCGCCCGGCAGGTCCTGCTGCATCCTCCGCGCGGGTTCAGGAAAATCCCTGAGGATCTTCTGCCACACCGCCTCGGCCGCATCTCCCCGATCGAGCACCTTGAACTGCACGCTCCCGTTCTTGCCCGCCGCGACGCCGATGCCCACCCACGCCTCGAAACGCTCGTACTTGCCGTCGAGCCGAAACCGAAGCTCGCTGGGCGCGTGCGCCCAGAACCCGTGCTTGAAAACCTTCGAGGCGATCTTCAGCGGCTTGCCCTGATGGTCCCGGTCGATCAATAGCCTGCCGTAGCCCACCTTCACCGCGTCGGGTTTCACGGTCGTCAGGTCGGTGGCCCTGGCGTCCTTGTCGATGAGCCTCGGTTCCGCCCAGATGGACTGGTCCCAGCTATAGTTGTCCGGCCCGACGGTGACGACCAGGCACAGCGTGTCGAGTCCAGCGACGTTCACCGACACGCGCCGCGCCGCCTGTCCGCCACGCACGACGCCGCTGATGAACGGTGTGAACCCCGTCTCGGCCTTGTGCTTGGCCAGCGCCGCGCGCGACGCCACCATCGTCTCCGCCCAGGTAGCCTTCTTGACATAGACCTGCGGCGTCTGTGGCGTCTTGGCCTGACCGGTCCCGGGCGCGATGCTCAGCGCCACAAGCCCCCCGGCCATCAACAGGCCCGCGGGCAGCGCCGTCCGACCCACACATCTCGATCTCTCATGAACCATCTTTCACCCATTCGTTCCAGCAGAGCCGGACCCCGTGTGCGCCCAAGGCGCACAAGATACACTACCCGCCACTTGCGGAGTATATCATCGTCTCGATTCGTTCGGCACCCCATTGCATCGCCGGCTTGGTCGGGCCGCGCATCCCACGTTGCGACCCTGTACAATCGCGCCATGAGTCGTCCACCCATATCGCCGGTGACCGCCCTGTCTGTCGTCACCCTCTTCCATTGCCTTGCTTGCGTCAACGCGGCGGAGCGAGCTGGACCAACCAGCCGGCCCGATTGTCTTTCGGGACCGGTCCAGGCGTTTGAGCGGTTCCTGGGTGCAGACTGGCCACCGTTTCGCGAGGACGCGCACGGGAACGGCCACTTCGGGCAATGGCGAACCGACGAGCGAGGTGATCCAGCCTATGAGTACCAGATGGACCAGTCGCGGGATCCGCGGGCCGCGTATTTCGTCACCGGCGGCAAGTCCTGCGACCACTGGCACCTGATCGGCAACGACCGGATCGCCGCCACCGCGCACAATGGTGGGTACGTGCAACTCTACGACTGGACCCGCGGTGGCAAGATCCTCAATCGCTCGTGCCCCACCGAGCGCAACTACGCGGGCGGGTTCAAGTTCATCCAGATGCCCGACCGGTCGTTCTGCACGCTCTGGGAGCACCTGCCCAAGGACGCTTCACAGCAGCGCGTTTTCGGCGTCGGATACGTCACCAAGACCACCTCCTATTCGGGCCTGAAGGTCGCCGAGCGAATCGAGGCGCCTTGGGGCGATGACCCGGCCCTGGTCTCGACGACGCTGGTGGAGAACGGTCGAGCCACGCCCTTGCGCGTGTCGGTCGTGGAGTTCTGGGACGTCAATCTGCACCCGTTGACGGCCGCACCGATCATGACCAAGGGGATGCGGAAGGCGGCGCAGCGGCGCCGGGCCCAGCTCAATCGCCGGTTTGTCATGGACGCCTTCTGGGATGAACCCCTCGGCGCGTTGGGGATCGATCTGTCCGCCGCTGATACCGGGAAGGTGCCGCAGCGGGATGAAGTCAGCTCGGCCGACTTCCACCCCAAGACCGTCTTCCTCGCCGCGTTGGATCCGCTGCCGGACGGGTTCAGCGGATTCGCCGTGGATCAGGAGCTGTTCTTCGGCGACGGCGGGATCGGGCGCGAAGATCCACCCGGCCTGCGCGGCGCCGCGGACGGCCGGCTCTTCACGAAGCGATCCGCACTGGGCGGCAAGGCGATCTTGGCGCTTCGGCGCGCCGTCGAGCTGAAGCCTGGAGAGCGCGTTACGTGGCGATACCTCTACGGATACGCCGACAGGAAGGAGACCCCCGAGCTGGTGAAGCGCTACAGGCAGCCGAAGGCCACGGCACGCCGCCCGGCGTTGCAGTTGGTCGTTCCGGAGCTGCCGTGGCTCGGCCGGGAACTCTTGTGGCACTCGTACTACCTCCAGGCGGGGTGCCTCTATCAGGATTTCTACAAGACGCATTTCGTGGATCAGGGCTCGGCCTACGGCTACTTGCAGGGGCTGAGCGGCGCGCATCGTGATTTCGCTCTGTTCGTCCTGCCGATGGTGTACCTCAGGCCCGACCTGGCCAGGGAGATGCTTCGCTTCTCGATGCGCTCGCAGGACCACAAGACCGGTGCGTTGCCCTACATGCACGTCGGATACGGTGTGGTCTCGGGGGCCGTCGTCCACAGCAAGAGCAGCGACCTGGATCTGTTCTTCCTGTGGGCGCTGGCTGAATATCTTGCCGCCACGCGCGATCTGGGTTTCCTCAACAAGACGGTGCCGTTCTATCCCCCATCGGCCAACAAGGCGGGGACGGTGCTGGAACACGCTCGCACCGCCTTTCGTCACCTGACCGAGTCCGTCGGTCTCGGACCGCACGGGGTGATCCGTTGCGGCACGGGGGACTGGAACGACGTGCTGATCGCCCTGTCGCCGAGTCCAGTGACGACGCTGCGTCGAGGCGAATCCTCGCTCAACGCCGGGCTGGCCACGGTGGCATTGCCAGCACTGGCCGGGGCTATCGCAGATGAGGATCGATCGTTTGCCAAGGCGCTACGGGAATTCGCCGCGGGTCAGGCCCGGGCGCTCAAGCCGCTCTGGACCGGCGACTGGGTGGCGCGGGGCTACGTCGGGCAAGGCGATGACATGCTGGGCGCCGACCGGATCTTTTTGGACACGCAGTCGTTCAGCGTGTTGGGTGGTGTGTGGGATCGGCCGCAGATGATGCGGCTGTTCGAACGGATCCAGACGCTGTGCGTGACACCCCAGCCGGCGGGCGCGCTGTGCCTGTGGCCGTCGAGAAAGGGGCCGCTACTCAAGCCGGGCGAAGACACCAACGGTGGGACGTGGGCCGCCGTCGATTCGTGGGTCGCCTGGGCGTGGTCGAGGCTGGACCCCCAGGCCGCCTGGCGCTTCTACCTGACCACGACGCTGGCCGCACACGCCGAGGCCTACCCGGACATCTGGTACGGCGTCTGGTCCGGACCAGATTCCTTCAACGCCCACTATCACGATCGGCCCGGCGAGACGTTCAACTTCACCGCCACGCCGATGACCGACTTCCCGGTCATGAACATGAACCGCCACTCGGGACCGCTCCTGGACGCGATCAAGCTGGCCGGCATCGAGCCGCGGGACGGGTTGATCGTCATCGACCCGCGCCTGCCCTTCGATTCCTTCGCCATCCGGCTGCCGCTGGTCGGCGCGGCCTACCTACCACGTCGTCATCGGGGTTACTACGCGCCGGTCGTCAGCGGGACGTTCAGGTTTGCTGTGCGGTGCCCTTCGGGCCTGGACCCGAAAGGCGCGAGATTGACCGTCAACGGCCGCAAGGCCGCCTTCACCGTGGACAAAGAGGGGCTGATCCGATTCTCCTCACCGGGAACACCCGGCCAGAGGATCACCTGGACCATCGAGTAATACGCATCCCAGTGGGTTCGTGCTCGTAGGAGGCGGGCAACGGTCCGCTGACGCGCAGAGTTTGGTTCGAATGTGTGTCAGTCGTCGATGAGTTCGGTCATCGTATCCGCGGCGGGTTTCGCGATGGCCATGAACCGCTCGCGCAGCTCGGGCAGGTGGTCCCGCGTGGCCGCGCTCCCTTCCCTGCGAAGCCTCAGGGCCAGCTCGTACGCGTCGGCGAAGGGACTGCCCGCCTCGATTTCTTGTTCGAGCGCGGCCGTCTTGGACAACATGACCCCGTCCCGCCAGAAGACAACGGACCGAGCGATCCAATGGATCGTCCCCGCCAGCCAGATTGACGAGCTCAGACGAGCGTGATCCGGTTCCACGAGCTGCGGGAGGTCCTCCCGAAGCTGAACGACGAGCGCCTGACGCGTCGGCGGCGCGAAACGGACGGTCTGGCCAGCATAGCACGCCCCAAAGTGCGAAAGCATGTAGCGGTCGAAGGGCGAGATGGGGTGACCGTCGGCCCACCGCCGTGTCGTCCCCCCTGCGACGAAACACAAGCCCGTCGCCTCCGGGCCCGCCGTCAGCTCAATCGGGACATACGGCCCTTCGATCGCCTGCCCCGATCGCCAGCCGCCTTTTCCGGAGTCGACGAACTGCTCGCGCATCTCATCGTGCACCGCGCCGATCGCCGCGGCCTCGTCTTGTTCGATTGGCGTGTCCAGGACGACGCAGACATCGACGTCGCTCCAGCCGGGCGCGAAATCGTCCAGCACCACACCGCCGTACAGGACGACGGACTTGACCTTCAAGCCCAGCGCCGCGCGGACGCGTGGGAGCCACCATTCCAACAGCCCTTCGACGGCCAGCGGTATGCGTGGTCGACTCATGTACCACTACCCGCAGTTCCGCGGAACGTCCTCTCGACGGAGCCCGCGCACGATTCAGTCGACCGCGATCTTGACGACGATCTTGTGCAGCTCGCCCGTACCGACCAGGGGCGCGTGGGCGTCCTCCGGGAAGAAGATCGCGAACGCACCCGCCCCCACGGCCGTCCACGCGTCCGGGCGATCGGCGAAGAACTCGACGTCCTTGTCGGCGTCGTAGTCGCCGTCGGGTGTCTCGCAGAGGGGTCGGCTCTTCCATCCCATCTCGTCCGTGCCGGCCAGGACGACCTGGATGTCGATGTACTTGCGATGCGCCTCGAGCTTGGCCTGATCGCGCGTCCGCGCGGGATCTTACACACCATCGCGAAGACGCGGTCGCCGTCGATCTCGTGCCGCCCGAGCGGCAGGTTCGCCAGCCCGGCCTGCCTGAGGAACCCAAACGCCTTGAAGAAGCGATGGTGTACGCCTCTGTAGCGTTCTATCTGTTCGAGTCGGTCCACTATCATTGGATGGTCTCCTCAGAGCCGGGCTGTCCCCAGCCCGGTCTGACCCGCCTGAGGACAGGCGGGCTCGGTTTCTTTTCAGACCTTCGGCAGGTCCCAAGGCTTGCGGTACTCGCGGGCGAGCAGGGCGTTGGCCTCGGCGTCGCCGACGATCTGTTCCTTGTCGCGGTCCCACACGATGCGGCGTTTGACCTTGTAGGCGATGTTGGCGAGCTGAACGGCCGTCGTCGTGCGGTGGGCGATCTCGATATCCGACCGCGGCCGCTCCCGGCTGGCCAGGCAATCGAGCCAGTGGGCGGCGTGGTCGATGTACATCTGGCTGTTCGAGCCTTTCATCTTCGGCGGGTCGGGGATGAGCTGCTTGTCGCCGGCCTTCTCGGCGTAGACCTGCCAGCCGTTGCGGTCCATCAGCAGCGTGCCTTTGGTGCCGTAGAATTCCATGCCGTGTCGCAGGCCGTCCGGCGGGCGGGCGTTGCCCTCGCGATGCTCCCACGTGCACGTGAAGCCGGGGTAGTCAAAGATCGCGATCTGCGTGTCGGGCGTCTCGCAGTTATCGTCGGTCATGTTGCGGGCGCCGGCGCTGGACACGGCCAGCGGCGCGTCGACGCCCATGCCCCAGTGGATCATGTCGATCAGGTGGATGCCCCAGTCGGTGCACTTGCCGCCGGCGTAGTCCCAGAACCACCGCCATTGATAGTGAAACCGGTTCTGGTTGAACGGCCGCTTGGGCGCGGGGCCCAGCCACAGGTCGTAGTCGACGCCCTCGGGCGGCTGGCCGTCAGCCGGTCGGCCAAGCGGCTTGCGGTGGGCGACCACCCACGCCTTGCACAAGCCCACCTTGCCGAGGTTGCCCTTGCGAACGTACGCGCAGCCGGCCTCGAGGTGCGGGCCGGAGCGCTGTTGCGTACCGGCCTGGACGATGCGGTTGTACTTCCGCGCCGCCCTAACCATCGTGCGGCCCTCGACGACGTTGTGCGAGATGGGCTTTTCGACAAACACGTCCTTGCCGGCCATGCACGCGTGGATCGTCGCCAGTGCGTGCCAGTGGTCGGGCGTGCTGATCCAGACGGCGTCGACGTCCTTGCGGTCGAGCATCTTGCGGAAGTCACCGTAGGCGTCCGGCTTGTGCTTCTGCCGTTCACCCATCCACTGGACCCAGTCGTTCGCGCGGTTCGCGTCCGGGTCGCACACGGCGACGTAATCGGCCCGGTCCAGGTCCAGCACGATCTTGGCGTTGTACCGGCCGATGCTGCCGCAGCCGATCTGGGCCAGTCGCGGCCTGTCATTGGGCCCCGGGGGCTTGCTCGACTTCGTCTCGCTGTGCACGCCCGCGGGCAGCGTCCCTATCGTCGCTGCCGCACCGGCGCCGGCGATGAACTCGCGTCTGTTCAGGTTGCTACGCATGGGATGGCTCCTCAGCATGCCCCTCGCCCGGCCGATCCGCCTTGACCCGGTCGGCGCGACGAGCGGCGGCGCTATAAGCAAACAGCATGCAGGCCGTGTAGTAAAGGGGATACCCGATGACCGTGTTGAACGACCCCGACGAGACGTACTTGCCGCGGGCCAGCAGCACGTCCGACACATAGAACGCCGCGGCGCCCAACACGATCAGCAGGTGGCCGGGCCCGCCGCGCGTCCCGCCGGCCAACACCATCATCGCATTGATCACGAGGACGTAAGCGACGATCGGGACACGGTCGGCGGCGGGCACGCGCGGGAACAGCCAGAAGGCCAGGCCGCCGCTGACGGCCAGCACGACCACGATCGACCCCACCAACCGTTTCACCTCAATCCCCCGTACCCAGAACGCCGCCATGAACACGAAGTGCGCCAGCAGGAACGCCGCCAGCCCGGTCATGAAGCGGCCGGGCCCGACGTAATCGCCGAGCCAGCAGAGCGCGAGCGCCGCGACGATGAGCCGTCCGTACCGCCGTCGAAGGCCCCCGCCGAGAACGGCCACCAGCATGTACCCGCTGGAGGCCAGCATCAGCAGCGGAAACGCATACCCGCGGTAGAGCGTGCCACGGACGAGGACCATGCCGGCGACGCCGACGGCGGTCAGCGTCGTGGCCGCGATGCATATCGCCAGGTCGATGGTCGTCTCGCGAATGCCGCCAGTCCCCCCATTCGCGAGGTCGCACGATGATTCGGTCGGCTCGAGTCCCGGGTTATCGGGTTCGGTGATGGTCATTGGGCCGGCCGCGCTCTCCTCGCCGCTGCGGAGCAGCGACCCCCGCGGCGGCATCTTGGGATGCTGCAATCAGGTCGTCCGAATGTCGCGCCGGGCGAAGACAACCCCGCCGATGAGCCAACCGGCCACGGCGACGGCGGCAAGCACGGCCATATCGCCCGCATCCAGACCGGCGTCGCGAATGATGATCAGTGGGCGGTAGTAATTCAGTAAGCTCAGGAACACCAATCGCTCGGCCGGTTCCCACAGTGTGGCCAGGAAGTTCAACAAGAATGATCCCAACAAATATGCGAACAGCACGGCCACGGCTGTGCCGCGGCGCGAACAGCATGCGCTGACGGCCATCCCCACGCCGGCCACCGCCCAGACCGCGACCAGGTTGTTGACCGCCGCCAGGAACAGTCGGCCGAGCAGCAGCGGCTCCGGCCAATCCCGGACACGCTCACTGAGCCACGCGCCCAACCACGGGGCGACGGCCAGAAGCGCCCCGCACCCGAAGACGACGACCGACACCGAAACGTAGACTCCCCAACGGGAGACGGGCAGCGACAACAGCAGGTCGGCCGTGCCGCGATCCACCTCGCCGGCGGGCACGCGCGTGCAAATCACGATCAGAAACGCCCACACGAGTGACAGCATCATCGGGTGCACGAACGCAAACGCCGCGAAACTCGTTCGGTTCAGCATGTCCATGATGTCCGCGCCCAGCAGCATGCGAAACAAGTTGCGCACCCACGGCAGATTCATCCATTGGCTCATCAGCTCAATGGGCGCCGAAGACAGGGCCACGATCACCAGCAGCGCCACACCCACCGCCGCCAGAAACACCAGCAGGAACAACGACCCGTGATCCCGAACCGTCTTGGCAATCAGCGCCCGGTTCATGACCGCATCCCTCCCGGCACGTCACGATCGCCACCAGGCACCCCATCGTTCGTAGGGCCGGCTGTGCCGGCCTCATGGGAAATGGGCGTCTCGTAGTAGTCGATGAACAGGTCCTCCAGATCCGCGCGCTCGATCGTCACGTCCTCGAGCGGCAACGACGTCGACCAACGCATCAGTTCGCGAACGTCCCCGTGCCATCGGCCGCGGACGTGCACCTCGGAAGAACGGTCGATCAGAAGCCCGTCCGGTGCGGGCGGGAGCTTCTCGACGCGCTGTGAGAACTTCAGGCCGACCCGATGGCCCGCGCGCCGCCGCAACTCCGCGATGCTTTCGGACGCCACCAACCGACCTTCGCGCAGGATCACCACCTGTTCGCACAATTCCTCCGCCTCGGGCAGGCTGTGGCTGCTGAACAACACCGTCCGGCCGTCGGCCACGACGTCGCGGAACGCCTGGTGAAGCACCTGCTGCATCAACGGGTCCAACCCCGACGAGGGCTCGTCCAGGATCAGCAGCTCCGGCCGATGCATCATCGCCAGAATCAGTGCCAGCTTCTGGCGCATGCCCCGGGAGTACGTCCGCACGCGCGGTCGAAGATCCAACTCGAACGCCTTCGCCAGAGGCTCCGCGTCCACCCCACCGCCGCGCCCGCGCGCGTCGGCCACGAATCTGACCGTCTGCTCGCCCGTCAGGTTCGGGTACAACCGCACGTCTCCGGGCAGATACCCGACCTTCGCGCGGATCCTCGGCGAGTCCCGCCACGCGTGCAGCCCGTGGACGCGAGCACGGCCGCTCGTCGGCTTCAGAAAGCCCAGCAGGATTCGGATCGTCGTGGTCTTGCCCGCCCCGTTCGGACCGAGGAACCCCAGCAGTTGGCCCGCATCGACGGTCCAGGTGACCTGGTCCAACGCCCGGACCGCACCGTAGTTCTTGCTCACGGATTGAAGCTCGATGACGCTCATGGCCACGCACCGGTCAGATGTAGGGGCGGTCCGTCCGCCCACGTAGCAATGATAGGCACTGTGGCGCCGTTTGAAAGGATAACGGTCGGCACGGGGAGCTCTACACGTTGAACAGCCGAAGCGCGTTCTCCCTGGCGATCGCTGATCGCTGCTGGTCGCTGATCTCGGCGTGATCGAGCTTCGCGACGTTGCAGGCCGGGTAGTTCAGCACCGCCCCCGTCCCGAACAGGACCCGGTCCGCGCCGACCCGGTCCACCAGGTTCCTGACCCCGCCGAACCCCTGCAAGCAGGAGATCTCACAGGCCACGTTCGCGCATCGCTTCATCAGCTGGACCAGGGCCTGGAACTCGATCAGGTAGTTCGGCCCGCTCAAGATGAACGGCGTCGTTGGATGTCGCTCGACCGTCTCGCCGATCGTGTCGACCGGCAGGGCCTGGAACCGCCAGTTCATCATCGGCCGCGTCGGGATCATCACCGGGACGCCGCGCTCGGCCGCGATCGTGCAGACGTCGTCGACGAACGCATCGTCCAGGCGGTAGCTGTGAAACGTCGGGTACAAGCGGACGCCGCGTGCGCCGGCGTCGAGGACCCTCCGCAGCTCGTCGCCGCTGCCGCCGGGATACGGGCCGATCGTCGCCGTCGGCACCAGCCGGTCCGGGTATCGCCCGGCCGCTGCCAACGTCTCGGCGTTGCCGGCCCGCCAATCGAGCAGAACACCCCGCAGGCTCAGACACGCCGCCCGATCGATCCCGTTGCGGTCCCTCAGCGCGCTCA
>Ga0180432_10011143_pt1 | contig 10643 bp, 13 predicted proteins | sample SS_ome_10_FD_132414 | JGI IMG/M metagenome (GOLD analysis project Ga0180432, IMG submission 132414) | Hypersaline lake sediment archaeal communities from the Salton Sea, California, USA - SS_1_MS_2 metaG | ecosystem: Environmental > Aquatic > Non-marine Saline and Alkaline > Hypersaline >...
CCGCGCGTGAATCCGGTCCAGGCATGATGCAGGCCAGGTATTCATCCAATAGTCGAAATGATCCCGCCCATCATTTCCTTCATAACACATACATTGACAATGATCGAGCAACCCTTCCTCCAGCATCGTTGCCCAATCCTGCCGCCAGTATTGGCGCGCAAAATTCGCGTCCGCCGATGGCGTCATTCCTATCGGCAATCCTGGCCGCGCCGTGTGCGCGTACTCCCGAATCAGTCGCACCTGGTCGATCACCGCCTCGCACGGTATATCCGCTTTGGCGTACTCAGGGTAGGGCCCTCTGCAATAATCCAGTACCAAACCGTCCACGTTATACGCCGCCACCAACTCCTCACAATACACCGCGAGACACTCCTGCGCCTCCTGGATCCGGAAATCGAACCACTCCGCCGTGGTCCCCGCCGTGTTCTGCAGATTCCACTCCGGATGCTCCCCCACCAACGTGAGCGCGGCGATCACCAGCGCGTGCACCTGCATTCCAAGCTGATGTCCGTACGCGATCACCTCCGCAAGTGGATCCCACTCCGCTGTCACGCAATTCGCATGCGACACCAGGTCGCTCTGGTGATACACCCCCCCAGCCCAATTGGGATACAGATACATTGTGCAGCCAGCCTCCGCCAGCGCGTCCATCCGCGCCTTCATCTGCTCCACCGCCGCTCCCGTAGAGCATTGTCCGCGAACACCTTTATACGGATCCGGCAGCTCATACACCGGCACAGGAGGCGGCCCAGGCCAGTCCACCAGTTTCTCCACCGCCGCTGTCAGCTCCACCATCTGCGTCCCCAGCTCGGCAACCCCCGCCAAAATCTCATCCGCCCGGCACACCACCACCGGGTAATCCGGCACCTCGATCTCCCTGCTCGGGACCTCAACCTCAATCTGTCCGCCCGAAACCTGTAGCTTCACTGCTCTCCTCCTCAGCTAAATTCCCCGCTGCCCGCGTACTGCACTTCCTCCACCACCCGCACCGTCACTCGGCTCAATACAAACGTCGGCACGTCCGCCCCCTCCGCCGGATACAGATACTTCGCCTCCGTGGCCCCGCTCACGTGCGCGTTGCTGATCTCACTGTTGCCCCCCAGCGTTGGGTTCTTCCCGATCACGTCCACCACCGCCTGGCGCGCACTCGTAAAATCGCTGTAGTCGTCCAGGAACCGCGCGAACACCTCCACCGGATGCTCCCAGATCAATTGCACCTGGCTCCAATCCCCGCTCCTCGTCCCCGCCACGATCCGCCCCGGCAAAACCACTGCATACGGCGGGCTCCCCCGGTCCAGCACTCGAAAATTCCCCAGCGTCACACCGTCGTCGTCGAAATTCGAGTCCCCCTGGATCAGATCCTGGATATATCCTTGAATCGCGCTATCCCCCATCACACCTCCCAACACGCATCACGCAACACGCATCACGCAACACGCATCACGCATCACGCCCTACGTATCCCAATCCATAATCTCGTGCCCGATCATCTCCCGCTGAAACGGCGGCACGATCTCGTCCCCTCCGTCGTCCTCCTCCCGGCACTGCAACCCGTACGTCGCCGCGTACGTCCGCGTAGCCCCCAGCGCCTCCAGCCCCGCCGCGTGCCGCATTACGAACGTCTCCGCCTCACTCAAGATGATTCCCGCCGGCGACCCACGCAGTTTCTCATTCCCCGGCGCGTAGGGTCCGGCCCCGTTCGCCGCGTGGGCCAGTTGCACCGCCTGATTCACCACGAAGTCGTCCAGCGCCGCCTTCGCGTCCGCCTGACCCACCGGGATTGCAAATCCCGCCTCCGCCAGCAGGACATTCAACGTTGCGCTCGTCCGGTTAATAAATCCCTCCACGTCGGCTTCCGCTGGCCGCGTCTCACCGGTAAAGCTCCCCGCGTCCGTGTACCGCCGCACCAGCGCCGCCACATCATCCACCGATCCATATGAATTACTGTTGATCGCCACCGCTACCGCTCCCGTACCAGGATCCTGATCGTCCGCTCCTCCGTCCGTCCATCCGCCGTCACGATCTTGCACGCCACGTCGTAATCGCTCCCGTCCGTGCCGCCGCTCAGCCACACGGTCACGACAGTGCTTGCTGTGTACGTCACCCCATCCAACGCCAACGACTCACTGTTGATCTCACTGCTGTCAATCGTGATCCCGTCGTCCGCCGTGACCGTATGGCTGCTGATTGTGTCGTCGTCCAGCCAATCCGACCAGACAAAGTGATAGTCCAGTACCGCGTCCGGATCCTTGCGAAACGCCGTCTTCATCTCAGCTTGCCGATGCCGTCAACGTCACCGTCACCTGAAGCGTATCGTCATCGTCCAGCGTCTTATCACCCGCTGAGAACGCCCCACCGCCGTACAGCGTTCCGCTCGATCCGCCGTTCGTGTTATCGGTGGCCACAAATGCGCCGCCCATGGTTGTATTGTTGGTCGAGATCGTGAATTCCGCCTTGCTGGCGGAATTGTCCACCGACTGGCCCGATACCGCCCCCAGCGTCAATGTTTGTCTATTGGCCTCGTCGTATGCAGTCACCTCCGACCAGCCGGCGTGACTGCCCATTGTGTCATTCGCGGCGACAGATGGTGTACCATCTGTCAACCCGACGTAGAACGCCGCCGTGTACGAGCTCCCTTTGAAATATTTGTCTAGGATGTCATCCAACCCCGCGTTCACCACCAGGTTGTCGAACTCATCCTGCCACTTCAGTTTGCCATCCGGCCCGAAGCACTCCACCAACCAATGCGTGTGTGCCTTGATTTCCGCCCCTATCGCTTCCATCGCTCCTCCTCAATCAGCGTCGATTGCCAGCACGCGCGTCTCCGCACTCACCGACTCGATCCGATTCTCCTCATCCACCACTAGCATCCGCGTCTCCGCGCTCACCAAATAAGCCCGTACGCTCGTATATATCAGTATCGCGCCTGCGCTCAGGTCCACCGACCCGAGCACGTCCACCGTGACGCCTGCTGCCGCCGCCGCGCTGGCCACAGCCGCCATCGCCTCCTGCACCGTCAGCGTCGCCGAGGCCCCCGCGCTCGCTCCGGCCACCGGCGCCACCACTTTGTGCATCACCAGCGCCAACGTCGGCACCGCGTTTGCCTGGCCAGCCCCCGCGATCCCCGCCTGCACCGCGCCCACTGCCACGCTCGCCAGCACCGTCTCGATCCGGTCCAGCGTGATCACCAGGCCCGCCGCAGCCGCCGCGTCCGCCAGTGCCTGCGCCGCCGCCGCCGCGCTCGCCAACACCACCACGTCCAGCGTCGCCGCGCCCCCCGTACTCGCTCCCGCTCCGGCCGCCACCGCTGCCTGCATCGCCAGCGCCTGCGCCGCCGCCGCCGCCACGCTTCCCGTGCCCGCGATCCCGAGCTGCCCGGCCAGCGTCGCCGCGCTCCCCGTGCTCCCCTGGCCAATCTCCGTGATCCCCGCCTGCGCCGCCAGCGTCGCCACACCCGTCGCCGCAACCTGATGCGCTGCTGCGATTGCCTCCTGCACCGCCAGGCTCACCCCCACATCCGCCACGAATCCCCCCGCCGTGGAAGCCCCCAACGCCTTGGTCAGCGTCAATGCCCCCGCACCCGAGGCCCCGCCACCCGCGGTGATCACGCCCGCCGCCGCCAATGTGACCGCCGCCAACCCAGCAGCCGCGCCCACGTCCACCAGCGTTAGCCCCGCTCCCAGGCTCACCCCGCCCGCGCCCGTGCCCGCACCCGCCACCGAGGCCGCCACCTGCCCGGCCAGCGTCGCCGCCGCCGCCCCCGAGGCCCCGCCAACCTCAGCGATCGCCTGTTGAACCGCCAGCGCTCGAGCAGCTAACCCCGCCGCTGCAGCCGCATCCGCCACCGCCGCATTCATCGCCAATGTCCGCGCGCACAGGCCCGCCGCCCCGCCGCCGTCCACGATCCCCCCTTGCGCCGCCAGCGTCGCCACACCCGCCGCCGCCGCCGCCCCCGAGGCCGCCGCTGCCCCCAAGGTCGCCAGCGTCGCCGCCGCCGCCCCCGAGGCCCCGCCAGCCTCCGCGATTGCCTCCTGCACCGCCAGACTCACCGATCCCGCCTCCTCCACGTGATATGTGATCGCGATCTTCGCCCCATATGAACCGCTATAGTCGGCCGCCCGCGGGCTCAGCAGATCACTCGATGACTGCCCGATGTAAATCAACACCAGGTCATTCCCCGATTCCCACGTCTCCTGACCCACAATTTCCTCAATCACCGAGGCCATATCCGGCCCCGATTGCCACGCCGTACCAATAGCGGTATCACTCCAGGTCGCATACGCCGTCGTCAGCGATCGATTCGAGATATTGTAGTTGCCAGTCGTGAACTGCGCTGCGCTGGTCACCTTCTCGCCATAGATGTAGGCATCCGCATCATCATTCGAGCTCGATTGGATGTAGAATTCGGTTGGCGCGCTATCGATCACCGCGCCTGGTGGCACCGTTACATCCTGGAATCGCATTCCGTAATAGATGCCATTTCCGGTGTAAATGACAGTGTACGTGATGTTGCACGTGCCCGCCGGATTCTCTCGCGCGTCGTCCGCCGACGCGCCGACCTGCAGATTCAGAGTCCCCATCTACTCCCACACATACACGGTCACCGTCACCACCGACGATGCAATAGCCGTGCTACTGATCACATCCACCTGCAGCAGCCCCGCCACGAGCGGATAGTCGTATTCCCCGCTCACCGCATCCCCCGCCGTGCTCGTCCGCTGCGCCACCGGATACACCCACGTGTCCGTAATCGTGTTGTCCTTGTCGTACAGCGTCACCTCCGGGTGATAATCGTCGCTCATTCCCACGATGTCGATGTCCGTCGTCATGCTGATCCCCCCCTCGAAATCCACCCGGATTGCCCGCACTTCCCCGTTCACCCCCCGCGCACTGTACCCCGTTCCCGAGGCGTTCCCCGCGTCCGTCCCCGACGTCTCCACCTGGATCTGGTACGAGTGCAACCCCGTCCCTCCCGCACTCATCACCTGGTACTCCGTGGTGTTCTCCAGATACGCTACCACCCCAACCACCAGCGCTAGTGCCGCCACCCCCGCCACCGCAGCCCAGATCACCATCTCCCAAGAAAAACGCGCCTCCTTCAGCTCACCCATCCCCTGCCTCCTGCTCTCCCGCGTCCTGTTCCCCCGCCTCCTCCTCCCCTTGCCCCTTCTTGGCCTTTGGGCTTTGGGATTTTGGTTTTGGGCTTTCCTCTAGCACCAACAGCGGTGACTCCCGCATCTCCTCCGTCAGTGCGCCCTCCGCCATCTCCTCCCCCACCTTGCTGAACTCCCGGCCTCCCACCCTGGCCGTTGGCCACCGCCAATTCTCCCGCACCGCCACGTGTACCGTCCCCACCGCACACCTCCTTTTACCCCCTAAGATTAGCCACGCTCTACTTACCCGCGATCCACCACACCTGCGGCACCGCAATCGACGCTTCCACCAAGTTCGTCGCCAGCGTGATATACATCGTGTCCGAGATCAGCACCGCCACATTGTGCGTCAGGACACTCGTCGTGGTCATCGCACTCATACCCAGCGCGATAGCCACCGGTGATGCCCCCAGCCCGTGCGCAATCGTTGTCCCCGACACTACGTTCGACGCCATTCCGAACACCACCGGCCCCGAGAATGCCACACTCTCCAGCGTCAAGCTCCCGCCCAACGTCGTTGCCCCGTCCACGTCCAACGTGCTGTTCAATGTCGCCGCCCCATCCACGTCGATCGCGCCCAGGCCGTCGATCTCCCCGTCATCCGAGACCGAGAACCGCACCGTCCCCGTCCCATCCTCCAGCGAGAACAGGTACCCGCTCGCACTCATCGTCTGGTATTCAGTCTGCGACTCCATCAACGCAACCACACTCACAATCAGCGCCACCGCCGTCCACAATGCCAGCGCCGCATTCACCCACTTCTGCGTCTTGCCATTCATCCCCTTGTCTCCTTGTCCCCTTGTCCCCCTGCCACGATCGCAAACGCCATCGCATCCCGATCCGCACCTCGCCACGCCGTCAATGCCAGCCGCGCCCGCGCCACCTCCAGCGCCCGTTGCGCTCGCATCCCCCACTCCATCCCGCGGATCAACCATTTCACCAGCAAGTCCGTACCCACCACCCGGTTGCCCGCCGCCACGTTCTCGCCCGGGCCTGCGATGACCAACCGCGCGCCTGCCCCATACAGTGCCCTCACCATCGGGTCACCATTTGCACTGAAACAGTTCCCAACCACCACCACCGCCCCACCCAGATCCGCAAAGTTCACTTGCACCCGCGTCAACGCCAACGGATACATCGTCCCTCGCACAGCCATATTCGTCCTGGAGGCCTCCCCGTACCACCCCGGCCGTCCCAGGATCCGGTGCAACCGAAAGTAGATCAGGTCATAGCCCTCCAGCCATTGCACGTCGAACTGGCTCGCCATCGTCGGTGGCGACGCCACCGGCTCCACACCCGTGGCCGCCGCCACCGCCTCCCGTGCCGCCTCCGTGCAATACGCAAAGATCCTCACACCCGCCTCCTCACGCATCACGCAACACGTATCACGTCTACGTATTCCCCTGGCAGGCCAGCCTCCAGTCACCATAGTACATCTCGTATCTGGCGAAGAACTTGAAGTAGTGGTGGCCACCATCCGCCGCCGCCGGATCGAACCACGCGTCCTGCAGTTGAGGCTGCTTCCGCATCGCCACGATGATCGGCTTGATCTCCTCACTCGACGCGATCAGATGCCACGCCGTGCTATCCAATTGCGCGTTCGTCACGTACTCGAACTTCCCGCTGTACGGGTTCTTCTCCCGCTGCGCCGTGTCGTACGACCACTCGTTCGCGCAGATCTGCGCCGCAACCCGTTCGTTCGCCGGGTTCACTGTCAGCAGATCGTACTGATACTCACCCTCTTCGCCCTGGTCATCCTTGAGCGCCTGCGCCGCCACGTAGACCGTCTCGAAGTTGTCCATCGAGAGCGTCAGCGCATACTCGTTGGCCTGTGCCGTCTGATAGGCCGCTCCCGCGTCGATGTGGTCGTCGTCGAAGAAATCGCTGTCGTCGTAACACGCGCCGTACGTGGATCCATCCCCACCGTTCAAGACCTGAAACACGCGCTTGTTGATGTGCCGCTGGAAATTGCGCCCGGCCCCCTTCACCTTGCGCTCCAGCTCCCCTGTCCGGTCATCATCAATCGCGTTCTGGCTGATCCAGACCACGATCTCCCAGTCCTCCGGCTGCACCTCGACGTGCTTCTCGATGAAGTCCTGCACCTGCAGGCCGCCAATCGACTTCATCGGCATCGGAGCCGCGCCCAGGTCCACAAGGTCCGTCGTCTTGCCGTCCATATTGTGCGGCATCGCGATCTTCTGCCACGGCAGCTTCATCTCGCGCATCGCTACCAGAAAGCCCGTTCGCGCTCCACTCACCAGATGCTTCGGTACATTGCCACTGATCATCCTCGTATCCTCCTCTACCTATGCCCCGCTGCACACCTGCGGAGTCGTGAGCTGCACGAATGCATACCCGTTCTCCACCCGGTGCAGCTTCCCGAGCTGCGGATTGTCCGCCGCCGTCACGCTCAGCGTCCCGCTGTCGCTCATATAGATCGTCTTGCCCAGATCCGCGTTCGTGAACACCGTGCTCTTGAACCCCACGATCGTCGGGTACACGAACGCCTCGATCCAGCTATCCACGTCCGTCTCCGACGCGCTGGCCGCCACGTCCTTGTCCTCCGCCGCGATCCCCACGCACACGTCCGTCGCCGCCACGATCCCTTCACCGCTTCCGTCCTCCCAGGCCACCACGTAGAGCGTATCCACCGACTGGTTGATCAGCAGCGGTTGCCCCTTGTAGATCGTCTGCGCGCCGGACGAGTCACAGTGAAACTTCTCCGTATGCGCCTCTCCCCACACCCTGAGAGACGCCGCTCGACTCAGATTCGTCATCGCCCACCCTCCTATTCCTTGCTCTCGAACTCGGACAGGTCATACTCCTCTGCCTGCCCAATCACGTCCGCGTTCAGCTTAAACCATTCCGCCAGGTCATACTCAGCCGCGATCCAATCTCTCAATTGACTCGCGTACGGTTCCTCCAGCTCCTTCTTCCCGCCGCGCCCGTCCCGGCTCGATCCCCGCTCCCCAAATTCCACCACCTTGCTCTTGAGCATCGCCTTCGCCGCCTCCACCTGCTTCTCCGGCAGCGCCGCCAGGAACTCCACCACCTCGTCCGGCTTCGCGCTCAGCCCGGCCTCCGCGCCATCCTTCTCGCCGCACACCTCCGCCGCGAACCCCGCCAGCTCCGCCCGCCGCTTCGCCTCCTCCGCCAGCTCCGCCTCTACCTCCGTGCGGACCTGCTCCCGCAGCTCGGCCAGCGTCTTCTCGTGCTCCACCAGCTCCGCCTCCATCTCAGCCTTGATCTCTTCCCTCAGCCTCTTCAGCTCTTCCTCAGTCATACCCTCATCTCCCTTTCTACGCTCTCCAAGATCAACTGACTTCCTTCCCATCGTGTATTTCTCCGATCCGTGGTAGTCCCCCCCTTGCAACACCTCCCTAATCGCCGCCACGATCTGCTCTACCAGCCCTGCTTCCGCCCACGCGTACACGCCCTCGCTCAGCTCCACCGGCTTCAACCCTTTCACGGCCGGAAAATTCACCAGGCTGATGCTCTTGATCACGCGCCCCTTTGTGTCGATCGATGCGCTCAGATACCGGTACACCCGCTCCCCAACCAGCCGCTTCCCGACCTCGTTCCAATCGATCGAGGCCAGCAACCGCGAGCCCTCCCGCCACACCTTCGTGACCCATCCCGCCGCCTCACCTCGCCTATGGTCCACATCCACCGGCACGTCTTGCCCCGCCGTCCCCGCCGCGAAGTTGGCCACGAACGCGTCCAAATCCTCTTCACTTATGCTCACGTCCTGGCCGTGGCGCTCCACGAACTCCCCCACCCGAAGCACCTCCACCGGCCTCCTCTCACTCAACTCCGCAAACAGGAATTCCGCCGCCTCCGCGTCTGCCTCCTTCTTCACCCACGCACCATCCTTCACCTCGTACAGCCGCTTGAATTGCGCGATCGCCGTTGCCCAGACGTCTTCCAGCTTTTCCGCATCCATCCCGTCTGCCCACTCCGCGATCAGATTCGCTTGCGCCAGCGACACCCGCGGCTCGATCCCCCGAATCGCCTCGTTTACCTCATCCCACCTCTCATACGGCATTCGCTACCTCCTCCACAACTTCATACCCCACGCTGACCAGCAACGGCTCGATCTCACTCACGTGCTGCTGGACCACCTGCTCCGTCGTCAGCCACCGCCCCTTGTGCGCCTCGCTCTGCTTCTCTGGATCCTGCACGTATGGCCCGTACGGCGTCGCGTTACTAATCCGCGCCTCCAACACGTGCCCCCCCGTCGTGATCTGTGGCTTCCCCTGCGTCCACAGCCGCCCCAGCGTCCCCGTCCGCCGATACGAGCTCCCCCCCGGCTTCGCCGGATATTCCGCCGCATATGTCGCCATCAGCATCAGCGCCTGCTCCACTGTCACCGTTAGCCGATCCATCGCCTTCTCCGGCGCTTGCGCCAATGCAGTCCGCAGCCGCTCCAATTCCCGCTGGAACACTTCCACACCCTTCACCGGCCCACCTCAGCCCGCACCTCGCTCAGCCGCCGCCCGCCATACTTCTCACTTACGATCATCCCGTGCAGGTCCCGGCACCCGTTCACTCGCCCCCACGGCGTGCTCAGCGGCTGTTTGCATACCCGGTCCCCCCGCACCGTATACCACACCACCACCCATTCCCCATTAGGCAGCAACACCGCCCGCGTCGCACATCGGCATCCCGGATGCGCGGGCGCTTTCTTCAGCGCCCGGGGGAGCCCCAGGCGCTGCCGTGTCAGATCGTTCGCCTCGTCGAATGCCCGCGTCACCTCCGTCGCTGCGATCAACTGCGCCCGCCGCTCCCCAAACGTCGGCTTCAAAACCTTCACCAAGTCCGGCAGTTTCGCCCCCGTCTCGATCCACGCCGCCGTCGTCTCCCGAACCGCCGCCCGCGTCGTCTCCGTCACCCGCGTGATCAGCTCCCCCACGTACCCCCGCGCCCAGGCCGCCGCCTCCGCGTTCGTCCCTGCCCAATCCGCGCCACCGCCTACCTGCTCCTGCGCGTCACTGATCACCAGCTCGATCAACTCCATCACCGCCTTCAGCAACCGATCCAGGAAGCTCGCTCGAAATAGCGTCTCCTCCTCCGCCCAGAACGCGTCATCCTCTCCAATCCGCGTCCGCCCACTCGCCACCGCCGCCCGGATCCGCCTGAGCTGCCCGTCGAGGAACTTCTGCACCCCGTTCAGCAGCCCCTCCTCCACCCCCGCCCGCTCCGGCCCCCGCCCCTCATAAGCCGCGAACTCCGCCATCTCCTCCCCCTCCTCCTCCGAGCGCCCCGCCGGACGCCCCGATTCATCGGGGATCTTCTCCTCGTCTCCTTGTCCCCTTGTCCCCCTGTCCCCTTGTCCCGGCCCCAACGTCGGCATCCCCGTTCGGTGCCTGATCCAGCTCTCATCCTCCTCCGTCCACGTCAACAGACTGCTCACCTGCTGCAGCCAGCTCCCAAGCTGAGCAAGAGCCGGTTTCTCCACCCGCGTATGCACAAGACTAGGCCGCGCCGCCG
>Ga0180432_10011144_pt1 | contig 10642 bp, 5 predicted proteins | sample SS_ome_10_FD_132414 | JGI IMG/M metagenome (GOLD analysis project Ga0180432, IMG submission 132414) | Hypersaline lake sediment archaeal communities from the Salton Sea, California, USA - SS_1_MS_2 metaG | ecosystem: Environmental > Aquatic > Non-marine Saline and Alkaline > Hypersaline >...
CAGACTACGCCTATTGACCGGAAACCTTGTCACCGTCCCTAACGACGAGTTATCCAGAAGCGACATCGAAAACGTCGGCCAGCGTCCGTACATCCGCCGCATCGCCGACCTGCAAATCCCCTTGGACACACGGCGGGAAAAGCTTGAAAAGGCGATCGAGGTTATCCGCGTGGCGCTTGAGAACCACGACGGCATGGACCCCGAACTTCCGCCGCGGGTTTACTTCACCGACTTCAACCCCACGGCGTTCAACATTCGCGTCATCTACTGGTTCAACCCGCCCAAGTATTGGCAGTTCCTGGAGTTTAATGAAAAGGTGAACCTCCAGATAATGCGCGCTTTCGAGGAGCAGGGCATCCAGTTCTCGCTGCCGTTCAGAGTCACCCACACGTCGCTGGAAAGCGATCCGATGCCGGTGGAAGTCAGAATGGTGGAGAAGTAGCCTGATCGATTCTAGTCACGACCGGGAAGATCAACGCGATATATCGCTTGAAGCAAGGGGCATGTCCCGTCGGGTGAATGTCCCTCGCGATATCTTTCCAGCAATCGTCGCGACCGTTCAGCCAACATGCGGCGGACTTCTCGCCGTTTGCCTTTGACGCGGGGGATCTTCATGTTGTCGTAGACCGTCGTGTTGTGCCGCAACCAAGCGATCACGGCCGACTCTGCCCGCCTCTCGATGGGAATCCGCCGTGTGCGGGCAACGGTGCCGCTACCGACGGGCGTTGCGTGCCGAGCCACGGCTTCGGATATTTTCTCGGCCAGAGTCGCATGGCGGGGCGCGAAATCCAGAAACGCCACAACTGCCTTGCGAAAGTCCTCGACGTATGCGATCTGCTTTCGTTCCCGCCGGGCTTTGTCGGCCGCGCGCCGCTTGGCGTAGGCGCCGGTGGACCGTTCCGCCGCAAGTTCTTCCCGAATCGCGGCGATACGGTCCGCCGGTGCCCAAACGCCACGGGAAAATACCTTGCGGCCTCTCTTCTGCTGGACCGTCCAAGTAGGGCCGGCGGCCTTCACTCTGCGCGTGAGCGTGCCGTCGCCAGGCGGAAGCAGTTCCCAGTCGGCCGGGGCGACTAGAACCCGACCATCGGCCGCGCGAACCGTGCGATCACTCGGGCCGGGGGCGACAATCCTTGTCTCGTTGGGCATTATCGTTCCTGTCTCTCGTCTCTTTCCGTGGCGGTCTTGTGGTAATTCTCGAAGCGTTGCTGCCAGCCGAGCCAATTGTGACACGAACCGCGGCGCAGCGAGTGGTCGGCACCGCGCCACGTCACTTTCAGCGTCTTGCCGGTTTCGGCGTCGTGCAGGAGCCGAAAGGCCTTCAGATGTCCACCGACCTGTTCCGCAAGTGTTCCCATTTCCCCGTTGTCGGCCGTGCGGCGCATGCGCTGATCCTTCAGCCAAGCCAACTCCATGTGGCAGAACATCGTCAAAAGAAACCGGTTCTCTTCAAGTTTCCAGCGGAAGAATTGATACGCCCCCGGCGGCAGATCGTTCTTCACCGAGTCTATCGCGGCGAGGCTCCGCTCGGCCGATGTGAGCTGTTCGGTGAAAGCGGCCTCCTTGCGGCGAATGATCTCGGGCTCGCCGGAGATAATCTTTTCGTACAAAGGCCGGAGCGCCTTGTCCCATTTGGCCGGCGAGTGGAGCACGTCGAAAGGGCATTCCATCCGCCGGCACGCGGGCGTTACGTCGCGAGAATAGCCGAACGATTCCCGCTCGACGCAAATCGCCTCGGCGATAACCTTCCCGGTTGGATAGAACGCTTCGACCATGGCGGGCGCCGCCTTGGGGCCGAACAGCTCGTTTGCGTAACGGTGCCAAATCTTGCGTTCGTCGCCGCAACGGCCCGAGCCGTATAGGCCCAAGAACCACAGATTGGCCTCCTGCGCCTGTCCCCAAGGCGTCGCTCCGTAGCGGTCGACGCGAACGGAAAAGCCGTCGCAATTATTCCGCCGGGCGTAATCGAGCTGCCGCTTCAGCACGTCGGTAAACGCGCAAGCTACGTGGTCGAGCTTGTTGTATTCCCCGGCGATGTCGAACTCAACGAACTGGTCTCGCCGGCCCGAGCGGCCGATAAAGGGGCTGTCGACGCCGCGAATGTGCCAGTCCTGCGGTACGCACTTGCTCATCACGATCACGTCAGAGGGAATCTTCGTAAGCGACTCCATGATCACGTCGGCTTCCTTGACGTACCACAGGAACGTGCGAAAGATGAGCTTTTTGTTCGCCTTGCGGCACTCGTCGTTGACCACGGTTACGAGCTTCGTCAAGACGTCGACGTTCTCGGTCACCCAAAGATCGCTCTCGACCACGGTCAGCACGAAGTAATCGACCTCGGGCAGCAGACGGCACAATCGGGCGTATCGCTGTCGAAGAAGGATCCACAACTTCTCGTTGTCCAGCGTGGGCGGGCCGATGCCACCGGGCAAATCGCACAGTTCGTGGACCCAGACGCTGAGCGTCATGCCTTGGTCCTTGATGAAGCGGAAATTGCCCGTCGTGTAGGCCCATTTCCGCAGGGCTTCAAGCTTCGGCACTGTATACCGTTCAGTCTGGATCGTCACGTCATTGAAGCCTAACTCGGAGGCCAGACGCACCATGTCGCGGTTCAAGTCCAGCCGGATGCCCTTGAAGTGGCGGCCGGTCACCTTGGTTCCCATCGCGTCGGGCGGTCCCTCGCGACTGGGCGTGCCGAAGGAGATCGAGCGATATTCAAACGGCGAATCCCAGGATTGCCCACCGGGGACTTGAATCTCCTCGCAAACCGCTTCTTCCAAAAGCAGCCAGAATAGACTCAAGGCGCCCAGTAGCATAACAATGCGAGAGCCGAACTTCATCATGACGGGATCTCACTTTTCGGGACACAATAATCCATCGAGGCTGTTGCTCAACGATTCCCGGCGCCGACCGTTGCCTTCCCCACGCGATTATGCGTCAGCGGCTAATCGACCGCGGCTTCGACCCGGTAAACCTGCGAACCGATGCTGCCGAAGTAGCCGACTCGGCGGTCGTCGATGAACAGTTTGCCGCCGTCGCCGATCCATATCGAGCTGTATGGTTTTCCGAACTTGCCGTCGACGACCAACACGAAGGAGTACTTGCCTCGCGACAATACGCGGGCAACGTACACGGGTTCCGACACCTCGGGCACGAACGCTAGTTGGCTGACGACGGCGTCGACGGCGGGGCCGCGTTTGTCGTTGGTGTAAACTCGCCAGTTGGCGTCGGCGTCCATCGCCGCGTAGGCCGTTGTCTTGCCGTCGGGGCTGAACACCGGCGAGCCGGGGGCGACGTCTTCGTAGGGGCCTATCGGCTCACCGTTGACTACTACAAAGTGTTCCATCCCGGTGCGGGCCCGATGGGCGAATCGCTTTCCGGTGGAGTCGAAACGGAGCCCCTCGACGCGGTCGAAGTCGCGGCCCTTTTCGCCGTCGAGAACCGCGAACTGCTTCTCGCCGTCGCCGGCGATGAACGCCATTCGACGCTTATCGGGGCTGAAGGTGATGCTGCCGCCTTGGACCTGGGCGTAGCCTTCGCTCTCTTTTCCATCGACGACAACACAGGCGGGCTTCGGCGACTCCTTCCCCCTCGACGCGGCGTATACAACCCGCTCGTCGCCGGCGGGAAACAGGGTCTCGGGATATTGAATCTCTTTGTAGGCGGGCCCCGGCTTGCCGTCGACCAGCACGACGAAGCGGTCGCCCATTATCGCGGCACAGGCCCATCGCTTGCCCGAGGGGGAAACCATCAACTGTCCGATCCTATCGCAGGCGGGCCACTCGCGGTCGCCGACGACCACCTTCCACTTATCGTCGCCGGCGATGAACCCGAGCGTCTTCTGCTGGTCATCCGCGCAAACCAGACTGCGGCGGCCGATGATCTTGTAGGTCTTCTCCGGTGTGAAATCCGCCGGCTCGGGCAGGGTCGCGATGAACTCCTTGCCCTCCTCGTCGCGGGCGATGAACGCGAAAAGGTCGCCGCCCTCTTCGGTTTCCTGTTTTCCACGGAGCCAAACGGGGCTGCCGGCGCCGATCGTCGCGTACGGCTTGCTCGTCGTTACGGAAATGTCTCCACCGCGAATCCAACCGCGACAAGCAACCATCTTTTCGCCGGTCTTGGCGCGGTAGGAGAAGTAGTCCTCATTGTCGGCGAATTGGAAATCCCAGATGCCGGGTACGCTTCCCTCGTCGGTTGATGCGTCGTCGTAAGGGCCGAACTCCCGGCCGTTGACAACGAGGTAGTTCCGCTCTTCCTTGCGGGTCAGATAGGCGAAATGCTTGCCGGACGGACTGAACGTCAGGTCGGCGACGGGCCAACCTTGCTCGGTGATCTGGTAAGGGGGACTTTCCTTTCGGTCCACGACGACAAAGCACTTATCGTCGCGCGAGGCCGCGAAGGCGAACCGCTCGCCGCCCGGGCTGAAGAAGGGAGTCCCCTGGGCGACCGCGTCGTACTCACCGGGCAACGGCTTGGCGTTAACGACGACGCGTTGCTTCCTCGTCAGCGGATCGGTGATCGTGGCAACGAACTCACTGCCGTCGGGCCCGACCTGAATCGAGTCCGGTACAACGTGGCTCATCAAGCCCAGCAGGTCGCGGTCTTCGGCGGCGGATGCCAAAGAGGAAAGCAAGCAGGCGGCGACCATGACAACGACGTGCGGTCGCGGTCGCCGTATCGGGTATCTATTCACGGGTTCACCGTTGGTTGTCGGTAGTAGGGTTTGGAGTATTGCCGGTTGTTCACGGGTGCCGGCCTTTACGTTGCTCCATTCCGCCTAAAGGCGGGACTACAAACGCGGCAGGCGGGATATTGAACTGCGGAAGACGGCATCCGGCTCTATTCTCGGTCGGCTGATCGGTCCGCGATGACCTTGAAGTACTCGCTTATGAGTTGCTCAAGTCCGTCGGGGATGTCGTCGCTGCCCCTGGCGGAATCGAGTGCTTGGGCTTCTCGTTCCCTTCCGGCTTCCTGTTGGCGGAGTTCGATGGCGCTGGCCACCGCTCCCTGCGCGGCACGCAAGTGGCCTTCCGCCTCCGAAAGCGCCTGCCGAACGTCGATGCCCTCGCGGCCGTTGTTGATCTGTTCCAGCCGGTGCAGGGCTCGCTTCAGATCGGTGGTCGGCAGGTTGTGGCGGTCGAGCATGAGCAACAGGGCTCGGGCGTTTTCGCGGGTTTCCTTCGTCTGCCCGGCGAACTCTCGCAGACGCCGCAAGGCGTCCGGCGGGAGGCGGCCGCTGCGGGCGAATTCGCTGGGCGAGCCGGTGCCCTTGCCCAGGCCGATGGCCGTCGCCGGCACGTTGTCCTGGTCGTTGACGCCGCCCTTCTCCGAGGCGGAATTGCTCATCCGAGGCGGCATCTTGACTTCGTTGTTGGGAACAGCAGGCGCCTTCTCGGCGACCATCTGACCGTCGGCCCGACCGGCGCGGCCGAGGTTGCCGCGACCCTTGATCGTTTTCTTCGGGTTGGGCGTATGGTCGGTCATTTGCCCGGCCGCCGAGGCGGAGTCGAGGTTGTCGGCCGTCTGTCCACCCTTGGGGTTGCTGTGGTCCATTTGTTGCGAGCCCGACTCGGCGTCGAACTTGGGCAGATCGGCCAGCGACTTGGCCAGATCCATGATTCTAATCGGCAATTCCGACGGCAAGGCGCCGAGCGCGCTGGAGGCGGCCATGTCCTCCGGGTCCTCGGAATCGCCCGGCTGAACGGCCGACCCGGTTCGCGGCGGGGCCTGACCGGTATCCAGTTCCTTGCCGGCCTTGAGTGCCTGGGTGTCGAGATTCCAACTCGCGTCCAAATCGTGTTTGGGACGATTGACCGCGTCGTCGACCATTTGGTTGAACTCGCCCAGTTTGTGAAGCGTCTCCTCGACGATCTTCACTTGGGTTTCGTCGGCGTAATCCCACGGCGTTCGGGCCAGATCGTCGATCATTTTCTCCAAGCTTCGCGCGAGTTTCCGCTTTTCCACGTTCAACTCGGTGAGCTTTTGCAAGTCCTCGTCCGTCAAGTCATCCGAGGGCGTGGCCATGACGAGCTTTCGCTCCTTCATGTTCTCTTCGTAGTCGCCAAGCCACTCCTTGAGTTGATCCTTCAGATCGTCGAGCTTATCGCCCACTGAAGCGTCGGGCTCCTCGCCCTCTTCGCCCAGTGCGATACGCACGAGTTCTTCCTTCTTGGCGGCCAGACGGTCGAACTCTCCGCCTTTAAGCGCGATCAACTGGTTGTAAATGGCCGCTTGGATCAGCTCCAACAGCTTCAGTTCACCGAGCGTGTACTCCTTGTCGGGCGCGAGCGCCGCGACTTTCGGGGCGGCGTCGGTCGTTAGATACAGAGCGAAATCCTTGGGCGACACCTCGTGGCTGCCTTCGCATGAGATTCCGGTTACCTCCCGCTCGCTCCCCATGTCAAAGACGAAGTAACGGGGAAGGACGCCGATCTCGATGCTGTGTTGGGTCAAGGCGTTCTGAGCGTTTTGAACGTCCGCGGGGGCGACCGGCTTCCAGTCGGCGCTCGGGCAAGGCTTGCCCTCCTCGTCGAGAAGTTGCAGATTGCGAAGTCGCACGCTGTCCCGCTCCCAGCCGTGTACCGAGGAAACCACCAGCGCGAAGTACCGGGCCGGCTTGCCATTGAACACGACCGTTTGCACTTGCTCTGCTTCCGGGAAGGAGGCGCCCGAGGTGCGTCCGTTGGCGGGCTTAAGCTCGCCTGCGCGAAGCCGGCGGCGACCGGCGGCGAATGCCTGATCGTTGGCCTGCGGGCACTCGTCCTGGCTGATCGAGTACATCTTAAGCGCCATGCGGTCGGCCTTGTCCTCGGTCGCATCCACGCCGCGAATAAGCGCGGTGCGGACCCGCACCTGCTCCGTCAGGATTCGTTCGCGGGACTTGTCCAGGATGTTTTGAATTGCCTCGTCCGTGCGCGGGTTGCGATTGAAATCCAACCAGACGTCGTCGATGTTGGTCATCAGGTTTCTGGTGGCGTCAAGCGCGCGTTTTTGGGCATGGATCGCTTCCTCAAGCGCGGCGTAAAGCGCTTCGAGGCTCGATCCCTTGGAGGCTTTCAGCCGGTCTTCCAAGCCCTTGACCGTTATCAGCAGCGGCTCGGAAGTTACCCATTCGTTGGTTGGGCAATAGTCCTTGGCTCGTGCTTCGATGAAGTACTTGTTGCCCGGCACGAACTCGCTGGCGTCGATCGTCAGTTCGGTGCGTTTTTCGACTCTTCCCCGCTGGCCCGGTGCTTCGCCGAACGACCACTGCCTGATTTTGTGGCGGCTGCTTCCGCTGAGCGCGCGGCGACGGGTCACCTCGAGTTCGCCCAGTCCATGGTCGTCGTTGGCGCGGATGTGCAACGTGAGTCGGGCGCCCGGGGACACGACGTGGCTCATGTCCATGTCGACGAACTCGACGGACGGATTGCGGTCGGATTTGAGCATTATCGTGCCGGTGGCAAGATTGGAAGGCTTCTCCAGGCTGGCGGTTTTCGTCATCAGGTCGTAGCTTCCGGCCGCCTTGCCGACGTCGACCGAGGCGTTCCAGGTGAACTCGTCCATCTTCTGGAATTCAATCTCGCCGTCGGCCCATTGCCAGCGAAGCCAATCCACGGGCCTGTCGAGTTTGACATCGACGGCCAACTTGGAATTCGGGAGGCATTCGACCGGATTCGGCGGACCGGCCTGCTCGCGAGGCTCCCGGCAAACATACGCTGGGGGAGTGACGGTAAAGCCCGACTCGACGATTCTAGGCATCGGGTTCACCGTGACTTGGATGCCGCGGGAATACATGTCGCCGACGAAGACGCGGAACGCGAAACTGCGGCGGACGCTCTTGAATGTGTACGTATAGAGGTTCTCATTTCCCACGACGGGGTCCATTCGCTCGTCCTTGCCGTCGCCGCGCTGAAAGGCGACTTGGCTTCGGCCTTCCTTGTGGAAGATGACCGGCGCGATGGTCAGTTCCTTGTTTCCCGCCAGGGAGGACACGTCGAGCGTGACTTCAAGATTGGCGTGTTCGGCGATTGTCAGGTCGTCGGCCGGGGTAATCGTAAGCGTGGGCATTTCCGCGATCGCCGGCTCATCGGTCAATCGGTGCGTGTATCTGGCGAAGGCGCTGCTTGCATGCGACGGCGCCAGGACGATATAGCCGATCCAGACCGCCAAGACCAGCGCCACGAGGCACCACAGCGCGCTCATCCGTCCGGCTTGCCAAAGCTGGCGGAAGGGGACTCGCTTCCAGCTATTGGAGGCCGCGTCGGCGGTGGCGGCCACAAAGTCCTTCTGCCGCTCGCCGTATTGCATGTCCTCGAACTGGACCGTGTTGATCAGCACGTTCTCTTCGATGCCGAAGCGTTCTTCGAGCATCAGAGCGATTTCGTCGTTGCTTCTGCGGTCGGCCATGGCGCCGACGACGTATTTCCAAAAACATCCGCCCATGACCACCAGAGCGGCCAGAGCCAGCGGCAAGCGCACGATCGGCGGCAGCGCCAGCAGGTTATCCAGCGCGAAGAGGAACAACCACGTGGTGGCGGAAATCGCGAACCATGTCAAAAACCCGAGAATCACGCCCGCGCTGTAAACAGCACCGTTGGCCCGTTTCACCAGCGGTCGGAATCGAGAGGTTGTCGTTGCGCTCACTGTTTCATCTCCTTACCGGGATTTCCAACGATGACTTTTCCGCCCTGCTTCACGACCGGCCACAGGTCGGCGGTCACTCCCATCTCGGGCGTGTCTTCCGTCAGTCCGACTCGCACGCGGAAGAAGGTGCCGCGGTCGACCAACGCCACGTCGCCGGAGTCGGGGTCGCGATGGAAGAGCCACACGCTCAGCCTGAAGAACTCGGCCAATTCCCCGCCTATTGCTTCGAAGACATTCGGCCCGGTGGCCAGTGCCCATTCGAGCGCCCCCTCGGGGTTCTTGATCTTTCGTCGCAGCTTGACCAGGGCGAAAACTCGTTTGCCGCCGTCTTGGGGAATGATGCCGATCAGTTCTTTTTCGTTGTAATAGTCTTGTACTTGCTTGAGTTGATTCTCCACCGACACGAACATATCGTTCTTCTCGGTGCCTTCCTTGGGCCAGCCGACGAGGTAGCGGTCGCCGACGCGGGTGGCGAGGAAGACGTTTTCGCCGAGCGTGGAGAGAACATTGAGCGACCCGTCCTTTTCGTCGCGTTCGACCTTCACGCGCGAGAGCGTTTCCTTGGTGATTGCCTTTAGTTCGCCCATGGCGTCGGGGTCGGTCGCATGCTCGATCCATCGGCCGGTCAGCGGGAGCTTCTTTCCCTCGTCCAAGCGGGGATTCGTCTTTAGTTGGCCGACCGATTTGGGATCGATGGCCAGCAGTTCGATGTCGAGGCTGCGCTCGACGACGTCGCCCTCGTCGAGCATCTTGATGCGTTCGACGTAGACCAGATCGCTGGTTGACTGTCCCGGTTGTCCCTTGAGTTTCGACTCGAGTATGAGCTTTCTCGTCCTGATCGTGAAACCGGTTTCGGGGTCCTTTTCTTTAAGATAAGCGGAGGTCGAGTAGAGCGTGCCAGTCTTCTTCTCGCCGCTGTTGAAGGTCACCGTGCATTTCGGTTCCAGAACTGGATACGGGGCGCCGTGATATTCCTTGATACCCGCTCCGGTAATGTCCTTGATGCGAAACTGCCGACGATAAAACCCGGCGCCGGGGTCGAAGGTCATTTCCTTGACGACGTTGAAATTGAACGTATGGGTCTTTCCGAAACGGGCGGCCGCTTCGGTCAGGCGGAACTTGATTCCCCGGTTCAACTGGATCATGCCCTCTAGCTGCGTGCCGTCGGAATAATAGACCATGGCGTGCCGCTTGAGCAGCTTCTTATCTTGAGCCGATGAAACGGCCGGCGCGAGAAACAACACCGCCGTAAGCGCGGTGGCGAAGACCAGCAGCGCGGTCCGGGTTTCGCAAGTTAATCGGAACACTTTCACGATATGACTCCAATTACACCATCTTCAGCCGGCGGCGTATGATCCATTCGGCCAACAAGATGAACATTGCCAGGATGACGAAAACGGGCAGGATCCCGCCAATGGCCGGATTGTTCAACAAGGGAATGTCGTGCGCGTCGGCGCTTTGCTCGATCATCGCTTGCAGACGCACGATAAGTTTGTCCGCTTCCTGTTCGGGTTTGTAGTAACCGCCGCTGCCGGCCGCCAGATCTTCCAGGAAACGGTGGTTGACCGCCAGTTCGGCACCTTCGTTGAGTTCCGAACCGACGCAAATCGTGTGTTCGTAGGTGCCCAGTGGCTCGCCCTTGAGCGTAGCTTCGAGCGTTATGGCGTACTCTCCGCTACGAGGAAAGAATATTTTCGTGCGGAAGGTGTTGTTCTCGCCGGGAATAACCGTAAGTTCCTCGGTTTGGTCCGCCGCCGGCTGATCCACGTTGCGGACGGTGCCTTTGACGTGAACTTCGCCTTCGGCATAGCGACCGATGACGCGGATGTCGGCGATTGCTTGTTCGCTGGCAAGATATCTCTTGCGGTCCCATTTGACGCTGAGGAATCTTCCGCCTTCGTACTCGCCGGCCAGATAACGAATCGCGTCTCGCCAGAATTGATGATAGGCGTCGCCGATATCGCCTTTCATGCGGCTCCATCGCCACAGCGTGTCGGTGGCAACGCCCAAGGTTTGG
>Ga0180432_10011146_pt1 | contig 10642 bp, 15 predicted proteins | sample SS_ome_10_FD_132414 | JGI IMG/M metagenome (GOLD analysis project Ga0180432, IMG submission 132414) | Hypersaline lake sediment archaeal communities from the Salton Sea, California, USA - SS_1_MS_2 metaG | ecosystem: Environmental > Aquatic > Non-marine Saline and Alkaline > Hypersaline >...
GACAAAAGAGCGTTAAACAAATGGTACGCAAAAAGGCAATGTTAAAGAGTATCAGGGGCAGGATCATAGTACAGATGATGCTGTTTAGCCTGATACCTCTTTTGTTGGTTGGTAGAGTCTGATGTACTATATCATGGATAACGCGCTTATCTGCAAAGAGATCGCCACATCCGGTCCCGATGTGGATGATCCCAATGATGACCTGTTTTGTGACTACTGGGGATCTGACGGGGCCAAGGAAGCCAACGAGTTCCTGGCTCAGCAGATGTCCGGGAACGAAGTCTTTGATCTATTCGTCTTGATGGATTCGCAGGGGAATGCGGCGCATCCCCCCTTCGATATAGATCTTTCGGATGCGGATCATCAGTTCAAACTGATTACGGAAGTGCTGGATGTTTAATATTACGGAGGACATGAAATTGTCCCTGTTGCGTTTGCAGGTTGGGTGTATCGCCCGGTCTTAAACAGGTAGAAATACTTCACGGTATAAAAGGATTGAATAATGGGAGAGGAAACTCTTTCGCAGGCTGCCATAGATGCCATGCTGGCGGGAAATCCGGGAAATGATGCTCCTGCCAAGGTGGCGATTGCGCCGGAACCAGAACAGATAGCGGAGGTGACTCCGGAACCGGAACCGGAACCAGAGCCGGTAGTGGAAGTGACTCCGGAACCGGAACCAGAACCAGAGCCGATAGCGGAGGCTACTCTGGAACCGAAACCAGAACCACATCCGGCCCCGGAAGCTGCTCCTGTGGCCCGGCCGGAGCCGGCATCGCGGCCAGTGGCGGCTGCATCCGTCTCGGAAGATGAACTGGCTGCTCTTGCCAGCCGGATCAAAAAAATCGAGGCGGCAGTGAAATCCAATGCTGAAGTATCGGATGCGGAAATTCTGGATAGATTGCAATCATTAGAAGTTTCCGTGATGGGCATTTGCCAGATGCAGCAAGAATTCCCTCATGAGTCTTTTGTGGGGAAGATATCCGGTTTGGAACAGGAACTGAGCAAGGTCTCCCGGCTGGAGCTGGAAATGAGGAAGGTGTCCCGGCTGGAGCGGGAGATGGCCAGAGTAACTCAGTTGGAACAGGAATTAGCTGATATGAATACCGCGGTTCGGAACCTTACTACGCAACTGCAGAATTCCCTTAGTCAAATGAAAAAAATCGCGGGGCAGGCTAGGAAAACCTCGCGGGAACTCAAAAGCACCTGGGGCTATCAGCTTCAGCAAAACTTTGAATGCCAGAGCTGTGGGTCTCAGGGCTATGTGGTGGGACTGGTCAAATGCAGTGATTGCGGTGAGGAAGAGTGGTGGGGCTGGTGGCCTCCCGAAGAAGAAGAATACGATGATTTCGATTCCGTACCGGAGGGTGCGGGTCAGGAAGATTACTGGTAGTAAGGAGAATTGCTGAGGTTATGCAAGGTATCCGGCAGCACAGCAGATTTGCATTATGTTCGATACTCTCGGTGAGCGAAAAGAACGGCGAAGGCACTGGAGGCATCGGCTTGTTTTTTTCATACTTTGTTGCGTGGTGTTCTTCGGTTGTGTGGGGTATCTGTTCAGCCTTGACCCTGAAGACAGCACAAATCCGATGGACATCGTTCAGGGCACCGGCAGCGAGATGGAGGAATTCGAAATGCTCTATTCCGGTCCACCGGAGTTGAAGATTAAATGGGATGATGTGATTGGACAGGCATGGTCGATCGCTTATGTTACGGGGTGGGCCCAGAATGTTTCTACCCGGACTATCCGGTTCGAAAATATTATCTATCGCGTAAGAGATAAAGATGGCAATATTATTTGGGAGGAAGAGGACGACAGAGTTGCCGGAGGGTTCACCCTCGAACCGATAGAATATATTGATTTTGATATTATGCCAATTTGCAAAAGGCCGGCGGAAACCTTTGAGCTGGTGGTCGAAGGAGCCACGGTGCTCAACAGGTGAGGCGCTGCCATTGCTGGCGGGAATAGGGAATGAACGTGAATTACTTTATGCAATCAGGAGATCTCCCTCGATGAGGGGGTGTGAATGATGGAATCTTCGATAGTATCCGGTGCGCTGTTTTTCGTGATGCTGCTGCTGTTTATGGTGGTCTATGATTCAAATCCGACTATCCAGAGATTCGTGCTGCGGTTGTTGAAACGCCAGGTAAATAGCGGAAAACGGCAGAATGAGGAGGAATCTCTACTCGAAAAGCAGGAACCGGCGGTGGTGGATCAGGAAGGGGCACTGAAGGTTCCCTCAGTAGTTGAACTGGAGAGTCGCCAGCAGGATGAATCGCCCGGCGTGGTGCGTCGGTTGATAAGCAGCGTACGGAGCTGCGCCAGGCAAAAAGAGCACTTGAAAGAAGAGGAATCGTCTCCTTTTGAAAAGGCGAAGCCAGTCAGGAAGAAAGGGGTAAGGGGGATCGCGGGAGCCTTGTCTCAAATGATACCCGGTGATGGAGGCCGGGATGAAGAAATGGAAACGATGCTCATGGATGCCATCAGTACGGTGCGAAATTCGCTGGATGAACTGGACAGTCGGGTGGCACAGTTTGAAACAGTAACGGAGAAGGTCGGCCAGTTTGAAGAGGGACTGGCCAAAGCCGGAGAGGATACCCAGATGGTTTCGGAGGAGATGCAGGATATCCTTGGCTCGATACGTGTTTCGATAGACGGGCTTGAAGGTCGGCTCAATGGTCTGAATACAGAAGTTCAGGAAGTGAAGGCCAGGGAGCCGGAAGTGGCGGAACCACAGGTTGTGGAATCGCAGACTCGTGAGATCGAGATCGTAGATGAAGAGACTAAAAACAGGGTCAATCGTCTGGAAGAAACCGTAGCTGATATCAATGAAACACTTGATTTGCTGCCGGAAAAAGTTCAAAAAGCGATGAGTGAATCCAAGGATGCAGGTAAGCGAGTTGAGGTAGTTTCAGGGAATCTGCAATCCACTCTCGGGTTTAATATCCGCAAGACATTCCGGTGTGAGTCCTGCGGCTCGAGCAGCTTTGTTGCCAGTCAGGTTGTCTGTACCAAATGTGGAGCTGGAAGCTGGTGGGGATGGTGGCCTGCAAAAGAGTCGGCAGAGGAAGAAGAAACTGATCTGGAAGATAAATTTGACGCCGAACTGGAAACAGAGTTAGACCTCGATGAAGATGAGGACGAAGAATCTGAAGTTGGGGCTGAGATGATTCAGTCTGAAGACGATCAGTTTTGAGGCGAGGGCAAGACGCACCCTCGTTTTTCCCATCAGTGAAGCGGGGCGGTGATAGTATCCAGCCTGTTCCCGAACTCTTTAGAAAGTCCCTCGTAGCGGCCTGTCAAATCGCGGGCGAAATCGGTAAAAGCTTCTTTGCGGGCTTCGGCTCGCTCGAGAGACGGGTCATCCTGGAAGGAAGCAATATCATTGATAAGGTCTTCATAACACAGCGTGAATTGCTTGCTGACTTGCTCTGCTCCCCCGGTTATATTTGAGGACTCGCTGTTTGTAGTTGCCTTGGTAGTGAGGGGGAATGCGCTGAGGGTGCTCATCAGGAAAGACAGAACTATCGATAAAACAGCTAAGGTGATGCTTGCTTTTATCATCTGCTTAATCTCTCCAATTCTGAGATTAGCAGGTGGTGGTAAAGGTTCGGGTCAAGGGGTGGTCAATGGCGGGTAGAAGATGGTTACAAAGCAGTCAAAAGTTGGTAAACGAGGGAAAGCATGAACGGGCCGGGGACTATCTGGCGAAGCTGTTTTTTGGAACAGAATGCTCTAGAGAGCGAAGACGGCCCAGATCAGAAGCCCGCCAGCGAGGATGTAAGTGATCAGGGCCACGCATTGCGTGATCTGGTGATGGTAGAAATCGGTTGATTTCTGCTTCATTTGGGTCCAGTAAGAAGGATGAAAGAAACGATACCAGGAGCTTTCCTGCCAGATTACGAGACTGGAAGAGTCTTTTCCAAGGATAGCTTTATTGACTGCCTGACGAAGGAGGGAAGTGGATGTCAGGTCGATTACAGAAGCCAAGAGAAGGAATGACATGCCAATGGTGAATCGTACCAGTTCAACTTCAATATCTTTGCTGGCGAGATCAATACTCCACATGGCAATAAGAGCGATTGCCGAGAATCCGAACGCTATGGATGATAACAGGCTCCGGGCATGGTTGCTCTCAAGTATTTCTGATCCCCTGGTGGAAGTGTGCATGTGTTCCAGCAGCAACTTGAGGGCCGCTTCTACCCTTTCAAGCCGTTCCTCGGGGGCTTCAGGCTTCTGGCCGAGGGGAAGAGGATTCTCCTCTGAAGAAGGTATGCTATCAGGTTCCTCATTTTTCATTGCGTGTATTATAGCACAACTGGCAAGAGTATTTGTACACTATTCAACAACGTGCGTTCAGGATTCCCTGTGTATGATTTTTGGGGCTAACCCGTTAATAAGTCTGGGGTTAGTATACGTTGATAATGAGGGCTGACACACTGGCACGGATAGGGCTGGCGGATTATTATGTTAGTATGGTGAGTTTTTATGTATTGCTGTCCCCGATAAATATATCTTGAGTTATACTGGCGGACAGGAGCTGTGGATAATTGTACAAGGGAGTAATGATGCCATGATGAAAGTCTGGGGAATGCTTTCGCCCGAAGATGAAGAGGCCGGATTTGATCTGGTAATGGATGATGACTGGTATGTAGTGCTTTTGAGTAAAAACAAGACCATAGCTCGTTTTGATCCGCGTGATTACACGGCATCAGAGTTACATTCGGAAGTGGAGACAATACTGAGTACAATCCGGGGAGAACCTGACGGGGTATGTTGACAGGAATATCAAATTCTTATTTGATTAGGGTTTAAACAAATGTAACGCAGAGTCTTTGCCCGGTCTTCACTTTTTGCCCATCAGTTTTTTTATTGACCCTGCCGATTGTTTATCAACATCAACTTCCAGCGGCCCAAGCACTCGCGCTATCATTCCCCAGTAGCCAATGGTTATTGTCAGTTCAACAATACTGCGTTCGCTAAGATGTTTTCGGATTGATCTAAATACTCGATCCGATGCTTTAATGTTGAGGGTAACCTGGTCGGTGTATGCCAGAACGGCTTTTTCCGCTTTATCAAAATTGTCCGATTCTGGCCACTCGTGAATATCATCAATTTGTTCTTGGTTGATGCCAACTTCCAGCGCAATGGGCACATGCTGCTCCCATTCGTATTCACTTCCCATCAAAATGGCGATTCTCAGGATAGCAAGCTCGCGGAATTTCGGTGAAAGTTCTGTTTGATCCAGAAGTACATTCCCCAGTTTTAAGAAGCTCGATAATGTGGAAGGACTGTGAGCTATTGTTCTATATAAATTCAGAACCTCTGCCCCGTTTTTCTCTATCTTCTCAAGAAGTTCCCTGCTTTCTAAAGGAGCTTCTTCGTTTTGCAACATTCGCACACGTGTCATAAGTTTTCCTCCAGATTATTTTGCAAGTAGTAATCCCAGGTACCAGTAGTCCAGCACTCCAGGAATTGTGTCCCATAAAGTTTTTTCACGCTCTTTATAATATCATATATCGGAACAAAATCATAGCTCCCGTGCTGTTCTAAATAATCAATATGAAGTTTACCTTTTTGAGTGTGTGAATGGAGCATGCCGTGGTGCTTTCCATCAAATTCCACCGGGATGAAACCGTTTTCCCGGCACATCCTCAGGTCGAAAGCAGTGGTTGGTTGCAGATACCTTTCCATTTTGGCTTAGGCTCCAAAAGAGGGCAGGCCGCTTATGAATATAGCAGGGACAATTTCATGTTTACCATGTACTCCGTCATCTTCGATACAAGCTGTTATTTCCTCGATGTTATGGTGCTTGCCCTGATCAATGCCGGGGCAGGTTTTGGCTGTATTTAGCCATGTCTGATCGCTGGCCACGTTCGCTTCCCAGAATGGCCAGGTCCGGCATTGCTTTGGCCGATGTTCGTATATAACACAGCCGTGGGTTCGGTTGAAGAATATGCAGTCATCATTTTCTCGCTCGGTAAGGCAGGTGCCGTGGCCATCAATGTTGATGGTATAACGTTTGCGAAAATCGACTTCACCAATTTCCAGATGCCTGGAGATTGACACAATTTCTTCATCGCTGACCCACACATGCCCGGGACAACCGCTGCAGCAGTTGCCGCAGCGCTGACATTCGAAGTAAAGGCCGTCTTTATACCAGGGCTGTTCGGTCATGAATTATCACCGCCCAGCAAACTCAGCAGTTCCTGTTCATTTAGAATCTTGATTCCCAGCTCACGAGCCTTATCTATCTTGGAGCCGGGATCGGAACCGGCCACCACGTATGATGTCTTTTTTGAGATGCTGGAGCTTGCCGATCCGCCCAGTTCTTTGATTTTTACTTCAGCTTCTCCACGGGTGAGGGATTCCAGTTTCCCGGTGAGAACGAAAGTTTGTCCGGCTAACGACGCGGCTTTGGGCTCAGTGATTTCTGTTTCCATTCTGACTCCAGCCTGTCGTAACCGTTCGATGATCTGCTGGTTTTGAGGCTGCCGGAAAAAGGAGATGATGCTCTCGGCGATTCGGGGTCCCACGGAAGAGATGGCGATCAGTTCTTCTTCGGTGGCTGCGGCCAGCTTATCCATGTTTGGGAAACGAGTTGTCAGGAGTTCGGCCGTTTCAGCGCCGACGTGTTCAATCCCCAGCCCGAATATAAGTTTTGCGAAAGGCTGTTCCTTGCTGTTTTCTATGGATTCTAAAATGTTTTCCACGCTTTTTTCAGCCATTTTTTCGAGATTGAGAAGTTGGGCTCGCTTTTCATACAGCGTGTAAAAATCGGAAACATCTTGAATCAATCCGGCTTCAAAAAGGGCGATACAGAGGTTTTCCCCGATTCCTTCAATATCCATTGCTCCGCGTGAGACGAAGTGTTTCAGCTTTTCCAGTGACTGTGCCTTGCACGCCACATTGGTGCATCTGTGTATTGACTCGCCCTCCGTGCGGATTACCTCGGCTCCGCATACCGGGCATTTGGCGGGCATCTCGAAAACCTTCTCCTGTCCTGTACGTTTCCCGGCTACTGGTGCCACAACCTTGGGAATGACATCCCCGGCACGATGCACGATCACCGTATCCCCGATGCGCAAATCACGTTGTTTGATATAATCTTCGTTGTGAAGCGTGGCGTGCTGGACGGTTACGCCGCCTACATTCACGGGCTCAAGAATGGCAACCGGGTTCAGGGTGCCGGTGCGCCCCACGTTGATATCGATATCGATCAATTTCGTGGTGGCCTGTATTGGCGCAAATTTGCAGGCAATGGCCCAGCGCGGGTCACGGGCCACGGCCCCGAGACGATCCTGAAGTTCGAAGCTATTGACTTTTACCACCACGCCGTCGGCCTCGAAAGGCAGGGATTCTCGCTTTCCTTCACAATCCTGACGGTATCGGGCGGCTTCCTCGATGGTTTTAAAAATATCATTATAAGGGCTGATCTTGAATCCGAGTGATTTCAGGTATTCGAGGGTTTCCCAGTGCGTTGCGGGCATTGCCTTCCCTTCGGCCCAGCCGAGAGCATAAATGTAAATATCCAGCGGTCGCTGCGCCGTGACTCTGGGATCGAGTTGCCGCAAAGATCCGGCAGCGGCATTTCTGGGGTTGGCGAACAGGGGCTGGCCTCCTTTGGCCCGCATTTCATTCAAATTTTCAAAACCGCTTTTTGAGAGGAAGACCTCTCCCCTGACCTCGAATCTTGGGGGGGTGTCTTCGGGCAATGAGAGGGGAATACTGCGAACCGTTCGCAAATTCTCGGTAACGTTCTCGCCTCGTGAGCCATCGCCTCTGGTGGCCCCGGTGACCAGCATACCGTCAACATAGGTGAGGGCTACTGCCAGGCCATCCATCTTCAGTTCGCAGACCATCTCGAAGGTTTGCCCATCAAGGAGGTTCAGGGCCCTTTTATGCCAGGCAAACAGTTCTTCATCGGAAAAAGCGTTGCTGAGACTGAGTAGCGGTACCGGGTGATCGACCACTCCAAAAGCTTCGATGGGAGCGGCTCCCACTCGTTGAGTTGGCGAATCCGGGGTGACGAATTGCGGATGTTTTTCTTCCAGCGACGCAAGCTCGCGCATCAACTCATCATACTCAGCATCGCTGATTTGCGGATTGTCGAGCACGTAGTAATGGTGTCCGTGGGTATTGAGTTGCTCGCGGAGATACCGGATTCTTTTTTGAACCTCTTCAATACTTTCCATTTGCTCTGGTTGTTATGGCAAACGCAGGCCGAGATTGTATTTACCTGTTGGCCTAAGTATAGCATGGTTTTCCCTGAGCGTAGCAAGGGTTTTGATTCAATGGATTGGTTGTGCTAGAATAACCGGCGTAGTTTGTAGAAAGGGGTGATTCTCCTCATCTGGAGGGGGAAAGCCGCATGAAATATTAGGAGGGGATCTTTGGGCCAGGATAAAGTTAAATCCGTTCGAGGTCAGGTTCATATAATGCCCGAACGCTGCAAGGGCTGTGGTTTCTGCATTCAGTTTTGCCCGAATCAGGTGCTGGCGGAATCCGATGAAACAAACCAGAAAGGGTATCATTTTCCGTACGTAGCCAAACCTGATGAGTGTATTGCATGCAACCTTTGCGAGGCGATCTGCCCGGATTTTGTCATCAGCGTGACTGCTGATAAAGATAAGGAGGCAGCCAGTGTCTAGTAATGGCCCACTTACAGGTGAGTTTTTCATGAATGGGGATATTGCCTGCGCTGAGGGGGGCATCAGCGCGGGATGCCGTTTTTTTGCCGGTTATCCGATCACGCCGGCGACGGAGGTGGCCGAAAGGATGGCCGAAAGGCTCCCTGAGATTGGCGGAACGTTTATACAGATGGAGGACGAGATTGCCTCGATGGCGGCCATTCTGGGTGGTTCGTGGGGTGGGGCAAAGTCAATGACCTCCACTTCCGGACCGGGATTCAGTCTGATGATGGAAAACCTGGGATTGGGAGCCATGCTGGAAACCCCCTGTGTTCTGGTAAATGTTCAGCGGGCCGGGCCCTCAACCGGTTTGCCCACCGCACCGCAGCAAGGCGATATGATGCAGGCGCGCTGGGGATCGCACGGACTGTATCCGATGATTGCGCTGGCTCCCTGTTCGCCACAGGAGATATTCGATCTGACGATCAAAGCGTTCAATCTTTCTGAAAAATATCGCACTCCGGTTCTAGTCATGGCAGACGAGTCGGTGGGGCACATGAGCGAGAAGGTTGTTATTCCTCCGCCGGAGGAGATTGAACTGGTTTCCCGAAAGAAGCCGACGGCACCTCCGGGGGAATATATACCCTACAAACCTGATGATGACCTGGTTCCTCCGATGGGTCTTACCGGAGAAGGGTACTACTTCCATGTCACCGGTCTCACGCACGATGAGAGGGGATACCCGGACATGAGCGCCGATGCTCAGGAAAGGCTGATTCGGAGACTAATCAACAAAATCGAACTTAATAAGAACGATATTATCGAAGTTGAAGAGGATCAGATAGAGGGCGCTGATGTGGTGGTATGCTCGTACGGCATCTCGGCCCGGGTGGCGCTTCTGGCTATCAAGTCGGCTAGGGAAGAGGGGATAAAAGTGGGGATGCTGCGGCTCGTTACGGTGTGGCCCTTCCCCGATCAGAGAATTCGTGAGGTGGCCACTAAAATAAAGGCATTTGTGGTTCCGGAACTGAACAATGGGCAAATTGCGCTTGAAGTTGAACGATGCGCTGGCGGAGCCGCCGAGACGGTTCTGGTCGGGCACATGGGCGGCGCGGTTCACGATCCACAGGTAATTCTTGAAGCTATCAGGAAGGCTGCAAAATGAATCAAAAAAAGAACGAAATTTCTGCCCTCAGTCTGTTAAGAGAAGAGCGCATGCCTCATATTTGGTGTCCGGGATGCGGGCTCGGCACTGTTTTGAATGCTTTTTTGAATGCGTTGATCAAAAGCGAACTGCCTCTGGAAAAGATGGCGGTGGTTTCAGGCATTGGCTGCACCGGTCGGACGGCAGGCTATGTGAAGCTGGATTCCTTCCATACCACTCATGGCCGGGCCATTCCTTTTGCTACGGGACTGAAGCTGGCCAATCCGGAACTTAATGTTGTGGTGGTCAGTGGAGATGGCGACCTTGCCTCTATTGGGGGGAATCATCTTATCCATGCCGCCCGCCGAAATATGGATATAACTATAATCTGCGTGAATAACTTCAACTACGGAATGACGGGTGGACAGGTAGCGCCCACTACGCCGCTTACCGCTCGTACGTCAACCTCTCCCTATGGCTGTTCCGAGCCTCCTTTCAGTTTGCCCAGTCTGGTAGCAGCTGCCGGAGGAGCTTATGTGGCTCGCTGGACAGCAATGCATGTTCGGCAGATGACAAAGGCTTTCGTGGAAGCCATGCTTAAACCGGGATTCAGCTTTGTAGAAGTGATTTCTCCCTGTCCTACTCAGTATGGAAGGAAAAACCAGCAGGCGACCGGGCTTGCCCAGATGAATTACTATCGCGATAACAGCGTCATTAAGCACGGTGCGGACCCTCAGGATGTGAGTATTGAATTCAATGGCACTATTACTGTAGGTAAGTTCGTTGATATCGAACGCCCCACTTTCTCTGATCTCCGGGAAGAAATAGTCGGTGCGAAATTTAATCCTGAGTCGAAGGCATAAAAAAACA
>Ga0180432_10011148_pt1 | contig 10641 bp, 6 predicted proteins | sample SS_ome_10_FD_132414 | JGI IMG/M metagenome (GOLD analysis project Ga0180432, IMG submission 132414) | Hypersaline lake sediment archaeal communities from the Salton Sea, California, USA - SS_1_MS_2 metaG | ecosystem: Environmental > Aquatic > Non-marine Saline and Alkaline > Hypersaline >...
GGGAGGAGCACCGCCTCCCGGTGGAGGCGACGAGGAGCCGCCCGGGCCGGAAATGCCGTATTCGCGCAAGACCCTTCGGGTGGAAACCGATCGTGTGGATAACATCATGAATTTGGTGGGAGAGCTGGTCGTCAATCGCGCAAGCTTTTCCCAGCTGGTGAACAACTTCAGGGAGGTGTATCGGGAAATTCTCGATCTGAAGAAGCTCGACAAGCAGGAGATGACCGTCCTTCGGCAGCTTGCCCTTGAATTTGAGGAATCCACCACGGAGCTGAGCCGCGTTTCCAATGAGCTCCAGGAAGGAGTCATGCGGGTCCGGATGGTCAGTATAAACCAGCTCTTCGCCCGGTTCCCCCGGATGGTCCGGGACCTGGCGAATAAGATGGGAAAGGATGTGAATCTGGTTATCACCGGCAAGGAGACCGAGCTGGATAAATCGGTCATCGAGGAAATCGGCGATCCGCTCATACACATCATCAGAAATTCCATCGACCACGGTCTGGAGCCTCCCACGGAGCGGAAAAAGAAGGGAAAACCCGAACAGGGAACGCTGAGTATCTCTGCGTATCACCAGGGGAACCAGGTCATCATCGAGGTTACCGACGATGGACGGGGAATGGGTTTTGATAAGATCAAAGAGCGCATGGAGTCCTCGGGAGAGTTTTCCGCCCTGGAGACGGCGCGATTGACCGAAAGGGACATGATAAACTACCTGTTCAAACCGGGTGTCTCCATGGCCGAGAAGGTCAGTCATGTCTCGGGTCGGGGCGTCGGCCTGGATATCGTGAAAAGAAATATCGACAAGCTCAAGGGGAGTATCGAGGTTGTCACGGAATTGGATAAGGGCTCATCCTTTATCATCAAACTGCCCCTGACCCTGGCGATCATCCAGGCGTTGATCGTTGAGATATATCAGCGGGTGTTTTCGATACCGCTGTCATCGGTGATTGAGACGGTTCAGGTCCATCTGGATGAGATTGACACCATCGAGGGGCACCAGGTGCTCAGGATACGGGACAAGGTACTGCCGCTGTTGCAGCTTTCGGAAATATTTCGCATGAATAACGGCTGGGAGGGAGAAAATGACACAAAAGAGAAGGTTTTTGTGGTAGTATTGAGCGCCGAGGGAAGAGAAGTGGGGCTCATGGTGGAAAGGCTCCTGGGTGAGGAAGATATCGTCATCAAGTCCCTGGAGGAATACCTGGCGGGCACCAGGGGGGTATCCGGTGCGTCGATCATGGGCGACGGAACGATATCTCTCATCATTGACGTGATAGAGCTGGTGAATCTGGCCATCGCCAAGGAGCGGGATCTCAGGAAAAAACAGGCCGAGCGAAGATATCAAAAGCGGTCGAAGAAGAGCGAGGTCGTAACGGAGAACGATACACCTCCTGTTTCCTGATAGTGAGAACATGACTGGTTGTAGGGAGCTGCCACGTGGCGGGTCAAAAGATAAAAACACTCATTGTCGATGATTCACCGGTCATCCGGCGCGCCGTCACGAACGTCCTCGAAGAAGAGAGCGACATCGAGGTGGTGGGGGTTGCCGTCGACGGCGAGGATGCGATACAGAAGTATCTCGACCTGAAGCCGGATGTGGTGACGATGGACGTTATCATGCCCCGGATGGACGGGCTCTCCGCCCTGAAGGTGCTGGCCCGGGAACATAAGGTTCCGGTCATCATGCTCAGCGGTGTAACGAACGAGGGGGCGAATATCACCTTTCGCGCACTGGAAATGGGGGCCGTGGATTTCATCCCGAAGCCGAAGAAGGGATCCATGATCCTCAATTTCAAGTTCCTCAAGCAAGAGCTGACGGCGAAGATACGGGCCGCGTATGAAGTGAACATGGACCAGTACCTGACGATCAGCCCGGAAATTGCAGACGAAAAGGCGAGGAGAGCGGGGAAAAATATCCGGGCGGTCAGGAAGAAGCCGGACGGTTATACCCGTGAGGAGCTGGCCCGTCTGGCGGAAAATAAAATAGTGGTCATCGGCGCGTCGACGGGGGGGCCGAAGGCTTTGGAATTCATCCTGGGAAAGCTTCCGCCGACCTTCCCGGCGGGGATTATCATCGCCCAGCACATGCCCAGGTTTTTCACCCGGTTTTTCGCCGAGCGTCTGGGCAGGGTTACGTCCCTGGAGGTTTCCGAGGCGAAGAACGGCGATGTCATCGAGGGCGGAAAGGTGTTGGTCACGCCGGGCAATCACAACGTCAAGATCGTCAAGCCCTTTCTTGCGCCTCAGGTTGAGCTCGAAAAAGTGGATGAAGAGGAAAAAACCGCCACCCCCTCCATCGATACGCTCTTTTATTCGGCGGCCGCGACCTTCGGGGAAAACACGATCGGCATCATCCTCACCGGCATGGGGCGGGACGGCTCCAGGGGGCTTAAGGCCATCAAGATGATGGGCGGTCAGACAATCGCCCAGGATGAAAGCACCTCCCTGGTCTTCGGGATGCCGAAATCCGCCATCGAAAATGGTGTTGTGGATTCGGTATTGTCCATCAACCATATTCCGGCGATGATCCAAAACGTGACGAAGAAGACCTGATATATAGTTTGAGATAAGAGGGTGCTGTTTCATGAGTCATGTGATTACCATTGCCAGCCAAAAAGGCGGGGTGGGGAAAACCACAACGGCGGTTAACCTCGGTGCTTCCCTGGGTGTGATTGAGCGACGGACACTGGTCATCGGCCTCGATCCCCAGTGCGGGCTCTGGCTCAGTTTCGGGAGGCGCAGGGAGGATTTGCGGGGAGGGTTTTATGATGTTGTGATGAACGGAATGAGTCCTCGTAGGATGATTCATGGAACGGAAATCGAATACCTCGATTTCGCTCCGTCGAATATCTGGAGCAACGAGGAGGAGACCGCGTACCTCAATACGATCAATGAAAACATCCTGATGGTCAAGGGCATCATCGACGGGATAAAGGATAATTATGATTATGTGCTCATCGATTGTCCTCCATCCCTGGGGGCGATTACCGTGGCGGGGATGTCGGCGGCGGACTATCTCATCGTCCCGGTCCAGAGTGAATTTTACGCCCTCAAGACGATCGGGCGATTGATAAAGGCCGCCCGGGTGGTGGGAAAGAAATTCAACCCGAATCTGAAGCTCCTGGGTTTTCTTTTGACGATGGTGGATATGCGTACCGCCGCATCCCGGGAGGTGGCCGAGGACCTGAGAGCCGACCTCAAGGGAAAGGTCTTCGATGTCTATATCCCCAGAAACGTCCGTCTGTCGGAAGTGCCGAAAATCGGGAAGCCCGCGATTCTATTCGATATCAGCAGCGCCGGCGTCAAGTCGTACCTGGAGCTTGCAGAAGAGATCATACAAAAGGTGGAATGACGGGCGTACCGCCGATACGAAGGCGGGGAAGAAGAGGGAGGGATATGTTGGGGGGGGATGCCATTGAGTGCAGAGGCGCAAAAAAACGGAGCCGAAAAGGGCTCCGTTTTTTATTTCCCGATGTGGTGATATCGGTTTCCTCGATCGGATGAGGTCGGCCGATCCCTTTCTCAGCGCCGGTCGTCATGTCTCCATGTGTACCGGCAGTGTGAAGGTCACGGTGGTCCCCTTTTTTTCCTTGCTCTCTGTAGAGATGTTCCCTCCGTTGGCCTCGACAAGATTTTTGACGATCGTCAGACCGATCCCCATGCCCCTGGAGCGGGTGGTGAACAGCGGATCGTAGATCTTCCCCATATTCCTGGCGGGGATTCCTTCGCCGTCATCAGTGATAGAGATGGAGAGAAAATCGTGCAGGGCCTTGGCCTGGATGGTTACGGATATCTTTCCCTCTCCATTACCGGACTGATAGGCGTTCTGCAATAGGTTATAGAGCACCTGGGCCACTTGAGTGGAGGAGGCGTATGCCGAGGGGAGGTCCGAGGGGAACCTGGTGGCCACGGTGACGCTTTTCGGCGGGGGCCTGCGCTTCAGGACGACGGCGACCAGGTCCGGTATCGGTACCACCTGTCTCTCCGAGACTTTTGCCCGGGAAAAATAGAGAAGGTCGAGCATCACCCGCTCGGCCTTTCGTATCTCCTCGGCCATCATATCGAGATTCTTCGCCGTCTCCTCATCGTTGTCCGCGACATTTTTTTTCAGGGTGGAAATCGATTTTGATATCCTGTCCAGGGGATGTCGCAACTCGTACCCGACGCCGCTGGCCATCTGCCGCAATACTGAAAGCTTCGTCTTCTTGACCATTTCCTCCGGCGCCTGGTGCAGCTCCTTGGTCAGCTGGCTCAGCATCATCTCCAGGTGTTGCGAATAGTCCTTGAGTTTCTCCGATTCCCGTACCTTCGGGGTGATGTCTCTTTGCACCTGTACCAGGGCGGTGGAGGTCCCGTTTTTTTCGACAATGGGTGTCAGGGTGATTTCGAAATAGGTATTAGTTGTTTCATCATGGACTTCTATCGTTTTGTCCCTCCCGTAACGAACCACGTCCTCATAGGGAAGGTTGAACGATTCGCGGCCGGCGGCCTTGAGAAGGGCATCAAAACTTTTCCCGACGAGATTTTTCGGCTCGGAATCATAATATCGAGCGAACGCCTCATTGACCTTGAGGATCTTCAGCTTTTCATCGATAATACAGATAAGATCGCTCAGGGAATCGAAGCCGGCGCGCCATTCATTCGATGCCTTCAGATGCATGACCTCACGCTTTTTCATGTGGGTCACATCCTTCTGAATGATGACGTGGCCCGAAATCGTTTTTCTGTCCTCATTGATGGGCGATATCGAAAGCTCGAAGTAAGTATCCAGCTTCGGCTCAAACCAGTCAATGACGTGAGGTGCGGTGGTTGCTTTTATCTCGTCCACCGGAAATGTCGTGTCCGTTCCGATGGACTGGATGAGAAGGTCATAGTAGTTTTCTCCCACCAGGTCCCGGGGGAGCTTACCGAACGATGCCGCGAATGCGTTGTTTCCCTTTATGATGTTCAATCCGGTATCCACGATGGATATCATGTCACCGATTGAATCGAAGGTGGCGCGCCATTCGTCCGAGGCCCTCTTGAGTATCTCCTCGTGCTTGATGTCTTGGGAAATATCTTGTTTGACCTCGATGATGCCCTCGATTTCATCATCGTCTGTGAGAATCGGGTAGCCGCGAACCCGCCAGACGGTGCCGTCCGCCGAGTGAATGTTTCCTTCCTGGGGTTTCTTGGTTTTTATCACCCTCTGGATGGGGCATCCCTCACAGACGTCGAGGTTTTTCATGAGGATGTGGTAGCAGCGATGACCGATGATATCCGCGGGCTTCCCGCCGGTGAGCCTGCCTGCGGCGATGTTGCCCCAGCGAATCTTCATCTCGGTATCGAGAGAGAGGACCACGTCCGAAATATTGTTGAGAATCTGCTGCTCACCGGGTTCCGGGGCAATGGTCTTGGAGCGCTTCTCATCCGTTGTTTGTTTTTCCATCCCTGCCAATCACCAAAGGATCGTCACATATCATTTTAAATATCAATTTAGTGTAGCATAATGGACTTCGAAATTAAAGTATAACATGTATATTCCGCCCCGGATATAAATTTTTCAGACCCCGGTGTCATCAACCGCCCCGGAGAGCATCACAGAAGTGACCGAACCATGCCGAGGAGGATCTCGATGGAAAACGGTTTCCCTATAAACTCGATCTTCCCAATTTGCAACAGGTGCTCGTAGCTTTCCTTTTCGCTGTAGCCGCTGGAGAGGATCACCCGTGCCTCGGGATTGAGCGAGAGGATGCGCCTCAGTAGTTCATCTCCTCTGAGGTTCGGCATGATAATGTCAAGGATCACAAGATCGATATCATCGATGTTTTCCTCGTACAGCGTAAGACCATCCGTGCTGACATGAGTCCCCAGCACCGTATACCCCGCATTGCTCAAGATATGGGTGAGCATGGAGACGATATCGACTTCGTCATCCACAACCAGAATCGTTTCCGAACCTCCCTGCCATGAGGGGGTCGGGCGTTTAACGGGTTTTTCCGACTGTTCTGTTGCGGGGAAATAGACCTCGATTGATGTGCCGATGTGCTGTGCGCTTTCTACGTGAATGTATCCGCCATGACTCTTCACGATGCCATACACAACACTCATCCCCAAGCCGGCTCCACCCTGTTTCCCCTTTGTGGTGAAATAGGGCTCAAATATCTTGGCCAGCGTTTCCTTGTTCATCCCCGTTCCCGAGTCGTTGACGGTCAATCGTACATATTCTCCCGGTTTGAGGACAAACTCCTTCATCTGCTTCGGCGTATCGGTGATGAACGAATCGGTCTTGATGGTGAGGTTTCCACCGTCGGGCATGGCGTCCCGGGCGTTGATGACCAGGTTCATCAACACCTGGTGTATCTGGGATTCGTCCCCCCTGATGTTTTTCACGTCTTTTTGGATATCCAGAGAACAGATGATGGACGGGTCGAAGCGCTTGATTGTCAGCTCGCATACCTCGCTGAGGATTCTGTTGAGATTTAGCGGCTTGATGCTGATGTTTCCCTTTCGAGAGTAGGCTAAAAGCTGGGATGTCAATTCCGAGGCTCGGACCGCCGATTCCTCGATAACCGACAATCCCTTGCAGAAGGTGTCTCCCGGAGACGCCATCGATTTGAGATAGGAGGCGAATCCGAGAATGGACGCCAGGATGTTGTTGAAATCGTGGGCGATGCCCCCGGCCAGGGTCCCGATGGCTTCCATCTTCTGGGCTTCCAGAAGCTGTTCCTCAAGGCGTTTTCTTTCGGTGATATCCCTGGCGATGCCGGAAAAGCCGGTGGGTTGTCCGCCAGCGTCCATCAGCAGGGTGACGGAAACCTCAACAAACCGTTTTTCCTTGTCTTTTCTGATGAGTTCCCAGTCGAACGCCTTGACCGTTTGTCGGGTGTGGTAGACCTGATTGAAGGTCTCAAAGACCTTTCTCGCCGTTTCGGCGCTCATGAACGTCTGGTTGTTCATCCCCATCATCTCATCCGGGGAATACCCGAGGATGTCGGACATGGAATCGTTGAAGAAGGTGAAATTTCCCTTGAGATCCACCTCATAGTATCCATCGTTGATGTTCTCAAGTATCGTTCGATATTTCTCTTCACTCTGTGTGAGGGTTTCCAGGGCTTCCCGATCGCCGGTCACGTCTCGCTGGACTCCCATGTAGGCAATCGCATCGCCGGCATCGTTCGTGATGGGGGTTATCCTCATTTCGCAGAGGAATTCCGAGCCGTCTTTTCTTCTGTTTCGGACGTTCCCGGACCATTCATGACCGGCTTCAAGGTTATCATATATCTGCTGCTGGATGACGTCGCTGAGGGGCTCCGCGTTGAAAAGAGCGGGATTTTTCCCTAAAAGCTCCGATTCTGAATAACCGAAGAGCCTTTCTGTTGCCCGATTGACGTGTATGATGGTGAATCGGGTATCCGTAATGATGATGGAGTCGCTGATGCGTCGGGTGGTTTTTCTCAACAGGTCAAGCAGCGGATCGATGGCCATATAATCGGTCACATTCGGGTTTTCTCCATCAGAAGAATCTGGAGGGATGTCCGTACCCAACAGGACGGCAGCCGCTCCCGATTGATGATCACCCGAAACGGGGGCGACGTGCCACGCCACCGTCCGGAGACCGCCGTCTTCCGTCTCTATCGGGGTTTGTATGGTTGTGGCTGCATTTTCGGCGAGGGTGGTTTTAAGCAGCTCCCAGGCGGTGGCTGAAATCAGATCGGGGTGGATATCTTTACCGACGGGGGACGTGTCTTTTCTGGAGAAGAGCTCGATACACGATTGATTTGCGTCGACGAGGATACCATCGGTGTTCAGTGCAGCAAAGAGCAGTCCTGTATCATCGGCGAATTTAGACAGGACTGAAAGAATATCTCCGAGGCCGCATGACGTATCGGTTGAGGTCTTGGTTTGATCATTTTTCATGGCATGATCGGGACGCTTCAGTATTCATCGAGCATGATATCAAGAATCAGTGTTTGATGAGATACATTTCAGAGTAATCTCTATTCCTTCCAAGTAACGGAGTGATTGATTCTATTTAGTGTATCATTTTTCTGATGGATTCAAAATGCGGTTTCAATTATAACACATAAAAATCACATAAAACACACAAATTTTATACAAAATCTTTACAAAATTATAAATAGTCTCAGATGTATCTGCGTACTGATGTGTATATTCCCCCATGAAAGGGACACGGGTGTCGCCGGGAGGCGGATCGTGGGTGCCGAATATAATCGGGAGCGGGGATGGTGATATAAAAACGGTCAATCGTGGGCGGGTGGATCGGGGTGTGTATCGGGCGGTGACGGCGACGTGTCCTCGATCCAGGGAGAACGGGCGCTGTTTCCTCGCCGTATACAACGGGAGATCATGGTGGAAAAATAAATGAATATAATTCATTTATTTCTTGACATTCCTGTGAGATTTCCGTATAAAATAAGTGAATGCTATTCATTTGTGCCATATGATGAAAGTTCCCCTGAGGGCGAGGAAAGAAAAAGACAAACAGCAACGGCGGCTCATGCTGTTGGACGCCGCCCGGGAGCTGTTCATGCGCCACGGCTATCACGGCACCACCATCGAGATGATTACGGAAAGGGCCGGCGTCGGCACCGGCACGTTTTACCTCTATTTCTCCGCGAAAAGCGAGCTCTACAAGTCCTTCCAGGACGAGGGGATCGATATCCTGACGGGGATGATTACAGCGGCGATTTCCGACCGCTCCCTTCGCACTTCTGAAAAAATAATCGCAGCCGCCCGGGCCTACGTGGACTTCTACCACTTTCACAAGGAATACTTCGACTTCATCGCCCTGATGGTGCTGGAGGGTCAGGACGAGCTCCGGGAGCAGGAGAGCGAGATCGCCCGGATCATAGATGAAAAGACCCTGGGAATTTTGAGGCTCATCGAGGGCATCTTCATCGAAGGCATTGAAAAAGGGGAGTGCCGGGAGATGGATCCCATGGCGGCGGGGATGGTCTTCTGGGCGATGATCGACGGGATGATCGTGATGAAGGAGCGGGACAATCTGCGGGTGCCGGGGATGGACCTGGACGGCATGATCCAGGCGGGGCTTTCCACCCTGTTCGCCGGGGTGTTGACGGACCCGCCCCGGGAGACGACGGCGCACCTCGACGCCGGCGAATGGAGAGAGACCTAAAACGTGGAGCATTCTTTACCATCCGGGAGGATCCGACCGCGTTGGGATAATCGGAATAAACCATCAACCTATTTTTCGGTGGAATCATGAAAGACACACACACTGCCCAGACCCTGACCGTCGGGCAAAAGCTCGGCTACGGCGCAGGCGACTTTGCGTTCAACCTGGCCTACCAGACGACGGCGCTCTATCTGCTCATCTTCTTTACCGATACGTTTCTGATAAACGCGGCGGCGGCGGGAACGATCATGTTGGTTTCCAAGCTGTGGGACGCGGTCAGCGATCCGATGATGGGCTACGTCACCGATCGGACGAAAAGCCGCTGGGGGAGCAAGCGTCCCTATCTCCTCTTCGCCGCCGTTCCCCTGGGACTGGCGGTGGCGGCGCTCTTTTACGGCCCGGATATCGAAAGCCACACCCTCCGGGTGGTCTACGCCCTGGTGGTGTTCGTGTTTTTCTGTACCATCATCACCATCAATAACGTCCCCTACAGCGCCCTGACCGCGAACCTGACCCGGGATACCGACGAGCGCTCGGTGCTGACCGGGTATCGCATGTCCTTTGCGATCTTCGGCGCACTGATCGCCGCCGGGGCGACGCTTCCCCTGGTGGGAGTGTTCGGGGGTGGAGACAAGCTGGTAGGCTATCGCATGACGGGGATTCTCTACGGCGCCCTCGTGGCGCTGGTGATTCTCATTACCTTTGCAAGCGTCCGGGAGCGAAGAGAGATATCCGCAAACGAGCATGTAACCATTAAGGAGAGCCTGAAGGTCATCTGGAGCAACAAGCCGATGATCATCCTCTTCTTCGGCACGTCCATCAACCTCACGGCGGTGCTCATCACCGCGGCGGTGGTCAATTACTTCTTCAAGTACAATCTCAATAACGAAGATCTCATCCCCGTGGCGTTTCTCTGCCTGTTTGTGACGGCCATCCTCTTCATGCCGCTGGCTGTCCACCTGACAAAAAAGATCGGCAAGAAGCTCACCTACAACCTGGGAATGTTGAGCTTCGCTTGCGTGCTGGTGTTGCTGTTCTTCTTCGGTGAAATCAATGTCTATCTGACGCTGTTCCTGTTCTTCCTGGGCGCCTTCGGCATGTCGACCAACTGGCTGTGTCCCTGGGCGATGGTGCCGGACACGGTGGAATACTCCGAGTGGAAAGAGGGTGTCCGCCGGGAGGGGGTCATCTACGGGGCGTTTTTCTTCGGCCAGAAGTATCCCGCGGCCCTGGCGATGTTCATCTCGGGGATCGTTCTTGATTTCGTGGGATACATCCCCAACATAGAGCAGACGCCCCAATCGCTTATGGGCATCAGGGTGCTGTTGACCCTCATTCCCGCGGCCTTGCTCGTGATCGGAAGCATCTTCATCTCCCGGTTTCCCATAAATGCGGACATACACAAGGAAATGATCCGGGATATCGAAGCCCGCGCCGATAAATCATGATGCCCGGGTCGTCCGTGGACCATCGAGGATCTTTCGGACGACGGTGTCTGAGAA
>Ga0180432_10011149_pt1 | contig 10641 bp, 11 predicted proteins | sample SS_ome_10_FD_132414 | JGI IMG/M metagenome (GOLD analysis project Ga0180432, IMG submission 132414) | Hypersaline lake sediment archaeal communities from the Salton Sea, California, USA - SS_1_MS_2 metaG | ecosystem: Environmental > Aquatic > Non-marine Saline and Alkaline > Hypersaline >...
CCCAGAAGGGCGTCGAATTCGGAGTAAGACGGTTTCCGGATTTGGAAAATCCCGATAACGGGGAAATTCGAAGGACATCCCGCCGGCCGTTCCGGCACTGTTTTATTCCAAAGACCGTTCCTCGGTTATCACGGGGTGCCCAGGAAAAAAGGTATGTTGTCCGGGTTGAGCTTCCAGTCGAACCTCCGTATCTCGAAGTGGAGGTGCGGGCCCGTTGATCGACCCGTGTTTCCCACCGTTCCGATGATCTGCCCGGACTCCACCGCTTCTGCCGCTTCCACGCCGATCGACGCGAGGTGCGCGTAGAGGGTGTGATACCCGAGCTCATGCTCTATGACCACGAGGTTGCCGTAGTCCCCGGATTCCCCGGCGAAAACAACGCTTCCCCGCCTCGCGGCGTGCACCCTGGTCTTTTCCCGGGCCGCGATGTCGATGCCGCCGTGAAAGGCCTCCCTGTTTACAAAGGGATCGGCCCTGGTCCCGAATTTCGATGATTCCGAACCGATGAGGGGCGCGTAAAAAACCACTCCGGTGAGGTAGGTGCGTTCGAGAAATGAGAGGCGCGTTTCCGGGAGGAAGAAAAGCTCCCCGCCGGGGGAAACGGGGTCCTCGACGATGAGAACCTCTTCCGGCGGTACGGAGTAACGGTCCGCCAGGACCTGAATGTCGGATCCCTCCTTCTCGAAGAAGAGGCCCAGCGTGTCGGACAGATAAACCGTTACTCCTTCGCCGAGCATGCCGATGAAATCCACCCTGTTGAGCGTGGCTATGGTGTCGATATTCAGGCTCGACCGGGCTATCAGCGTCCAGATATCCTCTCCCTGCTTCAGCATGTAGCTGTATATAACGGGATTGTCGTAGATGCTCTTCCGTTCATGCTTCAAAATCCTGTTTTTCGACGCCACGGTCCCCCGGTAGAGCTCGAGGAAAACCTCGTCCGTCAGGACAAGGTCCGTTATACGGGTGTTTTGGGCCGCAAGGGGGCCGGGAAGCGCCGCAGCGAACGTTATACAGACCAGGAGAATTGGGTGGAAGAAGGGTTTTTTCATGAATATATTATACCGGGTACTTAATTCCGTCACAATGGTATTCGGTGAAGCAGGGAGGAGGTCCATGCGTCCAAGCGTGTTTTTTCTGCCCCTCGATAACGGCGAAGACCCGTCGAGTATCGCCAAAAAGACCAAAAAACTGTTCGACCGCGCGGATGCGTCGATGGGACTGGGCAGGGGCGATTTCGTGGCCGTGAAAACGCACTTCGGCGAGCAGGGAAACACGACCTTCCTGCACCCCCTTATCGTAAAGGCGGTCGGGGACAAGCTGCGGAATACGGGGGCTTCGGTTTTTCTCACCGAGACCTCGACCCTGTACAGGGGGCGCAGGGCGAATGCGGTGGACCACGCTGCAATCGCCTGGGAGCACGGGTTCGGGTATGATAAAACCGGCATGCCTCTCGTTATGGCGGACGGACTTTTGGGGGACGCAGAGATTCCCGTAGAGGTGGAGGGGACCCATTTCAGCACGGTTCACATCGCGCGTGAGATATCGCGTGTTCAGGGTCTCATGGTGCTTTCCCATTTCAAGGGTCATGTGGCCATGGGCGTCGGAGGTTCGCTGAAGAACGTCGGTATGGGGCTCGCTTCGCGCAGGGGAAAGAGAAAGCAGCATTCGGTGATGAATCCCCGGATAAACGGGAGCGCGTGTACCGGGTGCGGTCTATGCGTTTCATGGTGCCCGCGTGATGCGATCGTCCTGGTCGGGGGGAAGGCCCGGATAGACGAGAAAAAGTGTATCGGATGCGGCGAATGCCTCGCGGTCTGCCGGTTCGGGGCCGTGCAGTTCGACTGGAGACGCGAGAGCAGGGCTCTGCAGGAGATGTGCGTGGAGCATGCGGCCGGTGTTTTGAAAGCCGTAAAGGGGAAGGCCTTTTTCTTCAATTTTCTGATCAACATCACGCAGAACTGCGACTGCATGAACGGCGGTGCTCGTGTCGCAGAGGATATCGGCGTTCTCGCGAGCGGTGACATCGTCGCGCTCGAGAAGGCATCCTTTGATATATTCAAAGAAAAAAGCGGTAAGAGTCCCCGTTCCGCCTTCTTTCCCAATGTGAATCCCGTATATCAGATCGAGCATGCGGCCCGGCTCGGGCTCGGCAGCATGGACTATGAAATCGTGCAGGTTTGACTCCGAAACGCGGATGCACCCACAATGGAGTTGACAAAGCCGTGTACGGTCAATACACTGATTTAACCGCGATGGTAATGAGCGAGGAGGAGAGTAGTGATCAGCGCAAACGATTTACGGCGGGGCATGATGATAAAGCTGGAAGGCGAGCTGTGGAGCGTTCTGACCTATCAGCACGTCAAACCGGGAAAAGGTCCCGCATTCGTAAAAACTAAGATAAGGAACGTCAGGAAAAACAGCACGGTTGAAAAAACCCTTCGTCCCGATGAGAAGATCGAGGATATCTACATCGACAGGAGAAAGATGCAGTTTCTCTACAACGACGGAAGCAGCTCCGTTTTCATGGATCTCGAGAATTACGAGCAGGAGAGCGTGCCCGATGAGCTCATCAAGGATGATCTCGCCTTTCTGAAGGAGGGGCTCGAGGTGGACGTAAGCTTTTATGAGGATTCCATTATCGGGCTCGACGTTCCCACGTTCGTCGAGCTGAAGGTGGTTCACACCGAGCCCGGACTCAGGGGAGATACGGCGACCGCGACATACAAACCCTCGGAGGTTGAAACAGGCGCGAATATTCAGGTGCCGCTCTTTATTAATGTCGGGGATGTCATCAAAGTGGACACGAGGTCCGGGGAGTATATTGAAAGAGTATAAGGGACGGACAGCCTTCAATAATACGCTCCATGGATGAACCGCTTTGAAGAACAGAGGGCGCAGCAAGAAACAGGGAATCAAATTATTCAGGAAAAAACGATACCGGGAAGCGGTGTCTCTCCTCGAGAAGGCGCTGTCCGAAAACGGGAAAGACCCCGACATCCACCTCTATCTCGGGTACGCCTCCATTCTGACAGGCGACTGGGAAGGCGCGCGGCGTTACTTCAGGAGCGGATTGGAGCTCAGCGAGAACCACCTGGAGCTGATGAAGGGGCTCGCGTACCTCTATCTCAGGGACGAGCGGGTTGAGGACGCTATAAGTCTCTGGGGCGAAATTCTGGAAAACCGCCCCCGGGAACGCAACATCAGGCGTTCGCTTCAGCTCCTCCGGGAATCGGAGGACGTTCGGACATTTGCGCAGAAACTCAAGCCCGAGGATTACCTGACGATCCGCGCCCCCCTTTCCGAGCGGCTGAAACCCTACAGAACCGGCCTTTTGATAGCCGCGGGAATCATAATCGTTCTGGCCGTTTTTTTCCTGACCCCGCTCAACAGGAAGGTCTTGCAGAGGTTCCGTCCTGATATGGCGGAGCTGGAGGAAATAACGCTGCCGCCGGATCAAATAACGGTCGCCGGGGATGCGCGCTACTCGCTGAGCGAAGATGCGGTCAGGTCGGAGTTTGTCCGGATCAAGAAGTATATCTACCGGAACAAGGTGAATACCGCAATCATAGCGCTGAACCGGGTTATGCTCTCGAACGCCTCGCCCCTCGTAAAGGAAAGATTCAAAATACTCTACGAGTTTATCGGTCCCGCGGATCCTCTCTCGCTTGATTCGAACCCGGACTTCAGCAGTGTCATGAAGGAACCCGATCTTTACCTCGGCGCGTATGTTCTCTGGACGGGCAAGATAGCGGGCCTTGAAAAGGAAGGCGAACGAATAACGTTCGATCTGCTCGTCAACTACGAGAACGAGGACACGATAGAGGGAATAGCGGAAGTCGGGATAGAGGGCGTTTTTCACCTGGCCAATCGCGGGAACGTCGAGGTTTTCGGTACCTGTGGAAGGCTCGAGGGAGAGAAGGGCAGGCTCAAGATCCGTGGTATTTTTATCCGGGACCTTGGGCCCTAAGAGGGGCCTTGGGCCCTAACAGGGTCCTTGGGCCGGGAGGCATCCCTAAAACAGCTTGACCCGGGTTATGCCTGAGTGTATGCTTTTGCATTCCAAGAGGTCTGTATGAAGACATACGAAGAGATAAATAACAGGATCGCTTCCAAAAAAGCCGTTGTAATGACGGCCGAAGAGATCATCGATTACGCGGATAAAAAGGGCGTTGAAAAGGCCGCCGCCGACGTGGACGTGGTGACCACGGCCACTTTCGGACCGATGTGTTCTTCCGGCTGTTTCATCAACTTCGGGCACTCCAAGCCGAAAATCAGGATGACGGAAGCCTGGATCGAAGACGTTCCCGTTTACTGCGGCATAGCCGCCGTGGACGTTTACCTGGGCGCTACCGAGCTCAGATACAACGACCCCGCAAATGTGGATTATCCAGGTGAATTCCGGTTCGGCGGCGGCCATGTCATCGAGAAACTCGTTGCGGGTGAAAAGCTTCAGCTTTTCGGGCTCTCCTACGGCACCGACGATTATCCCCGCAGGGAGATACGAACCTACTTCTCCATAGGGGACCTGAACCAGGCCATAATGGTCAATCCGAGGAACTGCTATCAGAATTATAACGTGGCGATCAACACCTCCGACCGCCCTATATACACCTATCTCGGAAATCTCAGGCCAGGCATGAAAAACGCGACGTACTGCTCGGCGGGACAGCTCTCACCGCTCCTCAATGATCCCTTCTACAGAACAATCGGTATCGGAACGAAGGTGTGGCTCGGAGGCGCGCACGGTCACGTTTATGCGGAAGGGACGCAGCACGCGCCCGACGCGGAGCGCGAACCTTCGGGCGTACCCAGTGAAGGAGCGGGAACGCTCGCACTCACCGGAGATATGAAGGAAATGGATCCGAAGTACGTTCGCGGACTGAGCCTGACCGGGTACGGTGTTTCACTCGCGCTCGGAGTCGGCATTCCCATACCGGTTCTCGACGAAGAGATACTCAAAATGACAACGGTCCGGGACAGTGAGATATTCGCGCCGGTGATCGATTACAGCAGTGATTACCCCGACAGGACGGGTAAGATACTCTGCAAGGCCAGCTACGAGGAGCTGAAGGGTGGAAAGATCACGGTAAAGGGAAAAACGGTTGTAACAGGTTCGCTCTCGTCTTATGCGATGGCGCTCGATATCGCCCGGATTCTGCAGGACGAGATATCAAGGGGTGATTTCATGCTGGCACAGCCGTCACGGCTGCTCAACAGGAAACGGTCCATGAAAACACTCGATATAAGGAAGTCCTGATGGTCACCAAGAAGTTTCTCCTCTACTTTCCGGCGAGCGAGACCGAAAAACCCATAGTCTATCACCTCGTCAAGGACTACAATCTCATCATCAATATTTTTCGTGCCAAGGTCACCCCCGAGGAGGAGGGTTATCTCGTCCTGGATGTTACCGGCGAGGAGGAGAATATCGAGCAGGGCCTCAATTTCGTAAAATCCCACAATGTAATCATCAACGAGGGAGGCAGGGGCCTGCGCTGGGATGAGGACCGGTGTACGCACTGTACCAACTGTATTCCCCATTGTCCGACCGAGGCGCTCTATATCACGGATAGAAAAACGATGAAGATCGGTTTCAATGAAAAGCTCTGCGTGGAATGCCTCAGCTGTGTGAAGAACTGTCCATTCGGCGCCTGCTCGTCCGTTTTTTAACCCCCCCTTCGGTGAAATATTTCCAGGTTAATGATCATGGAACGGTATCGTCTCTACAGGTGGAAAGGGGCATGCTATCGCATCAAATCCCCGTTTTTTGACGTGGTGACCCGCGAGGTCCGCCTGCAGAGGGCCCTCCTGGAAAAGTATATAGAAGCCCATCCCGGGTTCGCCTCTTCAATGAAACCCGTGGATACCGGCCCGGATGCGCCACCTGTTGCCCGTACGATGGCGCGGGCCGCGGCAAAAGCGGGTGTGGGTCCCATGGCCGCCGTGGCAGGCGCGTTCGCGCAGTTCGCGGTTGAAGCGGCCCTCAGGGCCGGGGCGGAAGACACGGTGGTCGACAACGGGGGCGATATTTACATCGCGTCGCACAGGCCTGTGACGGTCGGCATCTATCCGGGTGAAGGAGTACTGAAGGACAAACTTGCCATTCGTCTCGAACCGCCCGACCTGCCGGCCGCGGTCTGTTCTTCCTCCAGCAGGATGGGGCATTCCGCTTCCTTCGGCGACTGCGACCTGGCCTGTGTCGTGTCGGATGACGGTCCGCTCGCGGACGCGGCCTCGACCGCCGCGTGCAACATGGTTCAGGACGTGTCCGATATTGAGAGGGTGCTTGGGGAGATATCCGGCATCGGGGGTGTCAGGGGCGTGCTTATCGTGAAGGATGATCGGGTCGGAATCGCGGGGGATTTTCCGCCCCTTGTCACGAACGCGAAGGACCCCGCATCCGGCGGTTTCAGGCCTTCGGTGTAATTGATGTAATACCCTGCTCGGGATACGGCCGGCCGTTCGGTTTATTTGAAAGGAATTGAATATGGAGACTGAAATCAGTCATGAAGAAATCGAGCGGCGCAAAGAGGGTTACCGGCGGATATGGGAGTATCAAAGGATTGACCACATCCCCGTATTCATCTGGATAGACGATTTCTCCGAATATTCGCTCAGGGAGCAGTGTGAAAACGGCGACCTGCAGCTCGAGGTCGCCTCGAAAACCGTGAAGCGGTGTACCCGCCTCCTGCCCGATGATTACATTCCCTTTGTGCGCGTATGGCCCGGATACATAACGATCGCCACCATGTTCGGAATGGAGGTGCACTGGTACGACGACATGCAGGCCCCGGGGGTACTGGGTCACATCATCGATAATATCGAGCAGGTACACGGCCTCGGCATGCCGGACCCGGCTGAGGCGGGGCTTATGCCGCATAACCTGCGGTTTCTGGAACAGGCGGCCCGAACCTTCCCCTCCGATGTGTATTTAACGGGTATCGACCTCGGCGGTCCCCTCAACTCGGCGAGGGACCTTGTTGAAACGAACCTCCTCTATACCGCGCTCGTCGATTCACCGGATGAGATGCACATGCTGCTCGATCTCGTAACCGAGTTGCAGGCGCGCTGCACGGCGCTTATCGTCGAGGCGGCGGGAGGGCGTGCGCGGCTCACGAGCACCGATTTCGATCCCGTATGGGCCCCGGAGGCCTGCAAGGGATTTGTGTCCGATGATGTGTGCGCATCATTCGGGCCCGATATATTCGAAACATACAGCCTGCCCTATAACAACAGGCTCCTGAGGGGATTCCGGGGAGCGCGGTTCCATAATTGCGGACCCAACCCCTCAGTGCATCTCTACCCCGCGCATGATGTGCAAAACATGGGACTCAACTGCTCTTTCCGCTATTCCCGGGACGATATACCGGCGTTCAAGGAAGTGTTCAGACAGAGGGGGATTGTCGAGTTCAACTTCGACAACGGGGAGGGCGCTGAGGAAATAGTCGCCGGATACGAGGAGATCGCGAACGGGCTTGCGCCCGATGTTGCCGGCGTGCCCGTTGTTTTTCTCGACGGCGCATGGAAAGATGATGATATTCGCGCCCTCTACGATTCGTTGCGCGGGATATCGGAACGTTACGCGGCATCCATGGACTGGTCCGGCTGAGGAAGTATCAGGAGGCCTTCCGGGTCCGTATTGGGCATTGACTTTTTTGTCACCCTCATTATTGTAATTGACGACAAAAAAAATGCCGGGAGGGAGACAGATGGCTTCGCTGAATACATCTTATATGGGAATAGAGCTTAAGAATCCCGTTATCGCGGGTGCGAGCGCTTTCACCGCAAAGATGGACACCATAAAGAAGATCGCTGACGCGGGGGCCGGTGCGCTGGTATGCGCCTCACTGTTCGAGGAGCAGATACAGCTCGAGCGGTTAAAGCTGGAAGAGGACACGGATAAACTGAAGTACAGGAACCCGGAAATGATAAGTATATTCCCCGATCTAGAGCATGCCGGGCCGGCCGAGCACCTTCTCTGGGTACGCAAGGCAAAGGAGAGCGTGGATATACCGGTGATCGCGAGTCTCAACGCCGTTACGCGTGAAACCTGGATTGATTATGCGGTACGGCTCGAGGAAACGGGGGCGGACGGGCTGGAGCTCAACTTTTATGCCGTTCCGTCCGACTTTGACGTATCGGGTTCGGATGTGGAGGAAGAGCAGCTCTCCATTATTCGGGAGGTTATCGGCAGGGTTTCGATACCGGTGAGCGCCAAGCTGAGCATACACTACGCCAACCCCCTGAACTTCATCCGGAAGCTGGACGAAACGGGCGTCAGGGGTTTCGTGCTGTTCAACCGGTTCTTTCAACCGGACATAGACATCGAGAAAGAGACCCCCATTTTTCCCTTCAATTTCAGTGTAGAAAGGGACGCCCGCCTTCCGCTCAGGTACGCGGGACTGCTCTACTCCAAAATCAAGGCCGATATATGCTCGAGCACGGGTGTTCTCTACGCCAAAGAGGCGATCAAGATGCTGCTTGCGGGCGCGACCTGCGTGCAGGTGGCGAGTACGCTCTTTACGAACGGCATCGGTCATGTCAAAACCATGCTGGAGGCGATCGAGCACTGGATGGATGAAAAGGGGTATGCGGACCTCGCCTCGTTCAGGGGAAAGCTCAGCAGGGAGAAATCCCCTGATCCATGGGCGTATACGAGGGCGCAGTACGTAAAGCTTCTCATCAATCCGAAACTCCCGTCCGCCTAGCCGTAGCTGTGCAGGCCGGTGAGCAGGTAGTTCACTCCGAAGTAGGTGAACATCGTAAAAGCAAAACCGATGATCGCAATGAACGCGGGTGTTTTACCTGACTTTTTCATAATAATACGAACGTGCAGATAAACCGTGTAGACTACCCATGTAACAAGCGCCCACGTCTCCTTCGGGTCCCATGACCAGTAACTTCCCCATGCATACTGGGCCCATATCGCTCCGAATATAAGCGCGCCCGCGGTGAAAAGGGGGTATCCGATACCGATAGCCCTGTATATCGTCCTGTCGGCCCTTCTCCTCTTCTCCTTATCTGTTGAAACGAGATAATAGACCGATGCCGCGAACCCGAGGGTAAAGAACGCTTCGCCGATAAGGGCGAAAGAAACATGCAGTACGAGCCAGTGCGACCGCAATGCGGGAACGGGAGGCAGCGGATTCTTCCCCGTAAGGGGGGATGAAGCGACGGCCAGGAGTATGACGGAGAAGAGCGTGCCGATGAAGACGATGAAAGGGGGTGTATTTTCACCCGCTTTCACCCGGTAGACAAAGAGCACGAGCGCGATGATTCCCGAAAAAAAGAGGAGCGACTCGAAAATACCGGTCAGGGCGGGGAAGCGTATCCTTACCGAGCGCTGCACCGTGGCCGCGAAGAGGAGCAGAGCGGATGCGAGCAGGAGATAATGGGAGAACCGGTCGGGATTTTTTTTCTCTCTCAGCAGGAAAACGGACTGAACAGCAAGCCCGGCGATGAGGATGATAAATGCAATCGTGGGTATCATATTCCGCCTTTCACTGTATGGTGTATTAATGTGTAAGCAAGCCCGATCCCGATCAGCCCGAAGGCGTAAAACACGGGAAGGATACCCGGGTCCCTTACGATCCTGAGGCCCGTGCTCCGGGTAACGTCGATTGCTTCGACGAAAAAGGAGCTGACTGTGTCGCCTTCCGTGAGTCGATGGGTACGGGCCGGGGCCCCGTCCGTAAGCTCCACAACGAGAACGGCCGGCTTCACGGGATTTTCATCAGTGTCCTCTTCCATTTTTTCCCCCGCTTCCACGGTGCTCCAGTCTCCCTCCATACCGGCCAGGATATAGGTCCTGTCCTGAAAAATGAAACCCTCGCCCAATCTTATCGCGTATTTCTTTCCCCCGTCGTCTCTCAATATGAGCGCGGCGTCTTCCCGGTACGAGTCCTGATACACCCTGGTGGGACCGATCTTGAGGGGCCGGTTCACCCTTATAGCGGCGGACCGTTCGGTTTTTCCGCCCGCCCTGATATCCACCGAGGATATATAATCGCGAGGCCGACCGTCTGCATAAGCGGTGTATGTGAAGGAGGTAAGCACGAGCTCACGGCCGCCGGGGAGGGAAACGGCTTCCCCCCGTGACAGCCAAATGTACTCCTCCTCCTTCAGAAAGAGGCTCACCATGGCTCCCGCCATGAGCACGAGAATCCCGATATGTATGAGGTCGGGTCCGAAACGCTTAAATGTGCCGGCTTTCCTCTGTTTTGCGATCCGGCCCGCGGTGCATGCGGCGAGGTTAATGAAGAACAGTCCGGACTCCAGGAGGAAGAGCGGGGATCTGAAAAATACGTCGAAATGCAGGTAAGTTATGGTTCGCGCGAGCAGGGGACCGTATCGCTCCGTGTAGTAGGGCGTATCCTCACGCTGGGGGACCAGCGTGGAGAGGGCGGCCGATACACCGATAACGGCGAGCAGTATGGCGGCCAGTTTTACCGATTTCAGGATTCCGTACAGTTCCTTCAGTATTTGCACCGGGGTTCTCCCTGCACGTGCGGAAATCCGTGTTTTCCCGTCCCCGGGATAGGGACGGGGCTCACGGTGGTGAACGGCCGCTGCTATTTTCCCACAGGTTTAAAGAAATTCCCTCAAATTTTAATTCGGGGCAAGGCTGAATATGGAACATAATAA